>CXWL01006604.1_pt1 | contig 11819 bp, 10 predicted proteins | sample 590931 | NCBI WGS metagenome assembly CXWL01 (sample SAMEA3498368, study PRJEB10139) | groundwater metagenome | biome: water well; material: biofilm material | place: Germany | collected 2015-04-27
GCGGTCGATGAACAGGATTTTTTTCATGGCGAGAAACGAGCGGTCGGGGTCGTTTGTAACCTATCAAGTTACAAGGCCGAGAGAACCTCCAGGGTGGCGTTGTTTTCTTCGGCTGCGCCGACGGTGATGCGGATACAGTTGGAAACATCCTTGCTGCGGTCGCGCCAGATGACGCCGGCGGCTCGGCCGGCGGCCATGGCCTTGGCGGCGTCGGCCACCTCGACCAGCAGGTAGTTGGTGTCGCTCGGCCAGACGCGCTTAACCGCGGAGAGTTTGGCCAGCGCGGCAGCAAGCCGGCTGCGTTCGGAGATCAAGGCGGCCACAGAGTTTTGGGCCGCGGCGAGTCCGGCCGGCGTGAGCGCGGCGAGGGCGGCCGTGAGCACGGGCGTCGGCACGGGGTAGGGCGCGATGACCTTTTGAAGCACGGCAATCACGTCCGGATCGGCGATGGTCGTGCCGACGCGCGCCCCGGCGAGACCATAAGCCTTGGACAGCGTGCGCAGGACGACCAGGTTGGGATTGGCCGGGATCTCGGCGGCGAGACTCGGCTGGCCGGAGAAATCCACGTAGGCCTCGTCCACCACCACGACGGCACGGCCGGCAAGCGAACGCACAAGCGAGAGTACGGCGCCGCGGTCCAGCAAACCACCAGTCGGATTATTGGGTGAGCAGAGGAAAATAAGCTTCACTTCTTGGGTGACCGCCATGAGCGCGGCGGCGGTATCAAGGGCGAAATTCCTTTCGCGGATGAGCGGCACGGTGACGGTGCGCGCGCCCTGGATGCCGGCGGCGACGACATACAAGCCGTAGGTCGGGGGCGTGATCAAGATGGCGTCCTGTCCGGCGCGACAGAAGGTGCGTAGCAGGAGATCGATGCTCTCGTCGGAGCCGCGAGTGACCAACACCTGCGCAGGCGCGACGCCGTAGAGCGCGGCCAGCTGCGCCACAAGATCGGCGGGCTGCGGCTCGGGGTAGCGATTGAGCAGGGGCTTGTGCCCCGAGGGCGTCTCGGGATTTTCGTTGGCATCCAACCAGACGCGACCGCCTTTGGATTCCTTGCGGGCGGAGCTGTAGGCCGTCAGCGCAAGGATGTCCGGACGGATCAGTTTGAGGACGGAATCGGCGGAACTCATTGGGAAAGATACTCCAAGCGAACGCGCACGGCGCGCTGGTGGGCGGTGAGGCCTTCGGCGCGCGCCAGCCGCTCGACCACCGGGCCGAGCTTCCGCAGGCCGGCGCGGCTGGCGGTTTGCACGGTCATGGTGCGTTGGAAATCGGCGAGCCCCAGGCCGCTGCAGGCGCGGGCCCAGCCGTAGGTCGGGAGGACATGGTTGGTGCCACTGGCGTAATCGCCGAGTGATTCCGGCGTCAGGCCGCCGAGGAAAACCGAGCCGGCGGTGGTGATGCCGGCAAGCAACCCCCGTGGATTTGCCACCTGCAGGATAAGGTGCTCGGGAGCATAGCGGTTGGCGATAGCGGCGGCCTCGGCGCGGCCCGACGCGATAAAGATGCGGCTTTGGGCCAACGCCCGGCGTGCGATGGTCGCACGCGGCAGACCGGCGAGTTGCCTCTCCAGGGCGGTGGTGACGCGGGTGGCGAAATTTTCGGAGAACGCGACCAACACGACCTGCGAGTCCGGACCGTGTTCCGCCTGGGAGAGCAGGTCGGCGGCGACGAAGGCGGGGTTGGCGCGGTTGTCGGCGATGACGAGCACCTCGGACGGGCCGGCTGGCAGGTCGATGGCCGCGCCGTCGGCATTGCGGGCGATCTGCTGCTTGGCCTCGGTGACGAAGGCGTTGCCCGGTCCGAAGAGTTTGTCGCATTTCGGGATGCGGGCGGTGCCATAGGCCATGGCGGCAACCGCCTGGGCGCCGCCGACCTTGTAGACCTCGGTGAGGCCGCACAGTCGGGCCGCACAAAGAATCCAGGGGTTGATGCAGCCGTGACGATCCGGCGGCGTGCAAAGCACCCGCACAGGATTGCCGGCGATCTGCGACGGCACGCCCAGCATGAGCGCGGTTGAGGGCAACGGGGCGCTGCCACCCGGCACGTAAAGGCCGACGCGGCCGATCGGTCGCACGGTCCTTTCGCAGACGATGCCCGGCTGGGTCTCGATGCGCAGGGCGGGAGTGCGCTGGGCGGCGTGAAAGGTGTGGATATTAAGGTAGGCGGCCCGCAGGGCGGCATGGTCGGCGCGAGCCAGGGATTTTTCGGCGGTGGCAAACTCGGCTTCGCTCACGCGCAGTGAGCGCAGAGTCACCCGGTCGAACTTCCGTGTGAGACGGCACAGCGCCGCGTCGCCCTCACGGCGCACGGCCGCCACGATGGAGTGCACGGCGGCGACGACCGACGGCTGCGCCGCCTGCGCCGGCCGGCGGAGCGCGGCGGCCCGGCGGGGCGCGGAGAGTTTTTTCCACACGAGGGGGTCCATAAGGCGGATCAGAGCATCATCTTTTCGATCGGCAGCACGAGGATGCTGCTGGCACCGGCCTTTTTCAGCGACTCCATGGTTTCCCAGAAAACGGCCTCGGAGCAGACGGCGTGCAGCGCAACCTTGGTGTCGTCGCCGGCCAGCGGGAGGATGGTGGGGTTTTCCGAGCCGGGCAGGAGTTTCTTGATCTGGTCGAGCGAAGACTTCGGGGCGTGGAGCATGATGTATTTGGTGCCGGCGGCCTTCTGCACGCCGTCGAGGCGGCGAAGCAGAATCTCCAGGGTGTGTGATTTCTCAGCCGACAGCTGGCGGGCGTTGCGGAGCAGCACGGCGGTGCTCTTGAAGACGGTCTCGACGGCGCGAAGCTTGTTGGCCTCGAGGGTGGAGCCGCTGGCGACAAGGTCGCAGATGGCGTCGGCGAGGCCGAGGCGCGGGGCGATCTCGACGGAACCGCTGAGGTAGACGACCTCAGCTTTGATCCGCTGTTCCTCGAGAAAACGGTGCGTCAACTGCGGGTAGGAGGTGGCGATGCGCAGACCCTGCAGGTCCTTCAGCCCGGCATAGGTTTTTTCCTCGGGCAGGGCGACGGCGAGGCGGCAGCCGCCGAAATCGAGCGTGCGCTCCACGAAGTAGCCGCCGGCCGCGCCGTTGGTGCGGCGCTCCAGGGCGGCTTCCTCGAGCACATTGGTGCCGACGATGCCCAGGTCGCACACCCCGTCCATGACGAGCTGCGGGATGTCGTCATCGCGGACGAAAAGGAGGTCGACCGGGAAGTTCTCGGCGTGCAGGAGCAGTTTCTCCTTGGGCGACTTGAGGCGGAGACCGCAGCTCTTGAGCAGGTCGAGCGAGTCGGTGGAGAGGCGGCCGCTTTTCTGGAGGGCGAGCCGGAGACGGTCTTTGAGGGTGGTCATGGGAGGCAGGACAGGCGGAGGAAAAATTAAGGGACGGATTTATTCGCGGGACGGGACGGGCCTGGGCCGGGAGCAAAGAAAAACCCCGGCGGATGAACCTGCCGGGGTTGAGGGAAATTGGGTTCCATCTGCCACGGGCAAGGCGCTCCAGGCCTTCCCGGGGAGGGAAGGCTAGCTCACGTGGTGGTGATGGTGGTTGATAACCATGGATTGAGGGGGGTGTTGATGGCGGCGGTCCGCCCGCAGGGCAAGTATTTTTCGATAGCGATTCANNTTTACCGGCCAGAGGTCCATACCATCGTGGCCGCCGTGATCGCCGTGGCGGCGGTCTATGTGTATTTTCTGATTTTCGCCCAGTTTGGTTTCCTGAAAGCGGTGCAGGCGGCGTTGGGCGAGAACGCCGGGATCATCCGGCCGATCATGACCGTGATGGGCCTGGCGGGAGTGACGGGCAGCGTGCTCGCCGCACGACTTTATTCTGAACCGAGCTGCCGACACCTGCTCGCCGGGGGTTTGGGGCTTTGCGCGGCGGCCGCAGTCTGGTCGTTGATAGCGAGGAGCTCTGGTGGATTTTATGCGGTGGCCGGGCTGACTGGACTGGGCGCGGGGCTCACAACCGTGACACTGGCCGGGATGCTGCGCCGGGCGGTGGGAGACGAGCACCTGGGCATGATCATCGGGCTGGGCACGGGGCTAGCCTACGGTTTTTGCAATCTTCCGGGGTTTTTTGACGCGAGTCCGACAAGACAGGCGCAGATGGCCTTGCTGGCATCGGCGGCAGGACTGGCCGGCGGCAGCAGGCTCACGCCGCGCTTCCCGGAGGCGCAACCTGGCGGCAGGGAATATACCAATAAGTGCACGGCGGCATGGGTGGTGATCTTGGCGGCGCTGGTCTGCCTCGATAGCGCGGCATTCTATATCATCCAGCACACGCCGGCACTGAAAGCGATCATCTGGAACGGAGCGGGCCAACTGACGCTGAACGCCGGCGGGCATCTGGCGGCGGCCGTGCTGGCGGGTTGGGCGCTTGACCGGTGTTGGTTGGGGCGGACGGTCGGGCTCGGTGCGAGCTCGTTGCTGCTGGCGTGTTGGCTGATCCACGAGCGGCAGCAGTCACTCGCGTGGGCCGGAATGCTTTATGTCGTGGGGGTCTCGTTTTACTCGACAATGCTGGTGTATTACCCCGCGCGCAGCGGGCGACCCGGACTGGCGGCACTGGTCTATGCAGTGGCCGGGTGGGGCGGCTCGGCGCTGGGGATCGCCCTGGCGGAGGGACGACAAGATTTGCCGGGCAGGTTTCTTCTCGTGGCCGGCGCGGTCATCCTGCTCGGCCTGATCGTGCGGCGCGCAGTTCAGCCCCCCCGGCCCGGCGCCCAGCCTTGTGTTTAATGGCGGACAAGGCCTATTTTCACGGTTTCTTTCCTCCGTTACCACTTCTTCGTATTTGAACACCCCGAAAGGTCCGATCCGGCGTTTTTTCTCCAGCCAGCTTCCCCGCCGTCACGGGGGCCTGTTGGTTTATTTTGGCATTTTCCTGGCCCTGTCTTTCCTGACGCGCTTCGTGCTGCTGGTGAAGGCGTCGTCCGATGTGACCTGGACCTTGAGCCTGGTGGCGGCCTTCGGTTGGGGCGCGCTCTATGACCTCGGGGCGGCCGGGTGGGCTGCGTTACCCATGCTGATACTGTTGACCCTGCTGCCGGGCGGCTGGTTCAAGCACGCCTGGGAGCGGTGGCTGGCGCACGCAACCGGCTTCGTGGTGATTTACCTGCTGCTCTTCAACACCGTTGCGGAATGGGTTTTCTGGGACGAATTCGGCGTGCGGTTCAACTTCATCGCGGTGGATTACCTGGTCTACACGACCGAGGTGATCGGCAACATNNTACTGGTTGTGCTGGCGCACCGGCTGGCCGCGACGCTGGATCGATGCCGCCGCGCACGAGCCCTTCAAGCTCCGGCTCGCCACCAGCGGGATCTGGCTCGCCGGCATCCTGGTGCTGGGCCTGACGCTGAGCGAAAACCACCTGCCGGCCTTCCGCAACAACTTCAACCGCGAGCTGGCCAAGAACGGACTCTGGTCGCTCTTCGCCGCGTTCTGGAACAACGCGCTCGATTACGACAAATTCTACACGACGCTGTCGGGCGACGGCGCCTTTCAGATCGTGCGGCAGGAGCTGGCGCACGACCGGTCGGTGACCCTGGGCGCGGAGGTGCAAGACACGCTGCACGCCGTGCGCAACGCCGGCCCCGAGCTGCGTCCCAATGTCATCCAGATCACCGTCGAGAGCCTGAGCGCGGATTTCCTGAGCATTTTCAACCGTGCCTCCAACCTCACGCCCAACCTGGCCGAGATCGCCGGGCGCAGCCTGGTCTTCGAAAATTTCTACGCCACCGGCACGCGCACCGACCGCGGCATGGAGGCGCTCACGCTATCCCTGCCGCCCACGCCCGGCCGTTCGATGATCAAGCGTCCGCGCAACGAGAACATGTTCACGCTCGGCTCGGTTTTTCGCACGAAGGGCTACGACACGGCGTTCATCTACGGCGGGTTCGGCTACTTCGACAACATGAACTATTTTTTCGGGCAGAACGGCTACCGGGTCATCGACCGCACCGGCGTGCCGAAGGAGGACATCACCTTCGCCAACGTCTGGGGCGTGTGCGACGAGGATCTTTTCCGCTGGACGATGCGCGAGGCGGATGCCGGCGCGGCGACCGGCCGGCCGTTCCACTATTTCGTGATGACCACGTCGAACCACCGGCCCTACACCTTCCCCGAGGGCCGGATTGACCTGCCTTCCAAGGTTTCCGGCCGCGCCGGGGCCGTGAAATACACCGACTACGCCATCGGGAAATTCCTGCGCGACGCGGCGGACAAGCCCTGGTTCAAGAACACGGTCTTCGTGATCGTGGCCGACCACTGCGCCTCGAGCGCGGGCAAGACCGAGCTGCCGGTGCAGAACTACCACATCCCGCTCATCATCTATTCGCCCGGCGGCCACATCGCGCCCGGCCACATCAAGACCCTCACCAGCCAGATGGACTACGCGCCGACCCTGCTCGGCCTGCTGAACTGGACCTACCCGAGCCGGTTTTTCGGCCGTGACGTCCGGCAGACCGACCCACGGGAGGCGCGCATCCTTCTGGGCACCTACCAGAAGCTCGGGCTGCTGAGAGGGGATGATTTTATCGTGCTCAACCCGGTGCGCCGGGAGACGCAATACCGCTACAACCACACCAACTTCGGCCTTGCTGAGCAACCCCTGGACCATGATTTTCTCGCGANNGATCTGCGGGTCCGCGGGATTTTCAACAGCGTGCTGCCCCGCACGGAAAAAAAGCATTCCCTCCGCCTGATCGTCCATCCCCACCTCGGGGACCTCACCAAGCGCGACAACCTGCGGACGGCCCTGGGTTTCCGCTACGGCATCACCACCCGCTGGGAGGCCACCGCCGAGGCGGACGCTTATTTTTCGCACGGGTTGAAAAACAAGACCTTCTTTGAAGAAAGCGGATTTTCCACCCTGCATCTCGGCACCAAATACCAGCTGGGAAAGATTTTCCGCCGGGGCTGGGAAACTTCCGTGGGCGTGAATTTCACGCAACCCATCGGCAGCCCGCCGATCGACGTGACCGACGGATTGCGGCATATCAGTCCGTTCATATCCACTTCCCATCAGCTGGCCCGTGCTCCCGGCTGGCGGGTCTTCGGCGGCTTCGGCTGGGATGATGTGACCCCGGTTTCCACCCGGGGCGCCCTGGAAAAAAACGAATTGGGCGACGACTCGGTCAATTTATCCACCGGTGTATTGTGGGAGCGCGGGCCGGTGACCTACGCGGTGGAAGCGACCTATGCCACCACCCGGTTCACGGCCGATGTCAGCCGCGACGTCTACGCGCTCCGGCCCAGTGTGCTGTGGGTGTTGCCGGAGAAATACACTTTTCATTCCAAGGGCAAATGGCTCTTCGGCTTGGGCCTGCGACTCTCCCACGGGCCGGATGGCAGCGATATCGGGCTCAACGCCAAACTGCGGGTGAACTTCGACTTCAAACGCTTGCTCGGCCGCAAGAAGGAGCCAGCCTCGGGGCCATGAGCCCCGGTCCGATCGCTATCCTTCGCCCGCTTTGGGTCACCCTCGGGCTGTTGGCCGGGGTGCTCGCGCTGTTCGAGTTCACGGACCTCGATCTCGCGCTGCAGGATAACTTTTTCGATTTTGAGTCGCGACGCTGGCTCGTGGATGCGAAAGAACCCTCGGGCCGGCTGGTTTTCTACAACGGCCCCAAGGTCCTGGTGTGGGTCATCGCCCTGACAGCGCTGACCCTCGCTGCCGGCCCGGCGCGCTGGCGCGAGCGCTGGCAGCTTAACCGTCGCGGGTTGTGGCTCGGGGTGCTTGTCATTGCCACCGTGCCCGCGCTCGCCGGGCTCGGGAAGAAATACACCAATGTTTTCTGTCCCTCGGAAATCCGGCGCTATGGCGGCGATGTGACCTACGCGAAACTCTGTGAGCCCTTTCCGGCGGATGACCGGCCGGCGCGACGCGGCGGTTGTTTTCCTGCCGGCCACGCCAGCGGCGGCTTCGCGCTCATGGGCCTGCTTGCCGTGCGCGCGTCCCGGCGCTGGCGGCGGGGCGTCATCGCGCTCGGCCTGGGCCTCGGCTGGTGGATGGGCGGCTACCAGATGCTCAAAGGCGCGCATTACCTCAGCCACACGCTCACCACGATGCTCGTGGCCTGGCTGGTGGTGTTGCTCTGGCGGCAGGCCCTGCGGATTGGTCCAGGGTAATCTTTGTCGCGGCGGGCTATGACCGCCGACGAGTGTGATATGATGTTCGAACGGCGGCCGCAGACCGCCGCTACAGAAGCCCGGATCAGGCGCGAACGGGCGATCACGGAAAATGACAAGGCCGTCCCCCGCTTGCGCGGGGGACGGCCTTGGTTGTTTGCTTTATTATTTCATGGCGACAGCGGACTTGTCGAAGTCTTCGACAATGTTCACCGGCAACACGACTTTGCGCGCCACGGGCTTGCCCGCCACCAGCGCAGGGGCAAAGCGCCACTGCGTGACGGCGGCGGAGACCGCGGCCAGCAGCCCGGCGTCTACGCTGGGCGAGGCCGACGTGATAAGCGTCGGTTTGCCCGTCGCATCCACGACGAACTTGAGCGTTACCTGGGTGCCCGCGAACCGGGACTCCACCTCGGGCGTGACGACCGAGACGGGCACCGGGATTCCCGAGCGACCCAGGTAGGACTCGACATAGGCCTTCTCGGGTGTTTTCGCCAGGAGGGCGAAGGGCACCGCGAGCAGACCGAGGCTGAGGGCTAGTTTGGACTTTGTGTTCATGTTTTTATCTCCGCGATGAGGCGGAGGTTTTTTTCTGTTCAGGACAGGACGCGACCACCGGCCGGAATGACCGCAGATCAGCGTCCCGTTTCACCACCGCCGGGTTAAATGGGTCCGGCCGCGGCAAAAGTCTGCTTTGGGGCGAACCGGGTGCGCAAAAGCGGCGCACCAGCGGCAACCCGACAGAGAAACATGGCACATTATCCCGGTTGGGATCCACGCGGCCTCGCGCGGGATGCAACCGAAGGTCAAAGAACGCCTTGGGGCGGGACTTTGAAAGCGGAGGGATAATAGCACGGGCCGTGCCAGCGGTCACGGGACGATCCGGTCACAATCGGGTGGCGAACTGCGGGCCCCGGGGTGGCGCCCCTACTTGGACCAGGTATAAAACCTTGAACGATCCCGCGAACCCCGTGTCGTAGGCGCATGCGGATTTTCCTGAAGACTCTTGCGATGGCGGCCGGCTTGCTGGCTGCCTTCTCCTTGCCTGCCGCCGAAGCGCCGCCGCGCGCCGAGACCTTGGCGGAAAAAACCCTCAAGGATATCGTGGCGCGGCAGCGCGATATCTTTGCCCGGGCCGACAAGGAAGGGGACAACCTCGACATGGCGCGGCTGCGCGGTGAGTTGCAAAGCGTCATCCACAGCTACGATGTGCTCATCCAGAAAAGCCCGGATTTCGCCCCCGCCTATGTCACCTATGGTCTGCTGCTGGGCCAGGTCGGCATGACGCGCGAGGCGGTCGGTATTTTGCTCAAGGCGAACAAACTCGACGCGGAAATCCCGGTCGTGAAGAACGAGCTCGCCCGCTTCCTCGCCGAGGACGGCAAGGTGGTCGAGGCGCTGCCCTGGCTCACGGCCGCGATCGATCTCGCTCCGCAGGAGCCGCTTTACCACTATCACCTCGGCAAATTGCTCACGGAAGGGCGCGACGAATTCATCCAGACCGGCCAGTTCGCCCGGTCCGCGCTGGATCAGGCCATGCTCGAGGCCTTCGTCCGCGCCGCGGAATTGGCCCCGGATAATTTTGGCTACGCCTACCGCAGCGCCGAGGCCTACTACGACCTCGAGGTTCCCCAATGGGACGCGGCGCTCACGCGGTGGAGCGCGCTGGAAACCCGCGCCCAGCCGGGCATCGAGCAGCAGACCATCCGGCTCCAGGCCATCAACGTGCTGATCAAGATGGGCCGTCTGGATCACGCCCGTGCCATTTTGGTCACCGTCACGGACCCGGTGCTCCAGAAGCAGAAGCAGACTTTGCTCGACTCGCTGGCGAAGGCCGGGGCAAAGTAACCAAACATGGGTTTCTTCAACCGATTCGAACGCGCCCTCGGCCGCTTCGCGATTCCCAATCTCGCACTCTATCTGATTGGCGGGCAGGTGATGTTCCTCGGCTTTGCCCTGCTCGGGCGGTTCGACTTGGGGCGGATCATGCTTGTGCCGGCGCTGGTCGGGCAGGGGGAATTCTGGCGGCTGTTCACCTTCGCCCTGGTGCCCCCGGTCACCGGTCAGCTGACCATGGTCGGCGCGGTGTTCCTAGCGGTCAGCTGGTATTTTTTCCACATGATCAGCCAGGCGCTGGAAGGCCATTGGGGTGTCTTCCGGTTCAATCTGTTTTTCCTGCTCGGCTGGGTGCTGACCGTCGCGGTCTCGTTTCTCACCCCCTATCAGGCGACCGGTTATGCGTTCTTCGCGGTGTCGGTGTTTCTCGCGTTTGCGTTCCTGAACCCCGACTTCGAACTCTACCTGTTTTTCATCCTGCCGGTGAAGATCAAGTGGTTTGCCCTCCTGATGTGGCTGGGTTTCGCCTATGCGCTCGTGACCGGCGGCTGGAACGCCCGGCTCGCGGTGTTGGCGGCCACCGGCAATTTTCTGGTCTTTTTCGCCCGCGACATCGTGCAGCGCGCCAAAACCGGCCGCCAGCACATGCAGCAGCAGGTCCGCCGGTCCGCGTTTCGCGCGGACGAAAACGAGGCGCGGCACCGCTGCGTGGTATGCGGCAAGACCGACCTGACCGACCGGCAGATGGATTTCCGCTACTGCTCGAAGTGCGGCAACGACGAGTGCTATTGCGCCGACCACGTTTTCAATCACGTGCACACCGCGGCAAAGATCGCGGAAAAGAAATAGACCATGGCGGCGCGCGCCCCTGCACCCGAGATGCCAGGTGACCGGCCGGCCCCAAGGCTGCGGCCCGGCCAGCCGACCACACTGGGCGACTGGCTGCCCTGGGCGGAGCGGCAATACGCGCGGCACCACGTCGCACTCGGACAGATGGCGACAACGGTTCATGATGAAGCGCTTTACCTGCTGCTCCACACGCTGCACCTGCCGCTCGACAGCAAACCCGCGGTCTTGCGGCGCAAGCTGACGGTCGACGAACAGACCCGCCTTGCGGAGATTTTTCGCCGACGCACCACGGAACACGTGCCCGCCGCCTACCTGACGCACGAGGCCTACCTCGGTGAACACCGGTTCTTTGTGGACGAACGCGTCGTCATCCCGCGCTCCTATTTTCTGGAGCTGCTGCCGGAACAAATCCCACCCTGGCTGCCACCGGGCAAACCGGTGAAGCATGCCGCGGATGTCTGCACCGGATCGGGCTGTCTGGCCATTCTGCTGGCGCACCAGTTTCCCGCAGCGAAGGTCGATGCCATCGATCTCTCGCCCGACGCGCTGGCGGTGGCCAAGTTTAACGTCGCCACCCACCATCTCGCCCGACGCGTGAAGCTGTTCCACTCGGATGTGTTCGATGCCGTCCCGCCGGTGAAATACGACCTCATCCTCAGCAACCCGCCCTATGTGCCGACACGGGAATTACACGGCCTGCCGGCGGAATTCAAAAAGGAACCAGCCATGGCGCTTGATGGCGGCCGGGACGGGCTCGATATCATCCGCAAGCTGCTGCGCCAGGCGCGCGGCCGCCTGCAACCGCACGGCATCGTGGTGCTGGAGGTCGGCGGCCTGCGCCCGGCGATGGATCGGGTCTTTCCCGAACTCGACCTGCACTGGCTGCACACGGAGGACGGCGAGGATTGCGTGTGCCTCGTGCAGGCGGCGCGGCTCACGCGCTGGTCCTGATAATTTGTAATATAATACGGCAGGTGTCACATGATGCAGGTCGGGTAAGTGCCAAGTGATG
>CXWL01016464.1_pt1 | contig 11819 bp, 13 predicted proteins | sample 590931 | NCBI WGS metagenome assembly CXWL01 (sample SAMEA3498368, study PRJEB10139) | groundwater metagenome | biome: water well; material: biofilm material | place: Germany | collected 2015-04-27
ATGGCTCCGTCCCGCTCACGCATTCCTGTTTTCTTTGTCATTGTTCTCCTGCTTCTCCTCGGTCTTCCCCCTCGTGCCCGCGCGGAATGGTCGGCTATTGCGGAAAGCCGCATGACGTATACGGATGACGTGGCTCAGTTTTCCGCCTCACGCCGGCAGAAATTCAACGAGGATCCGAGCCAGCCGACCGTTGTGCCGACCGAGAAGCAAGCCGATCTCGTCTGGGACCCTTCTCTTGAACTGGTCCGTTCGTCTACGTCCTCATTCGGCGCCACCGAGGTGTCCGCCAAGGCGCATGGATTTTTCTATACCGACAATCCGCTGTTCAACCACGCCGACTATCGTTTGCAGGTCAAACAGGGACTTTCGCCCGACACCGCTGTCCTTGTCCGGTATCGATATGTGCCGAACATGCTGCTGGGACCGAACTTCGAGCGGAGAACCGGCACCCGATTGATCGAAGATGAGCGAGTCACTTCGCACACCGGGCGTGTGGAAGTGGAGCAGAAAATCGGGCCCAAGTGGGTCGTCAACCTGATCGGTCGCGGCGGTCTCCGGCTTTACAACGAGGCGTTTGCCGAGCGGGATACCACATTCTGGACGGTCGGTCCCCAGGTCTCCTATGCGCTCTCGGACCGCGTGACCGCGTCGCTGGGTTATCTGTTTGAGCGGGGCTATGCGGACGGGGCCGGAGACACCCGTTTCAATGACGACGTGTCCTACCGGCAGCATATTATGTCGGCTGGTCTCGATGCAGGTTTCACGGAACAACTGTCCCTCCATCTCCTCTACCTCTATCGTCGCAAGGATTTTACCAGTGAGTTGATCGGGGACACTCACCTCAATCGGCATGACGATACGCATCAGGGCGCGGCGGAGATGCGCTATCGTGTGAGTCAGGCAGCCATGCTCACGCTCGGGTTTCAGCGCACGCAACGCAATTCAACGAACGAGACGCGGAGTTTTCAGGACACGCAAGTGTCGATCGGCGGACGGTACAGGTTCTAGCGAATTCCAGTGAACAGAGAATGCCACCAGGGATGATGATCCATGTCGCTCTCTGTATGGGGTGAGAAGCAGAAAATACGGGACGACGGGTCTGTTTAGAGGAGAATTTTGGTGGGCCGTGTAGGGGTCGAACCTACGGCCCGCTGATTAAGAGCAGCAGGCCGGTACGAACCCGAGTCCATTTCGAGGAGTGCGCTTCAACCCATCAGGGCGCTTATTTGCCTTTTCCCTTCAACTCAATTGTTTCCATAATCGGTTTTGCTAGGTACAGTTTCCCCCACGTACGTCCGGTAATTTCTTCTAACATTCCTTTCCGCTGAAGGAGCATCACGGCCTGTCTTGCGGTGGGGTTGGAGACCTTGAGGACATGCTCAGCCCGTGAGACGGACATATACGGGTTTAGAAAGAGTTCGTCCAACAATGCCAATGCTTTTGCTTTGTCGCGAAGACGAGCACGGAATCTTTCACGAAGATCCATCAGGCGGCCAGCCTGTCCCACGGCTTCAAGCGCAATTTCTGTGACGCCGGCAATGAAGAATCGGAGCCAGCTCATCCAGTCTCCGTGAGTTCTGACTCGTTGCAAAAGATCATAGTAGTCTTGGCGATGGGCCTCGATGTAAGAGGATAGGTAGAGAAGGGGTTGCGGCAACCGACCCCGCTCGATGAGAAAGAGGGGGATCAAGAGCCTTCCCAGTCGACCATTCCCATCAAGAAACGGGTGAATCGCTTCAAACTGCTCGTGCATGATGGCGCACTGGATGAGATCGGGGAGTCTATTCCGCTCGTGGAGAAATCGTTCCCAATCTCCCAGTAAGTCGTCCAAATATTCCGGTGGCGGAGGGACATAGGGCGCAGTTTCGATGGTGCTTCCTGATGGGCCAATCCAGTTTTGACTGCGGCGAAACTCTCCGGGCGTCGCTCGGTCGCCTCGTACTCCTTTCATTAGTTTCCCGTGGATTTCTCGAACGAGCCTGAGCGAAAGAGGGAGCTTCTGTAACCGTTCGAGACCATATTCCATCGCCGCGACATAATTTCGTACTTCTTGAACGTCATGATCTTGGGTGCGCTGTTTCGGCTCTTCCATCTCATCTATTAACAGATCGGACAGGCTGGCTCTCGTTCCCTCGATACGGGAGGACAAGACCGCTTCGCGTCGGACATAGGGGGCGATCAAGAGGTGCGGGTTGGGGAGATGTCGGCCTAGTCCTGAAAGTTCACTGAGGGCGGCATCGGCTCGAGACAGCGACAGCACAAACTGGGCATCGTATGTGAGTGTGGGCGGCAGCTTGGCTGGAATGAATGCTGTATAGCCCGTGGGCGTCCGGATGACTTTGCCTGCGCTCGTGGCTCGGAAGTCCTTTGGGTTCATAGTGTGAGTGCGCTGAGTGTAAGGCGACTTTCGAAGCGTTTTTAGCTTTGAAAGAAATGTTGGCTATTCTTTCAAAGAAAGAGGGGCTTTGCAAGGACTCTTTCAGACAGGGGGAGTCTTGAGGGAGAGGGGTCAGAACTTCAACGGCAGAAAAATAATTCACTCCCCTCCGTCTACACGGTGTCTACACCGGCGACTGGAAGGAGGACTGCGGCTTGTAAGTGGTTGATTTTGGTGGGCCGTGTAGGGGTCGAACCTACGGCCCGCTGATTAAGAGGGACAAAAGGCCATTTCTTGTAAAGCTCGCTATTGCAACGGTTTCCCCAAATTAGTTAGCAATATCGACGTCTTGGGGTTTCCATTAGTTCTATGTCTTCCCATGCTTTCCTTTGCGTTCCAGCCTTGTCTAGTCACAAAAGTGGTCACATCCTTTTCAAAGTGAGCGAGGGGCATTGTCTGCACAGGGTATCAGATTCTCGTGCGCGAAGTGGGCGTCAAATCAGCGGGTGAGAGGGGGGCGCAGAGATGGTCATAAACCAGATGATTGGGGGACAAAGCAACGTAACATGGGGGCCTTTGTTGAGAGGCGTGGCTACAATGAGGGCGCTTAGCAGAGGGACCGCCTATATAGAAATTATAGTTATTGCCACCAACAATTCATGTGCGAGTGCTCGAAAACTTGAAGTCTCTCAAGCTGACTTTTCGGTGAATTAAAGTTATTTGTCGCTATAATCAATAACTTTGTAACCACCTAAATGATTTATATCGTTCGCTCTTTCTAACCCTGCTCTAAAGGCCGCCTGCATTTCTCGAACGGGTAACTTCGTATCTTCGGCAAGCCTCGCGAGCTTCTCCTTGCCATGACGAACACAATCTAGAATCTCCTTATACGTCAGCTCTCTGGCTGGCTCGGACTCTTTCCTGAGAAGTCGGAATGTCATATAGAGAAACCCCGGCTCGTTACTGCCTACACCGCCTTTTGCCGTGAGCGTTCGGTTGGAAATGCAAAGCCCATCTACTTCTCTAAGTGCCTCAATTATGCGGATACCGTGCTGCTCATATTTGAGTGAGGATTTTACTGTGGTTTGAGCAAACACCATTCCGTAGGTGTGGAAGCGACCAACGCCTCGCTTCCAGCACTGATACAGATTCGTTGCCACATGGCTACTGCCACCAGATGACCGACCGAAATAAGCTTCGATATTCTTGAACTGATACTGGATTCCTGTTTTTTCATAGAAAATGTTCGGGGTCTGGTGGATTGCACCAATCGTATTTTCGACAAGAGAGCGGAAGTCTGTCGGCCCGTACCTCGGTACGGCCTCCAGCACATCAGCGATCATGTCGGGTGTCATCTCAGTGAGCGGAATCATTGGGATGATCATGCGAGAATTACCGCGGAGTTTTGGCCCAACTGCCATAATTTACCTCTCGGAAATAAGGGGTCTTAATCCGGTGAGCCCTCAAGGCAAGTGAAGAGCCCTGTCTACAAGCGGAGATCCATTGCAGAATCAAACAGAACGATCTAGCTAACGCCTGCTTCGGTAGGACTTCTGACCTTGCAACGAAGCGTCTGGGTCGTCTACTGGATACTGGATCAAGACAGCTTCTGCAAAAGAAATGGTTTCCTGATTGCGAGCGGATAGACCTCTAAACCTCTTCAATGTTTCAGCGCTTTCGGGAAGTTGAAGCATGGCATACAAGCTCGAAAGGTATTCACCCTGCCCCCTAGATATGTCCGCTGTTAGATATGCATGATAACGAAGGATGAAATTTCTAATTTGCCTTTCAGTACGAATGCCACCTTGTTCGATTCTTGTGCTAGCCTTTCTCTCCACTACAAAACCACCCTCGTGTGATTGCAAGAGCGGGATTCGGTTCAAACTGATGTAATGCCGATTCGGCGAATATTCGATCATCGCATCGGAAAAATAGTCTACCGTAGAGCCTATTGGCCCTCCCGTCAGAAAATTCCTCCAGAAATTTCCATTCGTTGTTGTTTGCAGTACAAGCTGCTGATCCTCGTATCCATCCTTTTTCGCGAGGATTATTGTGGCCTTTGAACGTTTAATAGGCATGCTTAACGGGGTTGTCCCCACTTCCGCCCCATTCACGAAAATCCTGGCACCGTTTGGTGATGAGTCGAACGCCACGGCTTGATTAGAGCCATCAAGAATGGTCGCACAACCTGATGCAACCATAGCCAGAACTAGAATGGACAATTGAACCAGCATTTCTACCTCGCGCCTACTACCCAATAAACAAGAACCTACAGTAGGTAAATATCTACTCAATGCACTCCCTACACGCAGTAAGTCTATCTGACAGTGCCAGCATGTCAATTTATTACGTCTATCGGTGGGTTAATCTGTTAGGACTGTCGCCGCATACTCCCACTCAAGAGGAGTGGCTGGATGGATATCAAACGAGCAGTGGGGAAGCGCATCAAGATCGTGCGGCAACAGAACGGACTGACGCAGGATCAACTCGCCGAACATGTGGGCTTGAGCCCAAAATATATTAGCGGCATCGAGCGAGGAGTTGAAAATCCCACAATGGATATTCTTCTCCGCGTGGCCAAGATCCTTGGAGTTGAGCCGTATGATCTCTTTCTGTTTGGAGAATCAGAGGAGAGCGAAAAGGCGTTGCGAAAAGGGATCGAGAAGATGGTGCGGGAAGCGGATAGAGAGAAGCTTCAGTTGTATTTCGATGTCATGAGGAATATTCTCCAACTCACCTGATGACCCAGGTGAGGGATAATTCCTCGCCACTCGGTACGCTTACCGCTGCTTCCGCCACTCCCACGGCGGCCAAGAGTCACAAGATGATGGCCGGATTCAAAAGCATTTCTTTTTGACCCGCTGAGGCTAGACCGAAAATCCCCTGGAAAACCCGCCTTTCCATGACCGCAAAACAGCTAGGTTTGTGACCCAAGGCCCTGGGTGTCTATGGAAGGGTAACTCTCACTCTTCTTTTCCCCCAGTTTGTTCAGTTGGTACTGAATTCGAGATGTGACATCTTTCACTGTCAAATCGTTCAAGACATCGGGAAACTCGGTTGTGAACAGTTCAACGATATCCTTCAGAAGTTCCTGCGGGTACTCAGCCAACTCAGGCTTCGGACCATCATGCTTTGAATCGGAGATGCGCGACGTGGACCGGTATAAGGGCAAGAGCATGTAATAGATATCCATGATGCATTGCCCTACACTCGGCCAGTTCTTGATGGACATACCTTCAGTTTTCTCTCTGTCTTTAGTCCACCCTTTCCCGAATGGCCGATCTAAACCCGCCTGAACTGCCTTATTGCTGAGCTGGCATCGAAGCTGTTCTAAATAGCGATAAAGATGATCCCGACGGCGAGCCAAGTCCGTTGCAATCATACGGGTCTGTACTAGTGCGGCGGTCTGCTCATTTGAGGCTGGGTCCAGCGCATTCTTGATCAGATCACCATAGGGCTGGTTATTATCACAGGCAATCGCGTCCGCGGCAGCTTGCCGCAATGGATTCGGAAGTAGGCTGTGATAGAGTTCCACCTCCTTGAGGACTAGATGGTGAAACAAATCCTGAATTGGCCCCGCAGGGGAAGAGGAGTCCGTGTGTTGTACCAGCCACAGCCGGAATCGGTTCGCCCGGATTTGATCGAGTACCTGCCTCGGTGATTGCGCTTTGAACCATGGCAGGCTCGTCAGAAACTCACGGAGCATTGTCAGCATCATCGCGACCCTGCTAACACGCCAGCGTGCCTCCTCGGTGTCTACCTTCTGTTCAATTCGCTCCCATACGCGGGAATTACATTCCTTCATGATCTGCATTTCGAAGATATAAAGAAGCCCCCTCGGTCCCTATAAATCGTCGCAGTATAACTTCGTCGTTTTTTGACGAAGCATATAAATTGCGCTTGATGATAAACACCAGACACCCAACAAGCAAACCCGCAGTAGTTCGTGGCCTGGTTAACGTCCGTCAGGCCTCTCGATTGCTGAAGATCGACGAGTTCAATGTCTACGGTGCAATCTGGCGGGGGGCTCTGCGAGCGATGAAGTACAAGGGCAAATGGCGAATACCGCAATGCGAAATTCAACGATACGAAGCTGGGCGCCGGAAACGGGGTATGCAGAAATGAACGCGGAGGAATTCGTAAGTCTGCTCGACGGGGTTCGCCCAACTTCACGAGGCTGGGGCGCATGTTGCCCGGCGCATGATGATTCAAGTCCGTCGCTTGGCATTGCAACCGGTGAAGATGGTCGGGTGTTGGTTCACTGTTTCGTTTCTTGCTCCACACAAGAGATTTGTGAAGCGCTCGGACTTCAGGTGCGTGATTTGTTCCCTTCAAATAGGAGAGGTTCAGGAATTCGTGAGAAGCAGCGCCGACGTGAACATGAACGGATAAGAAAGCGGCAACAGCGGTGTCTTGAAGGCTTCCAGATTGATTTGCTCCGAGAAGCCGAATGCGTGATTGAAGCGGCATGTGGGATTGATATTTCGACGTGGAGTCTTGAGCGGCTTAATGGGGAGTTAGCACGTCTCGCGCGAGCGTACGCTCTCTTGGAGAAAGAGTCTCGATATGGGCATTGATGTATACGAACAGGCCAGTCGTGGTTTTGAGGCTGCTGAAGCGAGACTTCAGGCTGCTGAAACTGTGGATGAAGATGTTGCGCTAGACTTCTTAGCCACTCTGCCTCCCTTTGATTACGACCGTACCAGAAAGAAAGAAGCGCAGCGTCTCGGAGTACGGATCGCACAATTGGACAAGGCTGTAGCTGAGCGCCGTGAACAACGTGCCTCCGCTCGAACAGGTGGGAGTAGTGCTCAGCTTGTCGATTTCGAGCCCTCCGAAGAATCGGTGAATGGAGACCAGATGATGCGCCTCCTGGTCGCCACGATTGAGCGGTACGTCATTGTGTCTGCGCATGGAGCCGTAGCCATCGCCTTATGGATCGTCCGGGCTCATGCCTACGAGTGCTTTGATATCAATCCCAGGCTGGCCTTCCTGTCGCCAGAAAAGCGTTGCGGTAAGAGCACGGCATTGGAAGTGGTCGCTGCTCTTACCCCACGGTCAATTCTGGCGTCTAATGCGACGCCAGCCAGTCTCTTCAGGATGATCGAAGCCGAAAAGCCGACAATCATTCTCGATGAGATGGACACCTTCAAGGATTCTCATCCCGAATTGCGCGGCATTCTGAACTCAGGCCATCGCCGGACCGCAGCCTATGTTCTGCGGTGTGTAGGTGATGAGCATGACGCAAAAGCCTTCTCTACTTGGTGCCCGATGGTTTTTGCCGCGATCGGCAAATTACCCGATACGCTTGAGGATCGCTCCATCATCATTCGGATGCGGCGACGGGCCAAGAATGAAACCGTTCATCGTCTTCGCTGGACCGGGCAGCGAGGCGACACTGTACGCGCTTCCCTGATGCAGTTAGGGCGAGCAGTTGCGCGATGGGTGTTAGACCATGCTGAGTCGTTGCGCCAGCATGATCCGATCATTTCCGAACCGCTCCATGATCGTGCGGCTGACAATTGGGCCTCTTTGTTGGTCGTTGCCGATCTCGCTGGAGGGGAGTGGTCTGAGCGGGCACGAGCAGCAGCTATCGCACTCTCGAAAACGCACAAATTTGAGGACGACTCCTTTGGAGTTCAGCTCATGAGCGATATCCGCATGGTCTTTGGCGAATCTGGGGCCGAGCGATTGCCATCCAAACAGATGTGTGACCGATTGGCGGCTAGGGAGGAGCGACCATGGCGAGCCTGGCGGCAAGGCCGTCCTATTACTCCTGCACAGGTGGCCCGCTTACTCCGGCCCTTTGAGATCGCCTCGCAGGATATCTGGCAGCAGGGCCGTTGCATCAAAGGATATGTCCTCCGTGATTTCGCGGAGTCGTTTGCCCGATATCTGCCGGATAGCCCACCGCAATCTGATCAAGACCCACCCCTGCGAGGGCGCGAGGACGCGAGACGCGGCTCTAGTAGCGGAGTTTTCGACAATGTGGCATGCGCGAGACAGATCGTCTCTCGCGTTTCCATAAATGAGCGGATCTCTAATCCTGGGGCATTGCCTCGCGGCCTCGCGGGGAAACAACCTGGAGGGGCACAGAAGACCACCATTGACGCACAGCGTAACCAATTCCGTGAACTGTGGAGGCGAGCCAAACCGATTCATGAGGCTCGGAAGTGAATGAGGGAAAGTCATGCGTGCGCATGCCGCTGAGTGAATTTCCACTCGGTGAATAAAAGGTGAAGGGAGGTGATGAATTATGTCAACGAAACGTGAGTTGCAAGAGGAGAACGAGCGGTTACGTGGACGGCTAGAAGAAGCCTACGACGTGATCGGTGACGCGCTTGAGCTTGAGAACGACGAAGACCCAAGCGAAGAGCTGGAGAGTGATCCAGACGACGAAGACGAGGAGTAATGGCTAGTAGAGGGATGGACTGTGTGGGCGAGACGAAAGCGATTCTCGCCCACACAGGAAAAGGAGAAAAATGATGAGCCTCATTGAGTATGTGTGTCGATGTGGGAAACGGACCGGCAGTTTGTTCCAGCAGAAGCGCCATGTGAAATACGAATGTCCTATGAAGCATATGCCCCTGGATACATCTGGGAAAGGCATTCGCATTGTTGGTCCGGCAAAGCCAAAGGCGAAACCATGAATCGAAGCAACACCGATGGACCCATGCCATGTGAGGATTGCGGAAAGGTCTGCCAGGGCATCCAGGGCATACGAGGCCATCGGCGTAGTTGTCCAGGCCTCAAACCAGTGGTTGAACCAGGTCAACCAGGTCAACAAGTGGTTCGGCCCATGAACCAGCAGGACACTCCTGGCAGTCGGTTGGATACAGAGGGAGTGCACGTGGCCCTCAATACACACGAGCCGTTACGAATCTTACGGGAACAAGTGCGAGAGTCCTTGCCAATCAGACGAATCCTGGACGCTGTGGCACGGGAAAATAAGTGGCCGACGTACGATGACTGGTTGGGCCTAGGTCGGGAAGTTGCTCGGATAGAGCTGGCCCTTGAGCGAATTTTGCAGCAGGCCCGTGTCTCGCGGGATGAGCCGTGGGTTCTGCACCAACAAGCCATTACGCTGCGAGATCGCTGGGTGTCCTGGCGGCGGGAGGAAGCGTGCCGTGCATGGGAACAGCGTTCATCGGAAATGGATGCAGGGAACGATGAGCCGGTCGGGGAGGACTTGAAGGATGTGTTTGCGGATTTCGGAATCCCTGAGCTGGCAGATCACTGGAATCGAGTCATCGAGGGACTGAAATGGCTAACCGTACATACACGAGCCACGCTGTAGCCAAGATGCGAGGATATCACCGATCGGCATATTTGAATGGGCCAAAAACCTTCTGGAGGGATTGTGGTCAAGGAATAACTCTTCGGGCAGGCGTCAGGAACTCACTACTATGAAGATTGTTCTCTACGCCCGTGTGAGCACGGATGGCCAAGATCCGGAAGTGCAGCTTCATGCCCTGCGAGCCCATGCGGCGCAGCGGGATTGGATTATCGTCGAGGAGTTTGTGGATCATGGCTATTCAGGGGCGAAGGAAAAACGACCTGCACTGGACCGCATGATTAAGGCAGCTTGGACAGGAAAGTTCCAGGCTGTTCTTGTCTGGCGCTTCGACCGCTTCGCCCGGTCCGTTAAGCACCTGACTACGGCCTTGGAGCAATTCCGGTCGCTCAATATTAATTTCATTTCACTCCAAGAACAATTCGACACTTCTACGCCAATTGGCAATGCCATGTTCACCATCATTGGAGCTATGGCGCAACTGGAGCGGGATATTATTCGGGAGCGGGTGAAAGCTGGCCTCAATCGTGCCCGATCACGAGGCATCCGTCTTGGCCGCCCGGTGTCGCCAGCCAGGTCGGATGAGGCAACTATCTTGAAGCAGCAAGGACTGTCGTTGTCTGAAATTGCCAAGCGCCTACGTTGTAGCCGCTCGACGGCGAAGCGCCGGCTGCGTGAGGCGCTTATCTCGTCGGCTGAAGTACCCCCAACACTATGACACTCTTAACCGTCAAAGATCTGGCGACACGGCTTCAAGTGAAGGCGAAGACGATCTACGCTTGGGCTAGTCAGGGCAAGATCCCTACTGTCAGGATTAATGGCGTAATCCGCTTTGAGACAAGGGAAATTGAGCAATGGATTCAGAAGTGTCACGTGTCGATCGGACCGCCTTGTGTGTCTCCAGCGCTCACGCGAAGGGGGGCTGTCTCTAGCGTAGATCACCTGATTGAGAGCGCCAAGCGTGCGGTCTATACTCCCCACGGGGAAACCAGACCAATAGCGAGCCCATATGGAAGGGAGGGAGCAAATGGGGCTCGTTAAACGTGGGAAGTATTGGTGTATGAGGTTTACGTATCACGGTCGTCAGGTGCGGCGATCCACTGGCACGGCAGATCGACGATTAGCCGAAGCGATATTGGGGAAGGTTCGGGCTCAGATCATTGAGGGGCGGTTTTTTGAGACACTGGAAGAGAAGACGAGGACGTTCGAGGAACTGATGGAACGGTATCTCGCAGAACATGCCGCCAAGAAATCCGAGCCACGCCACTATCGAGGCTATTTCAATAGCCTGAAAGTCTTTTTCGGAGGGCGGACCTTGGCCGAGATCACACCGAAATTGATTGTCGAGTATAAGAACCGGCGTTATGCGGCGGGGCTGAAACCGGCGTCGATCAATCGGGAACTGGCCAATCTGAAGAAGGCGTTCAATTTGGCGGTCAAAGAGTGGGAATGGTGTCGAGAGAATCCCGTTTTACGCGTGTCGATGGAGCGGGAGAACAACCAGCGAGATCGATGGCTCAGCGTTGAAGAGGAAACACGATTACTTCAAGGCTGTGCGCCGTGGCTTCAGGACCTTGTCACCTTTGCGCTCCATACGGGCATGCGCATGGGGGAGATCTTGGAACTGACTTGGCGGGGTGTCGATTTCAGCCGTCGAACCGTTACGGTCCTTCGTTCTAAGAACGGTGAACGGCGAACCATTCCCGTCAATGAAACGGTCTTGTCGGTGCTGAGGGAGAAGAACAAGGTACGGTCATTGATGACAGAACTTGTGTTCTGTAGCAAAGGCTTCACGCCGATGGAGTCAGGACACCTGCGCCGATCCTTCCGCTTGGCGCTGAGTAAGGCCAAGATCGAGGATTTTCATTTTCATGATCTCCGGCATACCTTCGCCACGCGACTCGTTCAGGCAGGCGTGGACCTCTATAAGGTTCAACGATTGCTTGGGCACAAGTCGCCGGTGATGACCCAACGCTATGCCCATCACTACCCGGAAAGTTTGCGGGATGGTGTCGAAATGTTGGATCGGGTGGCGGCACAGGGCACACATTTAGTCCAGTCGGCTGGATCGCCGACGGCACTAGGGATGTAAGTTGTTGAAGAATTTGGTGGGCCGTGTAGGGGTCGAACCTACGGCCCGCTGATTAA
>CXWL01035232.1_pt1 | contig 11817 bp, 11 predicted proteins | sample 590931 | NCBI WGS metagenome assembly CXWL01 (sample SAMEA3498368, study PRJEB10139) | groundwater metagenome | biome: water well; material: biofilm material | place: Germany | collected 2015-04-27
GCCAGTGCCGCTTGTTTCTTGTGGCATTTCAGTTGCTTGGCACGATAGATGACGGAGCCCTGCAGAAAGTTGACAGATATTCTTGGGGCATGCTAGAAAGGGATTTATTGGATGGGGAACAATGGCGTTTCCCATCGGCCTAAAAGATATTACGGCATGGACAATGGCGTCCTCCGGCCCCAGCGGGCTAGAGGGCGTTTTTTTTGACCTTTTGCGAGCATGGGCGAATGGCCATGGGGCAGATGAATCGAACCGAGGGAAAGCCACTGGGGAATGGAACCCTGATATGGTAGCGCTCACTCGAACAGGAGGGGATCATGACGATTCAGAAGCGATGGATTCAGCATGGTGTGCTGTGGAGTTTTGTGCTGGGAGGGTTGGTTGCTTGCGCGATGATTGCCAGTGCTCCCGAAGATCTTATTGCCAAGAACGATCATGCGGGATTGGCTGTCTGGCATGAGAAGGAGGCGACTCACCTTCGTCAACATGCGAAGGATATGACGGTGATGGCGGAGGAGTATGAAAAACATCCCGGTCTCAGCACCCGCGGTGTGATCTCTGCGAAAATCGATCTTCTCGAGCACTGCCGGACCCTTGCGGGCATGTATACGAAGGCAGCTGAAGAAGCCGACCTGTTGGCCAAGGGACATCGCGACATGCTGAAGTGAGAGCGCGCGCGGGAATTTGCAATCCAGGCTCCATTTGCAGGGTCTGGGAAAGAGGCGGGATGCAAAGGGCGGGAGAGAGGCAGCGGGTGTGGAGAGCCGGAGTCACGCTGGCGGCGCACAATGGCGTGCGTGGCGACGACGTCGTCGAGGTGAGAGAGCAAAAAAGAGTGAGCAACGGAATCACCAATTCGGACGAGGGAGGACGTCATCATGTCAGCACGTAGTCTTATTGGCATAGGAATGTGTGCGCTAGTCTCGCTGCTCGGCAGCAACTCCGTGTTCGGTCAAGGACCTGTGGCGCCTCCAGCACCGACGCTGACGGTGCAGGAGCGGCTTGATGCGCTGGAGAAAAAATCAGACGCCCCCTCCATCTGGAAGACGTTGGGTTTCAAGGCCTCCGGGTTTCTCGATGTGGCCTATACCCACAATTTCAATAATCCCAACACCAACCTCAATCAACTTCACGTCTTTGACACGAACGCCAGTTCGTTCATGCCGCACTTGGTGCAAATCATGTTGGAGCGGCCGGCTGATGCGAGCGGGAGCGCGTTGGATCGAGCAGGATTCCGGGCGCGGCTGAATTTCGGCTCCGATGCCCGAGTGACGCGAGCTAGGACCAATTATCAACCCGGCGTGGCCAGCGATGAGGTGGACTTCCAAGAACTCTACGCCGAGTACATCCTTCCCGTCGGGAATGGACTCAAGGTCCAGGCCGGCAAGATCAATACGCTGATCGGGTATGAGGTGATCAATAGCTGGGAGAACCCCAATTTCTCCCGGACTTTCATGTTCGGCTTGGGCCAGGCGTTCACAACGACCGGCATCCGGCTCACCTATACGTTCAATCCGATCGTCACCGCGTCAGTCGGTGTGGTCAACGGTTGGGACAATGTGGACGATAACAACAAGGGAAAGACGGTCGAGTGGCTGGTGGCCTTGACGCCGCATGAACGGCTCGGCGTGAATTTCTATGGGTCCGTCGGACCAGAACAATCAAATACCGTGGGCGGCGTCGTCCCAGGGGGGGCTGGAGCCAACGCGAGTGCCAAACGGACGGTGGCCGGCGCCATTATTACCTTCAAAGCGACGAGCCAAGACACGGTTATTCTGGAACCCTACTATGCGAATGAGGCAAATGCCAATCTCGTGGCAGGGAAGGCGGGAAAGAACGCTCGCTGGAATGGGTTGGGCAGCTACCTGATCCACGATTTCGATGACCAATGGAGTCTCCGGCTCCGGGGCGAGATCTTTGAGGACGCAGGCGGCGCGCGGACCTGCACGGGGTCCATAGCAGGGACGGTCGGCAGTTTTACCGGTGTCCCCGGCGGCTGGAATACCTGTGCAGGCGCCGTGGGTGGTGTCGGCGCAGGCGGGATTGCTCAAACTTTGTGGGCGACCACCTATACGTTGCAATATAAGCCGACGCCATCGCTGATCACACGCATGGAATTCCGGTACGATAAATCCAACCAGAACGTGTTTCTGAACGGCGGCGATCCCTCGAATAACCAAGAAACCCTGTCGTTCCAAGTCGTCTACCTGTTCTGAACAGGGGAGAAAAGGAGGCAACTATGCCATCACACATGAGCAGTATGAAGAAGATTCTGCCGGTTCTGACCTGCCTTGCCATGTTGGCAGGGGGGACGGCTCTATACGCACAAGATGCAGGTGCGCCGGCTCCAGAGGCGTCGGTTGCTGTTGCCCCTGAGGCGACAGCAGCTCCAGCAGCGCCGAAAATTGATACCGGCGATACGACCTGGGTGTTGGTCTCGACGGCCTTGGTCTTAGCCATGACCGCGCCGGGTCTTGCGTTGTTTTACGGGGGCATGGTTCGGTCAAAAAATGCGCTGGGAACGATTATGCAGAGCTTTGTGATCCTATGTCTGATCAGTATCCAGTGGGTGCTCTGGGGGTACTCGCTCGCCTTCGGGCCTGACAAAGGCCACATCATCGGTGGGCTTGAATGGCTGGGCTTAAGCGGCGTGGGGCTCGAGCCCAATGTCGATTATGCGGCCACGATCCCGCATCAGGCATTTATGATTTTTCAGATGATGTTTGCGGTGATTACGCCGGCCCTCATTACGGGTGCGTTCGCTGAACGGATGAAGTTCAGCGGCTTCCTGATTTTCACCTTGCTGTGGGCCACCTTCATTTATGATCCGCTCGCGCATTGGGTCTGGGCAGTCGGGGGATGGGTCAGAAACCTCGGGGCGTTGGATTTTGCCGGTGGGACAGTTGTTCATATCAGCTCCGGCGCGTCCGCGTTGGCCTGTGCCATCGTGTTACGGCGGCGTTTGGGCTATGGCAAGGAACACATGGCTCCCCATAACCTGCCCATGACGGTCTTGGGGGCCTCGCTGCTCTGGTTTGGATGGTTCGGGTTTAATGCTGGCAGTGCGGTGGCTTCCGGCGCGCTGGCGACCAGCGCGTTTGTGGTTACCAATACGGCGGCGGCGGCCGCGGCGCTGGCTTGGATGATCGTGGAGTGGATGTATCGCGGTAAACCGACGGTCCTTGGCGCGGCGAGTGGCGCCGTCGCGGGCCTGGTGGCCATCACCCCGGCCTCAGGATTCGTCGGTCCAATGTCGTCGATTGTGATTGGTCTTGGGGCGGGAGTCTTCTGCTACTTGGCTGTGTTGTTTAAGTCCAAGTTGGGCTATGATGACGCGCTCGATGTGGTTGGAATTCACGGAATTGGAGGGGTGTGGGGCGCTTTGGCGACCGGCCTCTTTGCGTCAAAGGCGATCAATGCGGCTGGGGCAGATGGATTGTTCTATGGCAATCCCGGACTGCTTGGCATCCAAGCACTAGCCGTGCTGATCTCAGTGACCTTCGCGTTCGTGGGGACCTTTGTGATTCTGAAGCTGGTTGATAGGCTGATAGGTCTGCGTGTGAGTGAGGAAGAAGAGCGGATGGGCTTGGATCTCAGTCAGCACGATGAACGGGCCTATTCGTAGGAGTAGAGGAACGACACAGGAGGAAGAGATGGTGAGTGGCGCTGGCAGAGATACCCGTTGGGATCGCGAGAAGCACCTGAGGCTCGGGGTCATTGGTCTTGTGACGGTAGTGGCCGTGATACTGGTCGCCTCGTTGGCGTGTCCCGGATCGGTTGCGATGGCTCAGGAGGCATCTGCTGGTCTGGCTCCGATTGCGCCAACTCCATTGTTAAAGGTGGACTCAGGGGATACGGCATGGGTGTTGATGTCCACGGCGTTAGTTCTGGTCATGACCGTTCCAGGGTTGGCCTTGTTTTATGGCGGCTTGGTACGCGGCAAGAATGCACTGGGTACGATTTTGCATTCCTTCATCATTCTCTGCGTCGTAAGTCTCCTGTGGATTCTGTTTGGGTATAGTTTGGCTTTTGGCCCCGATAAAGGGGGGGTGATCGGGGGGCTCGAATGGTTCGGCTTAAGTGGCGTCACCATGGAGCCTCATCCGACGTATGGGCCTACCATTCCGCATCAGTTGTTCATGGTGTTTCAGTTGATGTTTGCGGCCATTACCCCGGCATTGATCACGGGGGCTTTTGCCGAGCGGATGAAGTTTACCGCGGTGTTGTTGTTCAGCGTCTGCTGGTCAATCTTTGTCTATGTGCCGGTCGCCCATTGGGTGTGGGGAGGAGGCTGGTTAGGGAAGCTGGGAGTCTTGGATTTTGCCGGTGGGGCGGTGGTCCACATCACGTCTGGTGTGGCAGCGCTCGCCTGTGCTTTGGTGGTGGGGAAGCGCAAGGGGTATGGAACTGATTTCATGGCTCCCCACAGTTTGCCGTTAACATTAATCGGGACCGGGCTGTTGTGGTTCGGCTGGTTTGGGTTCAATGCCGGTAGCGCCTTGGGCGCCAATGGCGTGGCGGTCTCGGCCTTGTTGTCCACCCACACGGCCGGAGCCACTGGCGCCGTCATGTGGATGGTGGTCGAATGGATGCATCGGGGCAAACCCACGGTGCTGGGGGTCGCGAGTGGAGCCGTGGCAGGCTTGGCGATGGTGACTCCTGCGTCAGGCTATATTGGGCCTTTTTCAGCAATGGCGATTGGGTCGTTAGCTGGTCTCTGTTGCTATTTCGCAATTGTGTGGAAGGGGCGATTCGGCTATGATGATTCGCTTGATGTCGTCGGCATTCATGGGGTTGGCGGCGTGCTGGGCATCCTGGCCACAGGCGTGTTTGCGTCTAAAACCATCAACGCGGCAGGCGCGGATGGGTTGATGTACGGAAATGTCGGCCTGCTTGGTATCCAAGCGCTGACCGCGGTGGTGGTGACCATATTTGTGTTTGTCGGCACCTACCTGATCCTGAAGATGGTCGATGGGATGGTGGGGTTGCGGATTCCCCACGAAGAAGAAGCTGCGGGGTTGGATATCAGTCAGCACAATGAACGGGCCTATTCGTAGGTTTTCTATTTGAGGAGGGCAGGGGTCTCACACTGTCAGAAGAAGGAGGGGGCTTATGAAGCTGATCGAGGCGATTATCAAACCCTTCAAGTTGGACGAAGTCAAAGACGCCTTATTGGAAGTCGGCGTCCAAGGTATGACCGTGACGGAAGTCAAAGGGTTCGGGCGACAAAAAGGGCATAAGGAAACCTATCGAGGCACGGAGTACACCATCGAGTTCGTTCCGAAAGTGAAGATCGAAGTGGCGGTGGCGGACAATCAGGTTCAACGGGTGGTAGAGACGATTACACGGACCGCAAAAACAGGCAGCATCGGTGACGGGAAGATCTTCGTGCGAGATCTCGGTATGGCCGTACGCATTCGCACCGGGGAGACGGGAGATATTGCGCTGTAAGTCATGATGGGACATTCTTCTTTGATCACACCAGAGAGGGCCGATCAGGACCTGGTTCAGTTTGGCACCACTCTGCCCGAGCAACGGCAGGCCGTTTACACGCGCCTGCTTCAGGGGGCTTCCGGGGCGGAAGTCCTGGCGGCGTTCACGGAGTTTGTCGATGGGCTGATTATCGGTCGATATCGCAATGCTGTGCGTCGAGGTGACGACACGTTCATGACCACGGGGCATCAAGGATGCTGTCTTGTGGCGCTGGGTGGCTACGGCCGGCGCGAATTAGCACCCTATTCCGATATCGATCTCATGTTTCTCTATAAGCGAGAGCTCGAAGCGCAGGTCCCTTTTCTCATCAAAGAAGTTCTGCATCACCTCTGGGATTTGGGATTTCAGGTCGGCCATAGCGTGCGAACGATTTACGACTGTCTGGAACTTGCCGGACAGGATGTGAGTATTCGAACGGCCATGATGGAAGCCCGGTACCTTGCAGGGAGCGCAGACCTGTTCCAGGAGTTCCAAACCCGCTACCGTCGTCGTATCGTGATGCGCGGGGTGGACCGTTTCATTGACGCCAAGCGAGTGGAACGACAGAAAGAGTATGAGAAGTTCGGCGAAACGGTGTATTTGTTGGAGCCGAATGTCAAAAAGAGTAAGGGAGGTCTGCGAGATCTCCATTTGCTGCAATGGATCGGCATGGCCAAGTACCAGGCCGGGACCGTACAGGAACTGACTGATCGAGGGCTTCTCTCCCGCCACGACTCTGTGGTGCTGACTGAAGCTCGGGAGTTTCTGTGGCGTGTGCGAGCCTTTCTGCATTTTCAGGCGGGGATGGCACAGGAAATTCTGACGTTCGATGAACAGGTTCGCTTGGCGGAGCGATTCGGATTTCACGATCAGCCCCATCTCTTGGCCGTCGAACAGTTTATGCAGCTGTATTACCGACATACGACCAGCCTCCAGGAGATCTGTAGTCGCTTTGTGGATCGTTGCCAGACGGTACCGCTCTGGACCAAACTGAGAGCGTGGCTGCCGGCGAGTCACGTCGAACATGATTTTGTTATGTCAGGCGGCTATTTGACGGTGCCGGACCAGGACCTGACGCGTGTGCTGGATTCACCTGTGTTGCTCTTCCGGCTGTTCGAGGTGGCCCAAGCGCGCCGTGTGTCGATCGACATTCGGTTCCTGGATCAGATTCTCCAGCACGTCTCGACGATTCCGGATGTGGCGTTTCGCTCTCCCGAGGTGAATCGGAGCCTGCTTCGAATCCTCTCAGGAATGGGACCAGTTGCTGATACGTTGGAGGCGATGCATCGCGCCCATTTGTTGGAGAAGGTCATTCCCGCCTTTGCCAGGGTGCGCGGCCTGATGCAGTTCAATCAGTATCATAAATATACGGTGGACGAGCATAGTCTGCTGGCCGTTCGAAGCGCCGAGCTGTTGGGCAACGATTCTGGCCCACTTGGTGTGGTGTATCGAGAGATCCCGCGCAAGGATCTGCTCCATCTCTCCTTGCTTCTGCATGATTTGGGAAAAGGGCATGAGGAGGATCATAGTGAGGTGGGGAAGCGATTGGCGGAGGAGACGGCGGAGCGCCTTGGGCTCAACGAGCAAGAGTCGAGCACACTGAGCTTTCTGGTCCACCGCCATCTTCTCATGGCGCACACGGCCTTTCGCCGCGATCCGTACGACGATAAAGTGTTGTTGCCCTTTGCACGAGCCGTCGCCAATCCGGAGGTCTTGAAGCACCTGCTCATTTTAACTGCTGCCGATATCACAGCTGTGGGGCCAGGAGTATTTACGAAGTGGAAGGAGTCCTTACTCATTCAATTGTATTTGCGAACGCTGCAGGAAGTGTCTGGGGAAAAAGCTGGGGATGCATCGGTTGCTCGAATTAAAGAGATCTGCGCTCAGGTTCATACTGCAGCGGCGCTATCCTCCTGTGGAGTGAGTGAAGCGTGGATTGCTGAACAGTTGGGCCAGTTCCCAGCCCGGTATTTGTATGGCACCCCACCAGAGCGGATCGCGGTGCACCTTGCGGCGATTCGAGACCTCCAGCCAGGACAGGTGCAAGTCCTGCGGGACGTGAATGAGGCGGTCGGCGCGTGTGAGTATACGGTCTTGACGTTTGACGGGCTCACGCCAGGGATTTTCTCAAAGATCGCCGGGGTCTTGGCAGCCAAGGGGCTGCATATTTTGGATGCGCAAATCGTGACCCGGCTTGACGGAATTGTGGTAGATACGTTTCAAGTCAGCGATCCTGATTATACGGGGGCCCCGTCCACTGAACGGTTACATGATGTTGCGGAGAGTGTCTCGGTAGCGTTGACCGGGCACGAGACGGTGGATGAGTTGATTAAGCGGTCCCAGCGATTGACCTCGGCGAAGTCCTTACCTGCTGGACAGAAGGTGACGGAAGTGCAAGTCGATAATGACACCTCCAGCCGATACTCGATCATCGATGTATTTGCCGAGGATCGGCAGGGGCTGCTCTATGTGATGGCGAACACGATTTTTCGTCTCGGGTTATCAGTCCATGCGGCGCGTATTTCAACCCGACTGGATCAAGTCGCCGATGTGTTCTATGTAACGGATACCTCAGGAGAGAAGATTCTGGATCCGTCTCGGTTAGAAGTGATTCGTACCACGATCAAGGAGTCGATTGATCGTGTTGTTCAACGCGGAAGCGGTGAATCTGTTGAGGGTTCATCAGACACATCATCTCAGGGGAGTTAAGGGAGGAAGGGTATGGGCATGTCTCCGAAAGAGGTTATCGAGTTTGCCAAGAAGAATAAGGTGAAGGTGGCCGATCTGAAGTTTGTTGACATGCTGGGAACCTGGCAGCACTTTACGATTCCGATGTCGGAGCTCACCGAGGATTTGTTTAAGGACGGATCGGGATTCGATGGGTCGTCGATTCGTGGATGGCGCGCCATCAATAATAGCGACATGCTCGCCATTCCCGACCCTAGCACCATGTGTCTGGATCCGTTTACGGCGGTAACAACCTTGAGCATGGCCTGTAATATTGTCGACCCGATCACCCGTGAAAATTACGATCGCGATCCTCGTTTTATTGCGCAAAAGGCAGAGCGATATCTCAAGAGTACCAAAATTGGAGATGCGTCCTACTGGGGACCAGAAGCTGAGTTTTTCATCTTCGATCAGGTCCGGTTCGATCAGAATAGCCACAGCAGTTATTACTTCGTGGATTCCGAGGAGGGGATTTGGAATGCCGGGCAGGAGGGCATGAACCTGGGCTCGAAAATCCGCTACAAGGAGGGCTATTTCCCAGTGGCTCCAGTCGATACGCAGCAGGATATCCGGACCGAGATGATTCTCGAAATGGAAAACGCCGGTATCGTCGTGGAGAAACATCACCACGAAGTGGCCACCGCAGGACAGGCCGAAATCGACGTGCGGTTCGATACGATGGTCAAGATGGCCGACTGGATGATGATGTATAAGTACATCGTGAAGAATGTGGCCCGTCGGCACAATAAGACCGCGACCTTTATGCCCAAGCCGATTTTCGGCGACAACGGGTCAGGAATGCACACGCACCAGAGCATTTGGAAAGATGGCAAGCCGTTGTTCGCAGGGAAAGAATATGCGGGCGTGTCCCAAATGTGTATTCACTACATTGGGGGGATTCTGAAGCATGCTCCGGCCTTGGCCGCATTTACCAATCCGACGACCAACTCCTATAAGCGCTTAACCCCAGGCTATGAAGCGCCGGTACTTTTGGCCTACTCCAGTCGTAACCGATCCGCGGGTATTCGTATTCCCATGTACTCACCGAGCCCGAAAGCCAAGCGTATCGAAGTGCGATTCCCTGATCCCACCACCAATCCCTATCTGGCCTTCCCTGCGATGTTGCTGGCTGGGTTGGATGGGATTCAGAACAAAATCGATCCGGGTGCGCCGATGGACAAGGACTTGTATGATCTCGAGCCACGTGAAGCGGCGAAGATTCCGACCATGCCAGGCAGTTTAGAAGAAGCCTTACGGAACCTCGAGAAGGATCATGAGTTTCTCCTCAAGGGTGGGGTCTTTAGCGAAGATTTCATCGAGACCTGGATCGCGCACAAGCGGACCAAGGAAGTCGATGCGTTGCGCCTTCGGCCACATCCATTCGAGTACTTCATGTATTACGATGCGTGAGTCAATCCTCTAAGGGGAAGTTGTGCGATTGCGCGCAGGTGAATAACGCACCTTGACGACAAGGTCCGGGGAGTATCAACACAAAGGCGCCAGGGTTCTTGGAAGGGAGAGTCTCTTCCCTGGAATCTCCTGGCGTCTTTGTATTTTATTGGAACGGTGGAGTGGACTCGACGTGAATGCCATCCCGGGATCTGTGCGATACGAAGCAGGTGGTGGCTCCTGGTATGTTGGGTGCGTAGGGGAACAAGAACGAGGGAGTCACTCCTCGACGCGCGGATGCGCTCCAATGTCAGGTCGTGTAGATGATACCCAGAGACAGGCTGAACTACTACAAACGAAGAGGAAGAACCACAAACTAGGCATTATTAGGAAAGGTACCTAATCTAAAGGAGGGGTGTGTTGGGCGAGAGAGGGGTTGACGATCTGTTCGAGGCTTTGTTATAAGGTAAACATACAAACGGAGACAAGGGCGTCTTCGTTTTCCTTTTGGAGTGGACAAGGGCGTCCTCACCGTTGCAGGTGATGGACGCTTTTTTATTGTCTTTCCGATTGACCGAGACATAGGGGTCTCTGAGGCGGGGCATACCATACCTCGCGGACAATGACGTCCACTCCCATTGAGGGAGAGGGACGTTTTTTTTGCCTATGACAGTCTGAGTACGCAACGTGGTTGTGTCAAAGACAGGAGGTGCCCCATGTTTCTCACGGATCATGAACGAATCGCGAGTATGGCACGAAAAAAAGTCGAGTATCTGCGAGGGTCATTATTCGGCTTTGTGATCGCTTCAGCGCTGGCGGGAGTGTATCTGGGGTTCGGCGTGGCATTGATTTTTAGTCTCGGCGCGCCACTTGCGGCTGCCGGGGCTCCGGTGGTCAAGCTCGTGATGGGTATGGCGTTTGGCATTGCGCTCACGTTGGTGATCTTTGCGGGATCGGAGCTGTTCACCGGAAACAACTTGGTCGGTGCGGTGGGTGGCCTCTCTCGGTCGATTTCTTGGGCGGATGTGGGGCTAATCAACTTCTGGTCGTGGTTCGGTAATTTGATCGGCTCGCTGGGCATTGCGTTCCTGATCGTGCAATCGGGCGTCATCGCGAAGGCCCCTCAGAGCGACTTTTTGGTGAAGGCGGCCGCGATCAAGATGACGCTTCCGGCCTGGGAACTGTTTATCCGTGGAATTCTGTGTAATTGGTTGATCTGCCTGGCTGTGTGGATGACGGGGCGGACCACGAACGACGCGGCGAAAATCGTGTTAATTTTTTGGTGTTTGTTTGCCTTCATTGCGACGGGATTCGAACACAGCATTGCCAATCAATCGTTGCTGGGGATGGCCTTGTTACTTCCACACGACGCCGTCGTGTCCTGGGGTGGGTTTTGGTACAACCAGTTTTTTGTGGTGCTTGGGAACATTGTGGGTGGCGGGCTGTTTGTCGGGGGGCTCTACTGGCTGGCAAGTCCCTATCGGGTGGCAGGAGTATGTGCTGACAACGCGAGCCGACCAATTTCTGCGCCAGCAGTGCAACAAGGATAGAGGATGCTGTCATACGTATCCATAGGATCTGATGTACACATAACCAATGAAAGAGGCCATCATGGACGCAGTAACGAAACCAGTTAATCCCATTCTTAGTTGAAATTCCGAAGCGGCTCCGATGTCGTGTTCATGCTACGGCGACTCCCTTCGACTTCTCCGTCCTCCCGATCTCAGTCTGCAGCGCCGCGCGCAACAGCGGCAGATGGCAGTACCCTTTGATCCGCCGCAAGCGCGGCTCGATGAGGACCAGCGCACTGGCCACCCCGCGCTGTTTCTGGTCCGACGTACGCCAGTGATCCACCTTGTCGGTGAGCGGGCCGAGCTGCGCGTTCAGGGATTCCAGGCAATTGGTGGTCTTGAGGCTGACCCCCAGAGTCGGAAAGAGCCCCAGGCGATGGAGGGTCAACGTCTCCTCAAGGCCTTCATCCAGACGGGCGACGGCCGAGACGTTGAGGCCCCGCAACTCCTGACGCAGCTGGCCCAGCGCCGTCCGGGCCTCGGCATACGTTGGGCGCTCGTAGGCCTGTTGCCGCCGCCGACGCCAGGCCGCCTGCTGACCCTTCGGAAGATAGCACACCACGTTCTCGCGCTTGTGCCACCCTGACACAGGGGGCAGACCTCGTTGGGCTGCACCGCGAGCAGCTCCGGTTTGACGTACGCTGGATGGACGCACTGA
>CXWL01134715.1_pt1 | contig 11813 bp, 20 predicted proteins | sample 590931 | NCBI WGS metagenome assembly CXWL01 (sample SAMEA3498368, study PRJEB10139) | groundwater metagenome | biome: water well; material: biofilm material | place: Germany | collected 2015-04-27
GAGTCAGGTTATACAGACTGGATACGCGGCATGGCGAACGATAACGCTGATGATTACCTGGGTGATATCGCTAAAGACTTCCTCACCGCTGAAGATGGCGAACGGCTCTCCAGCCAGATTGATACCAACATTGAAGGCTTATTGCAGAACGCGCTGAACAACAACTCTTCGGTAGACCACCAGTTCAAAATGAACGGAGAAATTCGCGCGGATGTTATGACTGTGAAAACCACCGTTGCTGATCTGGACAGGGCGTTTGCTGAGCAGACGACGCTGGTGTCGGCGCAGTTCCAGTCGGTAGACAGCAAGTTCCAGACTGTTGGCAATCAGTTGATAACTAATACCGCCGCGATTGAGCAGAAAATGACATCTGTTTTCACCAGCTCTGGCGGGTCAGCAATATACAGCATGAAAGCGGGCGTTAACCTGAATGGCAATTATTACGATGCCGGGATGACTATCGCTGTATTAGCGCCATCCGGCCAGCCGGTTACCACGCGTATTGGTTTTAATGCCAATCAGTTCGTCGTCATGAGTGGCAGCGGTGGTAATGCTTATTCGCCGTTTGCAATCGTTGATGGCCAGGTATTTATCAGCGATGCATTTATTCAGGATGGGACTATTACCAACGCAAAAATTGGTGATTTCATTCAGTCGAATAATTACTCACCAGGTGCCACCGGCTGGCGGCTGGATAAAGGTGGCACTTTCGAGAACTACGGCTCTACACCAGGGCAAGGCAGCATGACTCAAAATAATCAAAAAATCATTATCAGGGACGGCTCTGGGGTCGCCCGTGTCGTGATGGGGAATCTTTCATGAAGCGTGTTATTTGCAGTGTCTTTGGGATGCTAATGGTGGGGTGTGCGAGTGCCCCGGTACAGACGGTAGATTGTACCGCGACTTATCGCACCATGATTAATGGTGTGCGGTATGAGAATAACGTTCAGATTTATCAGATAAAAACTGACCATACGGGCAAGGAATACGTCAGGCCAAAGCATGCTAAGCACCTGATGTTTTATGGGCAGTGGTACCCGCGTAACCAGTTCATCAATTATCAGTGCAAAAAGGAATAAAGATGAGTTATGGCGTGCAGATTTTTGACGAGAAAGGCAGAAACTTACTGGCGCTATTATCTCCGACATTTGTTCTTGATTATATTTCCTCCCCGGCTTCTGGTTCCCGTAACTATTCAGATACAGGTGGCCGCAATCTTAAAGTTTGTGTGCTGCATTACGTGAGTATTGCGGGAATAAAGACAGCCATACCCGCAACCGCAACAGTTTCGGGTAATACGGTGAGCTGGGCCAATGTCAGTGTTGAGCAGCCTGTCATAGTGGTGGCGGAATAATGAGTTACGGATTACAGATAACTGGCGACGATGGTCGGCTTTGGATAAGCCCTGATTTTGTACCGCTCAATTTCCAGCGAAAAATAGCTTTCTCGGGCAATGGGAGTTACGACACAGGGGTTTCTGCATCCAACAGAATGATGTTCTTTGTCAGAAATAGCGCAGCCTTTATCGCTGCGGATTTCACATTATCCCAGTCAGGTACCTGGATAATTAATGTTTCCTCTGCCAACGGTGGTGGAACTTTTTATATTTTCGCCGATATTGCCACCATAAAGAGCACTTACAGAATTGCTGTATACAGTGCAGCTGGAAAGCTTTTGTGGTGCACTGACATGCTGCCGCTGATGCTGCGACGCATCAACAATCCTCAGGCGATAACCAACACCAATTACACCGTTGAAACGGGTATCAATCTTGCGGTCTATCCGGGTATTGTCAGCACTTATCGGCAGGTGCTTAACCCAGGGCAGAATATTTATATCTATGGCTTCATGGGGTGTGGCGCGTACGGAACAACCGTAACAATCGGCCAGATGTACACAGAACAACTCAGCGGCGGTACACCCGAGCCCGCGAGGTTTAAACAAGAGTTCCTGTACATCGATGTTTCGCTGTACGACTAATTAGCATCAGCAGACTAAACCCGCTTCGGCGGGTTTTTTGTTACCTGAATTCAGGAGAGAACCATGCCAGCAGGCACTATCACCCTAACGAATAACTCTACCGCGGTTACCGGCTCCGGTACCGCATTTCCGACTGAGCTCAAAGCCAATGATTTCCTTGTCGCCGTAGTAGGCGGCACGACGTATACGCTGGGTGTTAAGTCAGTCGAGTCAGCAACAGCCCTGACACTGGCAACACCCTATGGTGGCCCAACAACGGGCGCTCTTGCCTGGACACCGATTCCTAATGGCACGCTTGTGGGTATTACCGCACAGATTGCAGCAGACACGGCGCGCGCCATTCGAGGGCTGAATTATGACAAACAGAACTGGCAGCAGGTCTATAGCTCAAGCGGGAATATCACCGTAACGTTACCGGATGGCTCCACATGGACCGGACCATCCTGGAAATACCTGTCAGATAATATGGCGACCAAAGTTAGCGGTGCGGTACCGTTAACGCAGGGTGGTCTTGGTGCAACAGATGCTGCTGGTGGGCGTAATACATTACAGTTAGGCAACTCCGCAACACGGAATGTGGGAGAGGGCGCCAACACTGTTCTGGGGATGGATTCGTATGGTGTTGGCTCACTAAATCTCAGGGTCATAGGGGATATCTGGGACAAATCACAGGGCACCCGTTTTTGTAATGTCTCCCCCTCCACATCGNNTGGGCATGGCGGACGGTGTGAGTACAGGCTGGCTGACGGTCTATCACACAGGAAATACAACGCGAGCATCAGACGGCACACTTAAAGGAGCCTCTCCAGTTGTTAAGCTTTTCTCAGATGGCCAGTTTGAAAACAACGATGAATCTGAGGGCTGCACTGTCACACGAACCGGGGTCGGTACGTATCGCATTGACGGGTGTATCGGGCTGAATGCTGATGCGGCATGGGGTGGCATTGATGGTGGCTTTGATATCCCCACAGACCGTAATAAACAGCCGCTTATCTGGCTTGATTACGAAGTCAATGGAGATGGTTCGGTGCTGGTTAAGACCTACCATCGCACCTACCCTAATGTGCCTGAATTTGCTCAAAACAAAGTGGGCCACAAAAATGATGATGGTTCGTTTACTGAAACCGTGGTGAATGGCGATCTGATTGATATCCCTGCGGACCAGTTCGTTTCTGTGCGTGTTGAAATGCCACAAGGCAGCATTTTCAACCAGAAACAGGCAGCAGCTCAGAAAGCGATGGAAGAGGCTGAGCGCGCAGCGGCGGAACAGGCTGACTCAAATCCAGAAAATTTACACAACGCGTAATCCCTTCATCAGTAAAGCCCTTTAATCCCGTTAGCTCTTAGCAACGAAATGCGCCACAGCACCGCCGTATGCAAGAACGGGCTGTGGCTGGTTAACCCGGTGTTCATGCCAGAGGTAACTGTGGATATTCTATAGGGTTAGCGCCGCGTTCGGCAATCAGACTAGGGACTATTCAGAAGATATGAGGTTCGAGAGGAAGCCCAACTCGGTGATTGGGCTAAGTCAGACTAATATGAAGTCATTTATTAAGCTGCTGTTTGTAAAATTAAGTTAGCTGCGTGTTCAACAGAATAAACTGGTTTGATTCCGACATCATACGTATCTGCCAAATCTTCAAGGGCAAGGTAGGCACTTTTAATAGCGGCAATATTTTTATCCGTGTAAGCGGGGTCATCATCAGTAGGCCTAAACACTAACATTTCATGAATATTTCTACGGAAAAGGTCCCCATGCTTTTTAATCATGGATAAATCAGATATTTTTGCTTTCCCATCTTTTACAAACTCTGTCAAATTTGATGGTAATAACTTACCTGTGTTAATTGCTGCGCTATCGCTCATATAGAAAATTTTGGCAGGCCTGTGACCATCAGTAAAACTAAATTGTCGATTGAAAAATAGTTCACGTTTGGCATCCTGGCGGACAACTGCGTCGATTAGTTGAGTTGACCAGCGATCCTTCTCTCGCGAGGTTTTAACTTTTTCATTTGCTACAAGTTCGGTCTCAAGCAATGATGAGAGACTAGACGTCAATGATACTGCTTGCCGAAGTATACCTGTTGATGTTGATGAAGCCGCATCTCGAGGTGATCCAACGGTTATACCCGTGATAGGAGGAACCCATTCTTCAAATTTATTATTTTGCTCAAGATGGGATTTCAAGCTATTCGCTATCAAATCTACCATGTTATTGAATGAAGACGACCTTAAGCCGTACATTGCTTCAATGACTTCTTTTCTTATCGCAGGTCTAACCAGAACCTCGCCATTAGAGGCTACTGCTGCAACGATGATCGTAAGTCTCTCTCCCGAGCCTAACATCGGTTCGAGATAAACAGAGGCCCATTTACCTGAGATGGAGGGTAATGGGGGAAGCGTTTGAAGGAGATGATCAAGATTGAGCATTGTAGTTCATCTGTGTTTGCTGAGGTTTAATCTGTTCATAAAGTATATCACCTAGTATTTCTATTCTAGCGGCCAAGAACGATATCAACTGATTTTTTGTCTTATCTTGAACGCTTTCTTTTAATGTAGCTTCAAGGTTTTCAATCGTACCGTTTCTGCTGGCAACCGACCAGGCTCTAGCTTCATTTGCAGCCATTTGAACCGCTATATCATTGGTTCTGTCAAGAAGGTGGTTTGCCACTTGTAGCAATTGGTTGGAATAATAGTCAATACCGCTTTGCTCAGGGGAGAGACCAGACGGAATTGCTGATTCATGATCAATGAGGAAAAAATCATCACCATTAAACAGCAAGTTACCATTGTGCCTATCATCCATGGCTATCCATTCATCAAAGTATGCCGCTTTCTGCAACAACGGCCATGACTCCAACTTTTCCCGAATGCCTGCATCGGTGGTGTTGTTGATAAACTGCGTAAAACTTGGATAAGCTATATCGACGCTTCCGAAATATGCAGTGTTGGTATCATCAATTAGAATCACAGGCTCAGGGATTGGCAAGGACAGGAATCTACCCAAAGCAGCGCATGTGACCTCTATTGAGATGCTCCTTAATGGAAGCTGTTTAGCATAGACGATTAATTCTTCAGTCTCCCCATTGCTCGTCGGTAGAAGGGCAACCCCTTTTATCGGGTGATGCTGACCTTCATCTATGACAACCCCACCGGGAAGCAACCTTCCGATTCTTATCAACTCTGGTACTCCAGTAACTTACTAGCGTCAGCATGCATAATCGTGCAATGCAAAACGAATATGTACGGGATAATACTGCTAATTCTGTGTGGAGATAACCTGGTGATTTATCAGGGGTATCTTATTTACTGCCTGCTCATCGCCTATTGCGCTTTCCTTGCCTCACCGCTGCCATAATAGCTTTACCCGAGCTTTCGTATTCAGGTAGCGAAGAAACAACCCATTTCCCGTCCCAGTATCCAAGTAAGCAGCGGCGATCGCCGGTAGTTCCCTTAATGGCGAAGGTTCGCATGTCAGCCGATGGAACTGGAAGCTTTTCACCTGGCCGGGGGAAGTAAATCCTCACCCCGCCAATGATCATGTTGTCCATAGGCGCTACTCGCTAACGAGCCAGAATTCGGCCTCTTCAAACATTTCCTCGACCAAACGATTTATCTTTTCTTTCTCTGTCTTCGTGCAGTCGCTGTTTACCGCATTCGCCTGCATCGGTTTAACGCGAACATCAGCAGCAGGGAAAATCCCATGCACACGCTTTGTCAGTTCCGCAAGTATGAGGTCTTTGGCACCCGGTAAACCTTCCACATTGCGCTTATCAAATACTAATTCAACATACATTACAGTCTCTCCTTGCTGTTTGGATATACAGTGATATTTATACTGTATGTATAAACNNCAGTCTCTCCTTGCTGTTTGGATATACAGTGATGTATGTATAAACAGTGTCAAGTGCGGGAAGCAAAAAAAGTGGTTATCAAAACTCAAAATGATTGGCTAAAAATCAGGTACTTAGGGATAGTATCAAAACACTCATGCTGACGTGATAAAAGCAAAATAATGTTTCTATATCAATGAGATGTTTTGATGTCTTATATCTACTGCTGCGTCATATGGAATGGTTCGAAGCGGCTGACTTAATTGTTAAAGGTATGAGCGGTGCGATTAACGCTAAAACCGTAACTTACGATTTCGAACGCCTGATGGAAGGCGCTAAGCTGCTGAAATGTTCAGAGTTTGGCGACGCAATGATCGAACATATGTAATTCGATTTATTGTTAAATCTATTAACGGGAGCTTAACGCTCCCGTTGCTTTTAGTTCGTTTGCTANNGAGGTTATCAAAATATTATCAAAACAAGTTATCAAAACCCCGTACCAAAACGTCGCTAAATAGCGATGGTGATCCAGTCCTTTCCTCGATCATCGTTGTAGCGATCAGTCTGTTTCTGCGTTTTATGCCCGAGCAGTTTTTGGGTGTTAATGCCTTGCTCTTTGTAAAGCCTCTCCGATAACGATCGCTGTTCATGAAAAGTAGCCGGTGTACCGTCACCCCAGTCAATATCCGCTTTATCCCTCGCCTTACTGAAATTCATTGTGATGGTGTTGGATTTTACCTGCGCACCTCTTTCTGCCTGTGAAGTAGCCCGGAAGAAATGCACAAGGTAGGGGCTAACAGCGTAATCTCTGCATCTGGCCACGACATCCCGCAAACACCAGTTAATAGCATTGCATCGAAGCGACAGGGGGATTGCTAACTTGCTGCCTGTCTTCTCTTGTTCAACGTGTAGATGGTCATCCCAAATATCACTGAATTTCATTCGGGAAATATCACCCAAACGCTGACCTGTAACGATCGCCAGCAACATTGCATTACCCAGATACTTATGGTGCGCATCCGCGAGCGGAAATATTTTAAGCCACTCTTCCAGGCTTAAACGCTGGCGAGTGATTCGACGCCGTGGTTGCTTGGTTGCCAGTGCCGGGTTATAGCCGGGTGGCACCTCGCCAAAATGCTGAGCTTCCTTAAATACATCGATTAATACCGACCGTATTACCTGCGCCATTCTGGGTTGGCCGGCTGATATTGAATCATCAAGAATCTGAGCAATATCTCTTACATCGACAGATGAGATTAATTTCATTGCCGTTCTCTCACGAAGTATTGCTACAGGCTTGGCCTTTTGTTTGAACGTATTCGGCTTAATATCACCAGATTTAACCCTTTCTTCCTGAATAACCCAGTAGCGATCTAGCCAGGTAGAAACCGTTATTGCTTTCCCTTTGCTGGTGGCAATCCGATCACTAATTGCTAATACCTGGCGTGTGCGTTGTTCAGCAAGTCGAGAGTTGGCTTCTGTTGCAATGGCAATTGCTTCTTCCTCATTATCACCCAGAGCGTGAAACTTTCCGGTGATTGGGTGCTTATACCGCCAGTAAACCTTATTAACCTTTCTGCTATAGAGAGGGTAAAGGTTTGGAACGGAAACATTATTTTTACGGGGTCTCGCAGCCATCGGACAATATCCTCAGAAGTGCTGGTGAATCAGTTTTTTTGATCACCGGTTGAGTAATATTCCCGGTTAATTCTGCATCTTCCCTCACTCGCCAGTAACGGCCTTCTTTTCGGGCTGGTGGAGTGAACATGCTTTCCTTTGCGTACCGGCGCAGAGTGCTCATACTTGGCGGATTGCTCCGGTACTTTTCTGCGGCCCACTCTTCAAGAGTTAATGTCTGAATCATGGCAATTTCTCCATAAAGCCCGGCTGCATCCGGGCCAGTAGGTTTAAATGTCGGGGCTTGTTGCTGGAACTAACTTCTGCCAGATAGCAGACACATATTTAGCCTGATGTTTAGCATCGGCCAGTGCGTTATGCATTTCACCCTCAAAGGGCATATCGCGTTTAGGGTCAAATCCAACAGCGCGACCGAGATCGACAATTGTCCGGACATCCTGATCATTCCAGAATTTCCATGGGGTCACATGTCCAGCGCGTTCGTAAGCACCACGCAGAATGACATTGTCAAAGTTGGCACCGTTACCCCAGACTTTCAGGTATTTAGGGTTATCGGCATGACGATTAATGAAATGGCTTAATTCAGAGAGAGCTGCCGAGATAGGCATTGCATCATCTGCACAAATAGCTGCTCGCGCTTCTGTACTTTGCTTCATCCACCAGATGATGGTATCCCCATCGGGTTGCGCCCCCTGAGCCATTGCGCTTTCAAGTTGGACCGCTGTGTAAAATTCCTCGCCAATCCTGCCGCTCTGCGGATCAAAGAATACTGCCCCGATGGAGATGATCGGTGCGGTGGGTTTATTACCCATGGTTTCTAAATCAATCATTAAATGGTTCATATATGGCCTTAAATTGAGAATTATTAATTAAATAGCTCACTTATAGTCTTTGAATCATGACGTGGTTCACATGTGAGCTTTTTTGATAGTGAATGCTATTTAATGGGCTATTTATGGTCTTTATTTAAAAAGAGTCAGTTCCAGTTACTCACGTCTTCCGCAACGGCTTCGTCTGCTGAATCCTGGCTATCAATGACTTGGTGCCATGACTCCAAACCGCTAACAGTTATAGCAGCCCAATTGCGAGCACAGGCCTTGCGATGCTTTCTGTTGCCCATGCCCCACTCAGGTTTTTTAAGCTCTTTGTTCCAGGCACGAACCATGTATTTCATTGCTGATTTAGCCATCTACTCGTGCTCCCACGTTGCATCTACAACTTCCACTGCGTCACCACGGCAAGTGTTATCCATTTTCATACCGCCGCACTGCCCATATTCAACATTAACAAAATCGCTAATATCACTGTCTGTAGCATCGTCGGGTACGTCAATTTCGACGGTTACGATAATTGTTTTAGCCATTGCTGGCCTCCACTCTTTCCCACCGCTCGCCTGTTTGTTCTTCCAGTCGCTGCTTTAATTCACCAATCGGCAATGGTCGGCGTGACTCCAGTAGCGCAGCTTTATACGCTTCGATAAACACAGGAAGAAGATCGGCATCTTCTGCCATACGAATGATTTCAGGCTTCCACGCAACGACATTAACTGCAGGATCTTGCATATTGTGAATATAGGTATCGAAAGAAGACATAAAGCGACCAAACCCACCTTTATCATCAACCAATGCCTGCCAGGCGCGTAACAGGAACAATTTTTGTGTGCGGCTCAAGTCANNAAGTCAGTGCGTGATAGTTCTTCGGCGACATCATGTATTTCACTGCCGTGCCACCGGGCATCATTACGCTGTGCTGCGTGAAATAACTTCCATAAGCAGGCTATCTCATCTTCATCAGGCCGGGTTATTTTGATTTGGTGTACAGTCATAGCCCACCTTCCACAGTCCCGCCAGCAGCGCGGATAGCTTTCTTGCAATCATCAAGCATCATGTTCATACCGGAAAACATGGCCTTTGTTTTAGCATCGCCACCCATTTTTACATCCATTGGAGCAGGCATTTTCACGCATAACTGGCTTAGGCTAGCGGCGTCTGTGATTTGGATTGTTGAAATGTAATCTGCGGCATCATGCAAATCATCATTCTCAGCAATCACGTAGCAGTCTTCGCGGATGAACCTAATTAACGCTGCATTTTCAACTGCCATATCTACAGCCTGCTTATTCTTCTCATCACGCTCAGCTGTAATAGCTTTCCGCTGCTCTAAAGATTCGGTAAGGGCAGTAAAAGTCACACTTAACCTTGTGGTCACTTCTCGCATTAATTTGGCTTCTGCTGGTGGCAGAGTTGGTACCGCAGCATAAGCAGCGGCGACCAGTTCATTTACTTTCAGATGCTGGTGCATGTGCGAAGCTCCATCAGTTCGTTGAAACGAGTCATGAACAACCCGAAAGCCTGTCCAGGCCGTAGAGGAACAATCTGGATCATGTCGCTGGTAGGGATACCCTCAAGCACAGGCCATTCGGTACCGTCGTCAATGTCCAGATCCCGGCGTTCGGTGGCCAGCATTGTCAGGTCGGCATATTTCACAACAGCAGATTGAGTTAGCGGTAATTCGTACTTAAAGCGGATAAGCCCATCGACAAAAGTTTCAATCCGTTGGTAGTCAGGCAACAGGGCTTTAAGTGGCGCGGGAATGTCCTGGCAATATGCCTCAGCCGCATCATGCATCAACGCTTCAAATGCGAATTCAGGCGCTACCAGTTGACTGCACAATACTGAGTGTTGAGCTACGGAATAGAACTCAGGTAAATGACCAGTGAAGCGGCAAATATGCGATAACGCGGTGGCGATATCTTCAATCTCGATATCGTCAACGGTGGCGTTGGTATAATGAAAATGCTTGCCGGATAACGTCTGTATAAAGCTCATCGGTATATTTCTCCATGTATTCGCAGCTGCATCTGCGGTTGATTTTGGTTGCACGAATCCCTCGCCGGGTGGCGATTAAAAAAGGAATTACGCTTCACTAATTGCCCCAAACTGCAGGGCAATTAAGGCAGAGCAATTACGCTTTGAAGTTACCAATAAAGGTATCGACTGGTTTCTCGTTGAACTTGCCGATCAGCAGGTCACGGAATTCATTAGCGATAGCTTCTTCCTGGGCTTCCAGTTGGACGATACGCAGTACGAAACACGGCTCGCTACTTTTCAGCAGACTGTTACGCATGCTGAAGGCACGTTCACCCAGGCCTTCGTACGGGACGCATTTGAACTCAAAGGCCACTGGCATAACGTCTTTGCTGCTGGCTTCGATGCTTTGCATCAGGGACTTTTTACCGCTGAAATCACCGTCTTCATGGTCAGCCTGAGTTGCCTGCTGGATAGTAATGCGGCGAACAGCTTGAGCTGCCTGGGAGATTGACATGACATTCCCTTCAGCATCAAAGGCAGAGAGGTAATCACTCCAGTCTTCCAGCCATTCAGCGATTTGCTTCTGATTCAGACGGTCGCCATTGATAGCCAGCAGTGCACGGAACGGAGCTGTTTGTTTCAGCTTGATGGTTGAAACGTTATCAGCGTGGCCTGGATTGTCGAGTGTGCCGATATTGAAGACAGAGCGGGCACTCATGTTTTGCGCATCAATAAAGCAGCGTGCCGGTTCTTCAACACTGGCATAACCAACAGAGTAACGGACAAAGTCATCGATGCTGGTCGTATCCATAGCGCCACGGAAGCGGAAGCGTGTAAAGCCAAAGCGCTCCAGGCTTTCTACGCTTACGTCTTTTGGCAGCATGGCGGTAGGGCAGGCAAGGCCACCAATATCACCAAGGTGATAACCAGAAAGGACCAGGTCTTTTACTTGCTGGATAGCGCCGCCGTCTAATTGAGACATACAAAATTCCTTATAAATAAAATGGTAGAAGTAATGGCAGTGAATTAGTCAGTCGCGGTTCACTGAGCCGCTTTCAGCTTTCCGTCTGTGGCGCCATTGATCCCGAAGAGTTGCCCCTGATCTTCCTGCAAGATGGTGAGCTTGCCGCCACGGTTAACCCACATAGGGGTTTCGGTGGTGTCTTCTTCCGTCGCCTTGCCGCGTGGAGTAGGGGTGGTGTACTGCAATTTGTGTTTGATCTTGACGCGCTTCTCTTCGACAGAGTTACCCATGCGTTCAATATCAAAAGTCAGAACCACTTTGCCTTTTCCGCCGTTATTAAGCGTGCCGAGTGCAGTGGTATTGAGTGAGGCGGCGATCTTATTCATGAATACGCCAGCATCCAGTTCGCCCAGGAAGTCGGGCCCTACAGTCATGCGGTCATTGCTCATCGTTTTACCCTCGTAATGGCAGCTGCAACTGCCAGTTAGAAATCTCCATACACACGATTAGGTTGTGGTGCCGGGTGCCTCCCGGTGCTGTCTGGCGGCAAACCATCCAGCGATGACCTATACCGATACTGACATGATG
>CXWL01026298.1_pt1 | contig 11811 bp, 10 predicted proteins | sample 590931 | NCBI WGS metagenome assembly CXWL01 (sample SAMEA3498368, study PRJEB10139) | groundwater metagenome | biome: water well; material: biofilm material | place: Germany | collected 2015-04-27
AAACGGCGATCTACTTCCACTGCGGAGGGCTCGATCTTTACCCATGCTAAACCCGGGAGCGCCCACAAATCAAAGGGTCCTGAAAGAAGTCGTCTCCATCGAGCGCAGCACCCCTCTGAAGATTCCGTTGCACTCCCTGGATGGTGGGACACTGAACAATCTTGCGGTCAGCTAGATCGGACCGCAAGATTGTTCGGTCATCGACCAGATAGTCACCCCCCACAATGATATCTATTTCACGGGAATACTGATCACCATCGCCCCCATGACCTCATTGATCTTGAAATCCCGTTTGGGGCTATCCGGATGGGCATTATGGCAGCCGATGCAAGCCTGGGTCACAGCAAGATCCGGATAGACAGCCTGGAAGTAACGGACTCCTCCTTCCTTCACAAAACCGGTATGGGGCTTGGTCGGATGAGTGAGAACAGCACCCAGGCCTGTCTTCTCGAACTCGCTGGAGGCGACATTCCGCTTGTTGATCGGCCAGAGGCTAATCAATCGATACTGGATGCCGATGCCTTTTTTTGCCATGATGCGGCCGGACTCCATCAGGAATTGAGCCGGGAGAGGCAGCGTATTCTTCTGTTCCCAGTTCTCCGAGGCAACGACCACCCCTTTGGCCTGCATTCGTTCAACGACGTGCCTGGTGTACACCTCACGGTCCGCTTCAATCACGGCATGCACATAGTCCGCCACCATTTCGACGGGCACACTCACAGATGTCCCTTCCGTCGTCGCGCTGCTCGGCAAGGTTACGCCGGCAACGCCCAACCCTAACACCAGCATAAGAACTCCCGATTGCACCTTGTTTGAGGATGTCATAAAAACCTCCTTGGTTTCCTCATGGACACGTCGGCGTCATTCGCCGTGGTTCCATGAAGGGGTGAAGTGCGTTGCGGATAATGCGGATAAGAGGCTTCACAATCATAGCTACGAGCGGGCGGATGAGTTCAACCGTTAAACTGGAGTCGGAAATGTGGTGAGGGGAGTGGAAGCACTGACCTGCTCTAGGTGAATGAGTCAAGCGATCGTCACGATCGCTTGAGCAGTGAGAGCAGGCGACATAGTAGAAAAATACCGAAGCCATGGCTCGGTTCTCCCTGTCAGTATGATGCAGCGTGCCCACCGGATCATATGATAATTCATCGTACTCTTCGGTCTGCAAACTGTCAAATCATCTGACGTGCGTTCCCGCGCGAGGTGACGTGATAGAGGGCGCCGGGGAATTCGAGGCGGAGGGGGCGAGCCAGGGCACCAAGGGTACCACCCCAATATCATATTCCAAGATGTGACCCCTTTGAGAGGATTCCTCATGTTCAAGGCGAGGAGACGGTCAGAGTCTTGAACCGGAGATACTCCTCATCCCAATAGCCGCAGGCGTGCCATTGAATCACTGCTTGAATTCTAACTCCAAGTGCAACACTTCAAGCCCGGATGGGCTACGGTGTTGCCATGCGAACGAGATTCTATAGACACCTGAGTGCCGAAGAACGTGAAACCTTAAGCCTGGGGCTGGCCCACGGCCATTCGCTACGGACGATGGCGTCGGTATTGGGGCGGGCCCCCTGCACCGTGAGCCGCGAGTTGGCCCGCAACGCGGTGCGAGGTCCGTATCGGGCTTGCACGGCGCACACCCTGGCATCGGCGCGGGCCCGTCAGCCACGGCGGTCGCGCAAACTCCTGGACCCCTGGCTGTGGCAGTACGTCAGAACGCACCTGGGCCAGGGCTGCTCGCCTGAACAGATTGCCGGGCGCCTTCGACGCGAGTATCCTGACGACATGCAGAAACAGCTCTCGACCGAAACCATCTATGTGGGCCTGTATGTGCTGCCACGCGGCACCCTGCGGAGCGCACGGCTGGCGGCACGGCGTCAGACATGCAAGGCGCGCCGGCCTCGGGCGCGAGGAACCGACCGACGCGGCCAGCTCCCCAACCTGACGCCCATTGCCGAGCGCCCCGCTGAGGTGGCCACTCGCACCGTGCCCGGCCACTGGGAAGGCGACCTGATCAAGGGAGCCCGCAATGGCTCGGCCGTCGGCACCCTGGTGGAGCGGACGACACGCCTGATCATCCTGGCACGGATGGAGGGGACGGATGCGACGAGTGCCCGACAGGGCTTCACCAAGAAACTCCGGCACGTGCCAAGGGCACGGACCTGTCGGGCTACACGCAACGCGAGTTGAATGCCATCGCCCATCGCCTGAACACACGCCCGAGAAAATGTTTGAACTTTGCCACGCCGCTGGAAGTCTATGCGCAATTGCGCCATCATTCACCCGTTGCACTTGGAACTTGAAACCGCCCCTGTATTTTGTTATTCAACCCCCTCGACACAACCACGCGCCACCTTGTTGTTCATCGCTGCCTTCTGGCCTACATATAGAGCGAGTTCTATGCCAGATGTGCCAATGGAGATTTTCCAGCAATTGACTAGGCAAATGAGGGGAAGCATTTCGGAGCAATGCTGAATGAGTACCTAAAGTGATTCAGCCATGTATCTTTAAGGATCACAGAGCATGAGATTATGCGCTCATGGGTACAGTCCGGAACGCTGTTGAGGATGCCGTAAGAGCGAGATCGAAGGTGATGGAGCATTGATGTCCATGCTGGGACGACTCAGATGATATCAATTACCCTGTACTTGGGGAAAAACGGGGAGTCGTTCAAGTAAGCAGCATCGCACCGGGCGAGGGGATCAGGCGTCGCGAGAGGCACCTTTTCGTAGGTCCTTCGTGAAGCGTCGCTCGTATCTCGTCCGAAGAAAAGAGCATATGGCGTATAGCCAATAGCATATGGTTCGGAATAGAGAGCAGGCGTCTTCTGGATCGTGAGTTACGGGCGGATGTCTAGCGGCAGGCGCTGCAGGAGCGAATCGAACACCTCGCGGGCGAGCGCTAACGCTCCTCTGGCTTCCTCCTCAGAGGGCTCTTCAGGATTGCCTGGATACCGAAATCTCCAGGCGTACTCGGTGAGTTCCGCCGCTCGCCTGAGCAAGGGTTCGAGTGTCGGATCGATCGCGGCGCACGCTTCCCCGATTTCGACAAGATTATGGGTCTTGCGATAGACCCGTCCATGCCAAGTCAGAAACCCCTTCATCGCCTTTTCGGCGGCTTGCTGTGTATGGAACACGATGTCGGAGGTTAAGGGCGGGACGGCACCCAGTTCGAACGTTCCAGCGCGCAAGTCATTTCCGGCCTTTGAGAACCAGGCGAGGGTCTCTGCGACGAGGGCCGGATCATGCGGCATGGAGCAGTTTGCCTTCCCGCATGACGGTGGCAGGTAACGACGCAGCAAGGTGAACCCGCGAATCGAAGGCGCTTCTGGTCCAGACCACCACGTCGGCAGCTGTACCCGTTCCCCACAGAACTCGATAGGCTAGTTTGCTCCGCTTCCGTTCTGGTGTGGCATGGTCCTGCACCACGAGGAGCAAATCGTAATCGCTATCCGGTCCGGCATCACCGCGCGCCCGCGAGCCGAATAGAAAGATCTGTTCCGGTTCATAGGCCGTCACCAAGCGACGAATAATCCTCGCCAGAGCTGGGTCGGATGTGGTGATATCTGTGTGAGTATCCATGCCGCGGTCCTCGGGATTCCAGAGAAGATTCCAGTCTCGTGGCTTCCTGTAACTCTAAGTTATTTCAATCGTATCGTCAACGCAGGAGATCCTTCTTCTGGTGATCACGTCAGAATGCCTTCCAGCAGACATATGGAGGAAAGTATTCGACCGCTGGCGATCTGCTCCCAAGGGACGGTTGAGGGGGGTCGAACGGCCTGCGGAACGTTCGCGAGATACGCTTCACGGGTCACCAGATTGAGGGTCAGCAACTGTCTTGACTGTCAAGCGTGCTGAGGCGGTTCCGTCCGCCAGTGAGTCCGATGCTTGAGCATCGCGTTGAGTGTCGTCAGCAGTTTCCGCATACAGGCGACGAGCGCCACCTTCTTGGCTTTTCCCACCCCGCACAAGCGCTGATAGAACGTCTTGATATTTGGGTTGTACCGTGTCGCCACGATGGCCGCCATATATAAGGTGGCCCGGACCTGCGCCCGTCCGCCCCACACCATCCGTTTCCCATGCCATGTGCCACTGTCACGATTGAGCGGCGCCACACCCACCAGTGCGGCGATCTGTTTGTTCGTCAAGGTGCCCAATTCCGGCAAATTGGCTAGCACGGTGGTGGTGAGCACCGGGCCAACACCGGGGACACTGCGCAGCAGGTGGTCTTTCTCTCGCCACACCGGACTGTCCTGGATCGCCTGCGCGAGCTCCGTGTCGGTATGGGTCCGCTCTCGTTGGAGCCAGGCCATATGCGCGCGGAGGCTCTTGCGGATTGACGGGGACGCCGTGCGCAGACGGTTCTTTTCCGCCGTCAGCATCTCGATGAGTTGCCGCCGTCGGGCCGCGAGGGCCGCCAGGGCCTGCGTCTGCTCATTGGGAAGCGGTCGGACTGCCGGGCGAATCACCTCAGTGAAGTGGGCCAGAATCTGGGCATCGAGGGCATCGGTTTTGGCCAACTGGCCGGTCGCCCGCGCGAAATCCCGGACCTGCCGTGGATTCACCACGACGACCGGGCAGCCGGCGGCGGCGAGTACGCCCGCGAGGGGCACTTCAAGACCCCCGGTGGCCTCGAGCACAATGCGCACCGGGGCCAGCCGACGCATCTGCGCCGCCACGGTTGCCCAACCGGGCTCATCATTCGGGACCGAGAAGCGTGTCCCTGGACGCACCGCCACATCGAGCTGGGATTGGGAGACATCGATACCGACACACACGAGCGTGTTCATAGGAACCTCCTGAATGGCCCGGCCTTGCGATGCGGGCTTGTCGGCCCACGCAACTGTTCGGGCTCGGCAGGTGAGAGGGCGTGACGACCCGCGCTGCCCCCCGGTCTCCTTGGACCACGGCATGATCGGTCTGTCACGCCCTGTTTCGTGGTGCATCTCATCATGATGATGCGATCCCTAAGATACAAGGCATGAGTATTGACTTATTGAGGATGGACCTCGTCCACGCGTGGTTTTACTCATTAGGCATTCCTGCACGCTACGTCCGAGTTGGTCGAGCTTGGTCATCAACTGCGCGCATCGAACGATGCTTCATCCTTCCAGATGATCCTTGCAAGCGCACTCGCCATCTCTTCAGGGATGGGGGCTGAATGATCTTCCACTGCGCGCGTCCAACGAGGGCCTTCTGATGCCGCGCGTTGCGCGAGCACAGAAGATCATCAGCCTCCGTCCCTCCTCTCCTCAGTGAGCACAGAACCAACGTAGGGGTCCTTCCTCATCCTTCTAAATGATCCTTCCAAGCTCGCTCGTTTTTCTCTTCACAGGGCAGCCTGGTTGATCCTCGATTGCGCACGTCGAACGGGCACATTCTTATCGTGCGCGTTCTACGAGCAGAGAGGAGAGGGAATGGGGTCATTGCTTGACTTTGACCTTCGACGAACAATTTTCCGTAGGCGCTCGGATCGATGTTGCTCCGACGGCAACAACCCCAGAGGTTGGAGTAGTGCACAGTCAAGCCATGACTCCACGCGTGAGACTAACCAGATGGACCAAACAGACCAGATAACAAGACAGACCGGGCTTGTCCCACATGTGCGCTATCCAGATTTTCCTGATTCTGAAACCTGATTTGGACGTGAACCGCTAGGAATTTTTGGCGCGGAGGTGTGGGCGTATCGGTGTATGCCTGGTTATACGACGACGTGGGCGCGCTCGATTTCTTGGCGGAAGTGTTCGGGGATGCGTGCCCAGTCTGTGAGATCGACACGAATGGGCAGGTTGCTTTCGCTGAAGGCGTCTGCGAGCGTGCCGAGATCGCCGGTTTCCTCGTCAAGATGTGCCGGGTTGCGGAGGACTAAGTCCAGATCGCTGGTGTTGTGTCCTGTGCCCGTAACTCGGCTGCCGTAGGCCCAGACTTCGGCGTTGGGCACATGTCGGGACACAATATCCCGGACCATGGCGAGGTAGGCCGCGGGCAGATGGAGCGTTTCAGTGGCAAGGGTCTTCATGGCGGATTCAGTTCGTATTGTGGAAGTGGGCGCGCAAGACGTGCTCCAGCCCTGTGACGTCCGTGACGAACGACGGCAGGAGGAGCAAGGTCTCTTTGGCGAAGCCTTCCCCGTAGTCGTGCGCGGTGGTATTACGGTTGTCTCGGTATGTGAACCAGCGTTCGACTTCTTCCAGCGTCATGATGCCGTGGGTGGCCGCGAGCCGGAGGATGTCTTTGACCGGGGTGGCGTCCAGCTTTGTTCCGCCATGGCCGAAGTCTTTGAGCGCTCGTTTCAGAAGCTTGAAGCTGGTTTCTTGGGTCAGCTCATAGCCTTTGACGATGGCGTTTCTGAACACCTCTTGCTCGATGCTATCCGGTGCGGCTTGACGATAGAGCGCCAGCGATGATTCGAGGGTGCGAATACAGCGGGCAAGATGATCGGTGCTAAGGGCCACGGTGTGCGCTCCAACTGCTGTGACTCTAGCGAGAGCTGCCGCCTCTGTCAATCGTCCAGGGTGCGGAGCGGCAAGGTGATCGATTGGGAGTTGGGGGTATGCCGAACGGCACTATGGTGTCAGCGGCTCAGAGATTGGGGATAGCTGCGGGGCAGTTTGCCTCAGCCCACCGCGATCAAAAGTTTCCCGCCTGGACCACATCCTCGATGCTGTTGATGTCGAGCCAATGCCCAACGGTATAGAGCACCCGGATGGGATATTGCCGTTTCAACAATTCTTGGAGTAGCTGCGGGATGCCGGCTTTGCGGTTGGCTGGCTTGGCCAGTAGCTCCACAATGATGTCGGTGATGAGCGTGGCCGCGCTGGGTGAGACTTTGAGGAACCCCATCCAGACCCCGTGGATGGAGGCTTGGGGGATGTCGTTGCCCAGTTGCTTGAGATAGATCTTGGCGTTAAAGGCTTTTCTGGAATTGGGAATGGTGCATTCGGCAAACCCACCCAGGCGGGCATAGCTGCTCTGCTCCTGCCAGTTGCTATCGAGGAAAATCACGCAGTCGTCTGTCTCCTGGCAGAGGGTTTGGGGAATGTATTTGTTGAAGAGCACGTCACCGTAGGAAATGATCGTGTTCTGCGTCGGGCCTTTCCGGGATCGGAGGGCTTTCAAGAGGGAATCCAGCTCGCCGGTGTCCGCAAAGTCGTCGTTATCGACATAGGTCAGGTTGGGCAGATTGACAGTGTCTTTCTTATACCCTCGGACCACCGTGATGTCCTTGATCCCCACCGCATTGTAGGCGTCGACGATGTGGGAGAGGATTGGTGTGCCCTGGATGTTGACCATTGTTTTGGGCTGGTGTTCGGTGAGTTCCCCCAATTCCTTCCCGCGGGAGGCGGCCAGCACGATGGCTGCGGTGCCCTGGGCGCTTCGGGGCAGATAGCGATCTTCGGCTTCTTGTAGCTCCTCGGCGTTTTGCAGGCGGAAGATTTCTGAGACCGGCACGACTTTGTCTTCAATGGTGAGCAGGTGTTCCTGTTCCTTGAGGGTCCGCGCGGTTTTCTGCATAGCGGCCACGGCTGACCGGAGCATGTGGTTGGCCCAGATCACCATCGAAATCCCATGCTGCCGAAACACATCGGTGGGCGTGGCGTAATATTTGGTGGGCACGATGACCACCGGGCACCGGTTGCCCCATTCCTGTTTGAACGCGAGGATTTCATCGGGCACCGACAGGGCACTGTGGATCAGGATGCCATCCGCGCCTGCCTGACGATAGGCCTCAGCGCGACGCAGGGCTTCCGCCAGCCCCCAGCCGCAGATGAAGGCTTCCACTCTGGCGATAATGCAAAAGTCCGGATCGGTCTGCGCGTCTTTGCCGGCCTTGATCTTGCCGCAAAACTCCAGCATGTCCGCCATGGGTTGGGCGTCCCCCTTGATGAAACTATTCGTCTTGGGGAACAGCTTGTCCTCGATGCAGACCGCGGCGATGTTGCGCTGTTCCAGTTTGCGGACGAGCCGCTGCATGTTGTTGAAGTTGCCGTATCCGGTGTCGCCATCCAGAAGAATCGGAATCTTGGTCGCATCGGACATGAACTCCAGGTTTTCCAGGACTTGCGTCCAGCTCGCTTCGTTGTTGTCCCGAACGCCGAACTGGGCCGAAATGGACAGGCCGCTGCCCCAAATGCCACGAAACCCCGCTTCTTGGACGATTTTTGCGCTGAGGCCATTGTGAGCTTCACAGATGAATTCCAGCTGCTCCGACAAGAGGAGATTCCGAAACTGCCGCGATCTGCTGATACCTGGTGTCGAACTCATGGATTCCCTTCCTTATGCCAGCCGAAACAAGCCCAGACGGGGCTCGCCTGTGATGCCGTCATTCACGTTTCAGAATACCCTTTTTATGAGGAGAAATCACCCAGGCATCGATCATAGAGCCTATTACGCATGGCGTCTGTCTACAACCAGCAGACGAGTTGGGTGCGGGTCAACCGTCCTTGGCCACGAAGGCGGTTCTCTTGTTTCGCATTGCTGTTTTTGGCCTACGCGTCGATACACTGCTGGGAAATCATTTCAGGCGTCTGACCCATTGAGTTAATTGATCTCTTATCCTGCCAATTGCATTTGACGTCGGATAGTGGCGATGAATCGATTGCCATCATGATCATCCAGAAATTCGATATGGGGGTATGCTTTTAATGCTCTGATGATTCCGCTTCCAAGACCTCGATACGGGAGTATTCTCGTTGCGAAGGACGCAAGGATCGAATTTCTGATGTTCGAATTGCCACTTTTGATATTTTCAATGGTCAAGTTGTTTGGAAGATGACCCGGGCTGATGATCTGTACGCGGTCTTCAAAAACAAATATTCTCACTGGGGCTGACACGAAGTAGTCCCTGTGAATCAGTGCGTTGGCAATCAGTTCCTCCAAGACGATCCTTGGGATTTCTGGAATTCCAGGCGCGTTGATTCCCTGTTCTTCTTGCTTATGCTTGATGTTTCCAAGAACAAAACTCATGCTTCGCTGAAAGATGTCCGCCATCTTTCCCGAGATATCCTGACTGTCGATGTACCTGGCTTCATCGATTTCAGATCCCGGGTAAGAGATGGCTTTAACGATGAATACGGACAGTTTGAAACTCGGGTTCTTTGCGAACAGCAGCGCTCCGCTAACGTTAAAAATGCCGTTCTTCATCAGGTTCATGTTCTCAAGAAGCGAGGGTAACTGAACAGCCTGATTGTCCACGGATTCACCGAAACTCTTCTCGAAAAATGCCTTGAAATATTCCGAATCCAAATCAGCGATCGTCAGACCATTTGCCGGTATCTCATCCCCATGAATCAAACCCGCGCTCTGGTACATCCTCTGGATTTCCTCACGGGATGTCACCTTACGCTTGTCTGAGCCGCTCCTTACCCAGATGGCTCCGCTGTTGTCCATATAGGGCTTACTTATACCGTCTACTATGGTTACAACCATAACCAGTCCCTCGGGTGTAGAGACGTTCTCGGTTCTTGGGTTGATCGGCGGCCGGACGGATTGTGAAGCGGCATTTGAGACAAGTTGATTTAACCGGCCCATATCTTCGCGCGATAGGCCGGAGAATGTCCCGTCATTGTTTGTGCCAATCAATATCATTCCACCGCCTGAGTTGCTGGATGCGACCAGCTCCGCCGCCAGCGAATCCACGTTGGTGAAGTTAGCCTTGAACTGGTGCTTGCCGTCTTCGCCTCGGGCGACAATCTCTAAGAGCTCTGCGGTTTCCATATTTCGTAAATCCTTTTTCGTTGTGCGAAGGCTTCCTCACCGCCTTCCATGATGTCCACGATCTCCTGCTGCAATTTCGGGCAGTCAATGCTGCCACTGGTCAGAGTGATGGCATCATCCGAATATGCGCAGGAGATGATCTGCTCGGCATCGCCAAGGACGGGGAAGTTTGCGTTATGTGTAGCAAATATAAACTGCGTCGTGGGTTTCAGTGCGCGGATGAGTTTGATGACGTCCTCGTAAATGGTTTGATTGTCCAGGTCGTCTTCTGGTTGGTCAATGATGATGAGATCGTTCTCCCGCTGGCTCAGGACAAATAGGATCAGCGCGGAGGCCCGTTGTCCAAGGGAATGATGCCTCAGCTCCTTGCCGCGATACTCGATGATGAAACGATTTGGAATCTGCCAAGTTAGCAGAGTCGTGAGATCGCGAGTGAAATACTCTTCGAAAGCCTGAGCGGCGCCTCCAACAGTCTCTTTGGTTCTTGGAAAATCTCTATACATGCCAGCGAAGTCGGTAAAGTCATCAGCAAGAGTAGTGAACGTTGTTTCCCGAATGCGGCTGCCTTTGAAGACATCTTTCATAAAAGCGATAAACGCGTCCTTGTCCGCCTTGAACTCAACCTTAATCATTAAGGAAGAGTGGTTTAGGTTGACCTTCGCTAATTCCTCCTGAATCGCTTTAAATTCCGCATGCCATAGCTCATTCAAAGCCGTCAATTCTTTCAAAAGTTCCTGGCTAATTGCGACCCGTTGCGACTCTTGTTTCTCCAGGGCCTCAAACATCTGCTTCGATTGCTCAACGGTCGCTCTTAATTGGCGGAACTCGTCTGGGCGGATGGCCTTTGCTCCCGTGTCTTTTAACTCCGCTGCAAGTTTCCTCTCGATTTCGGCAAACGCTTCCTTGAGACCTTCCCGCGAGGACTCGAATTCTCTTGTTTTGGCCTGCAATCGGGAAAGGGTCGTCTTTCCTGCCACGTTAGCTTCCTTGATCTTCGCAAAAGCGACAATCAATTCTTCGTAAAGTGCCAAGAACTCCTCGAAGAATGACTCGTTCTGTCGGGACTTGTACACGCGCTGGTTCTTGAGATCGTCTTCATAGCGATTGATGAACGCTTCTAAGTCAGATAGATACCCCTTTGTAAAGGACACGGTTTGCGAGCACTTCCTAGAATCTGCGTCGAAATCCACCTGCTTCTGAAGTTTCTCCTCCACGCCATGCTCTTTATAAAGCTTCAGTTTGAATTCCGCGTCCTGTTGCTTCGCTTTGTATTCCTTTTTCTTCTCCTCCGTCATGGACAGCCGCTTCAGATTCTCGACCGCTTCCGTGACTTTCTGACGCTGTGCTTCAATGCGCGCTCGAATGTCTCTGAGTTTCTCTCCAACCAGTTTCTCCACCAGGTCCTTCTCAAATCCCTCGCCTGTGCTCGAAAGGTCCTTCTGGCCGAAATAGATCGGTTTATTTAGAATGGTTTCTCGGATTGAGATGCCGGGTTGCACCACGCCTCCGACATAGACATCCGGCTGCTCCCGGTTTATGCGTCGGATTTCGAAATGTTGCCCTCTTTCGTCAACCGCCTGAATTGTAACCTTGCCGCCGCTGCCGAGCGTGTGCCCGACAAGGTTATTTTTGTAGTCGCGGTCCAGCGTCTTTTCCCCAAAGGGAATATCCAGCGCGTAGCGTATTGCTTCCAGAATGGATGATTTCCCGCTCCCGCGAATGCCGATAAGTGCGTTCAATTCCGGTGAAAAGTGGATCGTTTTTCCCTGAAGCACTCCGCCCTCGAAAGTCGCGCTGAGAATATGGGATCGTTCATGCTTTTTCGGTTCGTTCGAGAGGCGGTTTGGATAATCGAGAAGAGCATACTTGACGGCCTCGAATGTGAAATCGCCGATCTTTAGATAGCATTTCGCCCCCTGGCCAATTTCTTCTAACTTCTTGCAGTCAGACCCTTCGACTTCCGCAGGATACCAGTCGTCAAGCCACGCCTTTACCTTTTGACGGCATTTGCGCCCAAGCGCATCATGTGTCCTGACTATAGTGGACCCCAATTTCAAGACAGCAGTTTAAGCTGTGCGCTGTCACATGGAGATATGCG
>CXWL01005187.1_pt1 | contig 11805 bp, 9 predicted proteins | sample 590931 | NCBI WGS metagenome assembly CXWL01 (sample SAMEA3498368, study PRJEB10139) | groundwater metagenome | biome: water well; material: biofilm material | place: Germany | collected 2015-04-27
GCTCCCGCCTCGTCAAGAACTGCGTGGACTGATGCCCGGCCCGGTTCTGTACGGCAGCCGGATTTTCAATGAGCAGACCTGCGTCGCGACGAGCTTTACACCGGACGACCAAGGACGAGAACGGTACTGGGTCAGTGTCGGGCCGTCGCAAGGCGATCCTTCGCGCCTGAAAGACATCGTCGATGCCATCGTGCGGATCGAGACCTACTATCATTTACTGCTCATGCAGAAGCCGCTATTCTCCGCTGCCATCGATCAGGTCTATAAATTCGAACAGGTTCACCTGAAACAGCGAGAAATTATTACGTCTCATATCGGGCACGCAAACGCGGAGACCTTGCAGCGCTGGTTGAATACCCTCACGCAGGATCTGTTGAAGACTAACCGCATGGCTGGAACACTCCACTTCGAGTTGTCCGCCTCGCTCCCCTACGATAGGATCGTGCATTCCACCCTGGCGTCGTTGGCAGAGAAACCCCTAGAGTCATATCGTCCGACCTCGGACTATGTGCTGAGCGGCATTACGGGTGTGGCGGAAGGCTATCAGCAGCTCTTGAAGCGGATCGACACGCTACGAGGCGGCTTCGAGGGCATCATCACCATCATTCGCACCCGCATCGACCTAATCCTGGAATCGCAAAACCTTGCGCTGCTTCAGAGCGTCGATAAAACGACCAAGAGCCAAGTGCTGCTACAGCACACCGTTGAGGGATTGTCGGTCATCGTCATCGCCTATTATGTGGCTGGGCTTGGGGGTTATATCTTCAAGGGCCTTCAGGAAATGGGTTGGCTCAAGAATGCGAATATTGCCTCGGCGATTTTTGTTCCCATCGCTATCGGACTTGCCTTTGGCATCACCACGTTCAGTAAAAAGTATCTGCATAAGAAGTTGGAAGGTGAACAGCCTAAGCAGAAAACTGATAAGTCAGAGGAATAGCTCGCCTTTATATAGTGACTCCAAGTTTGAAAATCCTACAAAATTGGTTCTGCTTTTTGAGCTGACCGCTCACAGTCCCATCACGCATCCTATAGGTCTTCCTATCTGAATCTTCCCATGGAAGCTTCACCCACTCGCGTCGTTCCTGATCGGGGCTAGGGAATGTACCAGCCCAGACACTGGAAACCGTACTAAATGTGTACGGATGACCGCTATCTCCGAGCAGTGCTGTTTTTCATCAGAGAAACTGAAATCGTGATGAGCCGTTCTCGTGGTGTATCGGATTCGATTCACCTCATGGATCTGTTTCGATACATGCGGCTGTAATCAGAGGTGTCCACACTGAGCACGGTCTTACCATGTAATACGTAAGGCTAGAATAACAACGAGATCATAGATGTCCTGGAGGATTCGCATGCCTGCTTCTATGTTGGCATCGCACTTGCTGGTTGAGATAACAGAAGAAGCGGTTCTCGCGTGCGGACGACTCTTTGGTGGAGTCAGTTCAGACCAGCATAGGCTAGTCAAATAGGTTAACGAGGTCGACGACGGTTTCGATTCAAACATAGTGTTATGACAAACAACGGCATCTGACTTCTTACAATTTCCTAAAGGAGGATTGCTATGGATCGGGAGTACTATGTGCGTGGCCAACGGAAGACGGTAGAGCAGGTCGATAATGTGAACGCCATCCATGTGGCGCCTAACGAACGTGGCGAGGCTCGTGTTGGAGCGAGCAGTTTTGGAACAGCTGCAGGCGTGGCAGAGGTGGGGATGCCGGAGGATACTCTGAAGGCATTCGAAAAGGCGAGATGGCTGTTTGTTAAGCCTTCGCGTGAAACAACCCGCGCGCTTGACGCACGCGAAACTGTCGAAAACGCCGAAGAGGCGGGGAAGGTCGTGAAACGCCCCAATGGGCGGGTTGCGATCATAACTAGGCGACTCAATGTTCAGTTAAGCGCAGACATTCCAGCGGAGGAGGCTGATCGTATATTAGCCGAGAAGGGATTGCGATTGCTGACACGGCTTCGTTTTGCTCCCAATCTGTTTGAAGTGGACACGCTCGTTCATGCTGATGCCCTGGCCGCTTCCGTTGATCTCAACGCTGATTCGCGCTTCATTCTTGCGGAGCCGGATTTTGTTGAGCATGTGCCTGTACGGCTGAGGCCGACGGATCCTCGCTTTGTCGATCAATGGCAATGGACCAATACTGGTCAGAGTGGCGGGACTGTCGGTGCAGATGTGCGTGTGGAACAGGCGTGGGACCATACTCGAGGAGCCGGTATCCGCGTCGCGGTGATAGACAATGGCTTCAACGCAGGACACGAAGATCTTCAAGCGGGGATTGTCGGAGTATCCGGCTTCTTTCGTCAAAACGGCTCGAATCCCGCTGTGTTCGTGCAGGGCGTCAATGGTATGCCAGCCAGCAACCACGGAACTTTTTGCGCCGGTATGGTCGGTGCGCGACACAACAATACTTTTGGAGGTTGCGGTGCAGCACCGGAATGTGAGCTGATGCTGGTTGCCTGCCTTGGCGATCAGGTTGGTACACAGACCACGCTCGCTCGCGCCGTGGCCTATGCAGCAGATCCAGCTACTGAAGTCCCAGGAATGGATCCAGGGGAAGGAGCCGACATATTGGTATCTAGTCTTGGTCCCAATGGGGCAGATTGGGATCTGACCGCGACGCTGCAGTTGGCAATCGAATTTGCAGCGAGAAGTGGCCGAAATGATCGTGGCCTTGCGATCTTCTGGGCGGCCAGTAACGGCAACAATGTGAACGTTATGCAGGATGAGGTCGTCTCTCATCCCGACGTGATCGCCGTCGTGCGTTCGACGCGGCGGGATCTCGAAGATAACGCAGCCCGAGGTGCAGAGGTTGAACTCATAGCACCGGGAGTTGATGTGGTGAGCACGACCGGCGGTGGCGGATATGATTCCAGTACTGGGACCAGCTTTGCTGCCCCTTGTGCGGCTGGCTGTGCCGCGCTCGCACTATCGATCAACCCTGCAATGACTCGTGACCAGTTGCGCACGATTATGCGCGAAACCGCTGACAAGATCGGCGGGGTCGTTTACGATGCTACAGGGCATAATGACGATTACGGGTTCGGGCGGGTCAACGCCTATCAAGCGGTGCTTCGTGCGGCTGAATCAGTACAGACTTCGGTAGCACTCAAGGACATAGCTTTAGTGCGGCAGACGCCGGGATGGAACACCATTCCCGTGGCGTTTGCTCAAGGGGACGGGACGTGGAAGGTCACCAACGGCGAGGCGCCTAATTTTATTGCCGACTGGGCGCATCAACCGGGAGTACGAGTGGTGATGGGGGATTTCAACGGGCAGGGGTTGACGGATATTGCGCTGGTGCGGCAGACGCCGGGATGGAACACCATTCCCGTGGCATTTGCTCAAGGGGACGGGACGTGGAAGGTCACCAACGGCGAGGCGCCTAATTTTATTGCCGACTGGGCGCATCAACCGGGAGTACGACTGATGACCGGGGATTTCCACGGATAGAGACGATCAGTTTCACTTCTGGGTTCTTGCCTTGAATCGAGCACACCTTATTCAATAGACAACGCGGATTCAAGTAGCCAGTGCATAAGTTCACCGACGGCGTGATGGAGTAACCTCTTGGCACACCAAGGGGTTACAAATGAGGACGTATCGCCGGATCGTGTACGAAGATCGATGTCAGATATACGCCTTGCGAAAGGCGGGCAAGACCCAGGCTGAGATCGGCCAGGCTCTGGGGTTCAGCCAAGGGACGGTCAGCCGGGAACTGGCTCGGAACGCAGGACGGCGGGGCTACCGCTTTCAGCAAGCGCAGCACTCGGCACAGGCCCGACAGCAGCAGGTCCGGCACCAGCCACGCAAACTGACCAGCCGTGTCCGTCACGCCATTGCTCGGAAGATGCGGGCGGAACGGTGGAGTCCGGAGCAGATCAGTTTTTGGTTACGGGCCGAACGCGGCTTCTCTCTCAGTCACGAATGGATCTACCAGATGATCTGGGTGAACAAGCGCACGGGCGGCGATCTGTGGCGATTCTTGCGGCGACGGGGCAAGCGCTACAACCGGCGTGGGGCTCACACGGCGGGCCGCGGCGTGATTCCTCATCGGATCGACATCACGGAACGGCCTGCGATCGTGGCTGCCAAGTCGCGGCTGGGCGACTGGGAGGGCGACACCATCGTGGGGGCCCGCCATCAAGGCGGGCTGCTGACGCATGTCGAGCGCAAACGCCTGTTCACGACCATCTCGAAACTGTCCCGGCCAACGGCCCAGGCCACGCACCGCGCCACGGTGCATCGTCTGAAACCGTTGCGCAACCATGTCCACACCATTACCTACGACAACGGCAAAGAGTTCGCCAGACACCGAACAACCGCGCAGTGCCTGCACGCCCACGTCTTCTTTGCCACGCCCTATCATGCGTGGGAACGCGGGGTGAACGAGAACACGAATGGTCTGATCCGAGACTTCTTCCCCAAAGGCACGGCCTTCACTACAATCCATCCGGCGGCGGTGGCGAAGGTGGAGCGCCTGCTCAATCGGAGGCCCCGCAAGTCGCTCGGCTTTCAAACGCCCAACGAGGTCTTTCACGCGCTGGCTAAACGCGGCTGAATGTTATGCACTGGGAAGTTGAATCTGCGCAAAGAAAACATCGGTGATTTTTCAAAAGTCAATTATCAGACGCTAGTGTTGCGCGTAGCGCTCATGATGGCCCCGCCTCAAATTTAGGCATCGCAATGACATGGTCAGCAATCATTGTAGGAGGAAATTGGTCTCAGCACCTCTGCTAGGAACCGTCCAGTATGTGACGCCGCCACTTCCGCGACTTGTTCCGGTCGTCCTTCCGCGACAATCTGACCACCGGCGGCGCCACCTTCAGGGCCGAGGTCGATGATCCAGTCGGCGGACTTGATGACATCCAGGTTGTGCTCGACGACTATCAGGGTGTTGCCGGCATTCACGAGTTTGTGGAGAACGGCGAGGAGCTTCTTGATGTCGTCAAAATGGAGGCCTGTCGTCGGTTCGTCCATAATATAGAGCACGTCTTTCGCGCTGGTGTCCTTCAGCTCGGCGGCGATTTTTAACCGCTGGGCTTCACCCCCGGAGAGTGTCGTGGCGGATTGGCCTAGTCGCAAATATCCGAGCCCTATGGAGGTGAGAAGGTGTAAGCGTTCCTGGAGCTTGGGCATCCCAGTGAAAAAGAAGAGCGCCTCCTCCACTGTCATGCCGAGCACGTCGGAGATGTTCTTGCCTCGGTAACGAATCTTCAAGATCTCCGGTTTGAAGCGCTTGCCGTCGCAGATCTCACAGGGGGCGTAGATATCCTCGAAGAAATACATCTCTAACTTTTCCACACCGCTGCCTTCGCAGCGTTCACAGCGACCCCCAGAGGCATTAAATGAAAAGTGGCCTGGTGTGAATCCTCGCTTGAGTGCTTCCCGTTCAGAAGCAAACAGCCGGCGGATCTCATCGAAGGCTTTCAGGTAGGTGATGGGGTTGGAGCGAGGGGTACGCCCGATCGGCTGTTGGTCGATCAATCGGATACCCTTGAGATGCTCGATGCCCTTGATGGCTTTGAAGCGCCCCATGGGAAGGGAGTCCATGCGAAATGCGCGGGCCACGGCGCGGTAGAGGGTATCCTCGACTAATGTACTCTTCCCAGAGCCGGAGACGCCGGTGACACACACGAGCATGCCGAGGGGAACCCGAACGAACAGGTCTTTCAGGTTATGTTCAGCCACGCCGGCCATAACCAGCATCTTGCCGTTGCCGGATCGCCGCTTGACGGGCAGGGGAATGTGGTCTTCGCCTCGCAAGTATCGAGCAGTCGTGGGACGACGGTCCTGGATGAATTCCTTGGCTGGTGCCGCACAGACAATCTCGCCGCCCTTTTCGCCCGAGTAAGGGCCAAGTTCGACAATGTAGTCGGCTGATTCGATCATGCGTCGGTCATGCTCGACGACGACGACGGTGTTCCCGGTATTGGCAAGATCGTGGAGGATTCCGGCGAGGAGGTCGGTATCCCTTGCATGAAGTCCAATCGTCGGTTCATCCAGGACGTAGAGTGTGCCAACGAGCCGGGAACCCAGCTGATTTGCCAGCGCAACTCGTTGCGCCTCACCACCGGACAGCGTCTTCGTCTGCCGGTTGAGCGTCAGATACCCAAGGCCGACTCGTTGGAGGAAGCTCAGTTTGGCCGTGAGCTGGCGGAGAATATCTGCAGCGATCGCTTGCTCAGTGGGCGAGAGGGATAAGGAGTCTACCCATTCTGAAAGACTCTCGACGGTTCGCTCCGTCGTCGCATGAATGTCGGTATCGGCGATTTTGACAAACAGCGCGTCCGGTTTCAGGCGGCTGCCATGGCAACCAGGACAATCGAAAGGCGTACGGTAGCGGCTGAGAAAGACACGGACATGGAGCTTGTAGCGTTTGCCTTCCAGGTGCTCGAAGAAGTCGTTAATCCCATCGAAGGACTTGTCACCTTCCCAGAGCAGTTGCTGGGTATCCGTGGGAAGCGAGGTGAACGGGATCGTGATATCGACGCCTTTCCGTTTCATCGCAGTGATCATCTGCTTTTGCCACCAGGCAGAGCTGGGCTTGCTCCAAGGTTCCACCGCTCCATCGGCAAGTGACTTGGCTTGGTCAGGGATCACCAGTTCAGGATCGTACCGCAGCACATTGCCAAAGCCTTTGCACTCGGGACAGGCGCCGAGCGGATGGTTGAAGGAAAAGAGAACCGGCCGCAGGGGTTCGAAGGTGCGCCCGCATTTCTGGCAGAGCGATTTCGTGCTGTACGACTGCTGCCCATGACCGATGAGGTCGATTGAGCAGCGGCCTTCTCCTTCGCGGAAGGCTGTTTCCACTGCTTCGACGAGACGAGTGCGGTTGTCTTCCCGGATCACTAGGCGATCGAGGACGATGTGGAGCGAGGAGAGCTTGTGGAGTGAAAGCTGTCCGACCTCATGTAGATCAACGATCTCGTCGTTTGCTTTGAGCCTGGCAAACCCACGCGTCAGGAGTGATTGGATAAATGCGGCTTCTTCTTTTGGCTTGGGAGCGGCAATAGGGAATAGGATCATGGCTCTGGCATCAGGCCATCGTGTCAGCAGGTCGTCGGCTACGCTGTCGGGCTGAAAGGAGCGGGCCTCTTGCTTGCAATCCGGGCAGGTCGGTTTGCCGATCTTGGCGAAGAGGAGACGCAGCAGATCGGCGATTTCGGTCGTCGTCCCAACCGTAGACCGGGATGTGCGCACTTGATTCTTCTGCTCGATGGCAATGGCCGGTCGCACGTTGATCAGCCGATCCACATCCGGTCGGGCGACTTTGTCTAAGAACATGCGGGCGTAGGTCGAGAGCGATTCGACATAGCGCCATTGCCCTTCAGCAAAGATCGTGTCGAACGCGAGCGAGGATTTGCCGGACCCCGACACTCCGGTAATGGCCGTGACTTTGTTGTGGGGAATGCGGAGTGAAACATTCTTGAGATTATTCTGCCGGGCCCCTTCAATCACGAGATCCGCAGACTGATTGAGATGTAGAGGGTTACGTTCCACGATATGATCCAAAGAGCGACAAATAAATGATGCTAGCAGTCTCACTGCGCCGCTTCAATGGGATAGAGGAAGGGCTTGTTGATTGGTTTGTGGAATGAGAGGATGAGGGGGCACTAGGAAGGGAGGGCACATGATTCTGTCGACGACCAATAATATCGAAGGCAAGAAGGCGGTCAAGTATCTGGGCTTAGTGTCCGGCGACGCGATCCTCGGCGCGAATATCTTTCGAGATTTTTTCGCGTCCATCCGGGATATCGTTGGTGGCCGATCAGCGGCCTATGAAAAGGAACTCCGGAAAGCGAAGGACATTGCCCTCGGGGAAATGCGTGAACAGGCCAAGAATCTCGGTGCTAATGCGATTGTCGGCATCGACATTGATTATGAAACGATCGGTGCCAACAGCAGCATGTTGATGGTGAGTGCGAGCGGCACGGCTGTGGTGCTTGAGTAGCAGGAAACTGAAAATGTCCGTCAGCTTCGTTCTCGCATCGTTCAGACCCTCAACATACCCCAGAGGGTATGCCTCGGCTCTTCACTCGCTGCGGCCTTGCTGAACAGCCATTTTGAGTCTCCTGCCGGAGAGAGGGTCTTCTGGGGATAGTGAAGGAAATCCGACGATGTTGCTGTCGGAAGTTGAATATCTCGACATAGGCCGGCGGATTGTGCCGCTGCTTGGTTCAGCGTTGGGTGGGCCTTCGGCGCAAGCGCTGCGTGAGCTCGCTCGCGCGTATGATCCTTCCGCGGATGAATCGCTCATCAGCGCCGAGGTGTTTCTTTTCCATAAGTATCTCCTGATGCAGGCCTGTGTAGGTGTCTTTCCAGAAGCGCACGTTGATCACGTGGTGGGTGGGTTGTTTGCGGCGCTCAACGAACAGGCCAGTGGGCTGGAACTTGGTCCAGACCGGCAGCAGGCGATGGAAGCGGTGTGGCAGCAGCGGGCGAGGCAATTCGATCAGCCCTTTTCACAAGATCGTGGTCAGTTTCTTGATGAAGGGTCTGGACCGGCCCACTGGCAGCAGACGATCGGCCAATTCTGTCAGAACGTACGAGCCATGGAGAGCCCACCGGATCTCTGGGCAGGGAACGATGGCCCGTCTTACCTGGCCAGCCATTCTGTTACCATCGCCCTCGATCAGATGCTATCCGCTCTTGGGGAAATTTATCGGCTGCATTTTCAAGAGGAATCCTAGGGGGTAGGTGATGATTAGTCGATCCGCTCGATTGAACTACCGCAACACCAGCTTCACCAGCCCCACACAGCCCATATACAGAACGAGCGATCCAACCATCGCCGGCCAGAAGCCAAGGCGCGGAATGCCTAGAATCATCGCGACGACGTAGACGGTCCAGGGCGGGACAAACCATAGCAAGTTCTTGGCGTAGTCGACTGTCGTGGCCCCACCGCCGCTACTATAGAGCAAAATAAAGGTGACGCCAGTAATCGCGGGAAACGTGCTGGCCATGGCGGCGAGAAACGACTTGCCCTGCGAGCCAAGATACGTGGAAAAGCTGACGATGCTCCCACCCAAGAGAAAATAAAGCAGATACTTGCCGAGATCGTTCACCGACTCTCCTCCTTAGCTTCCGTGAAACGCTTCCATTGCTTCCCGCTCTAGCAGAATGCTGAAAAAGTCCTCCAGCGGTGTTCTCGCATCACTCAGAGGCTCAACGTACCGAAGCGTACGCCTCGCCTCTTCGCTCGCTGCGGCCTTGCTGGGCGGCCTTTTTGAGCATTCTGAGATGCAGCATGCCACAGTCCTTTCTGTCACCGTGCAACGGTGCGCGAAGCAGAATCCGAGTTTTTCAGCAGACTGCTAGCGCCTTACCCTCACTGAGATCGCGCGGCGAAACATATTCTATCCTATCGCCGCTTTGACGGCACTGTACAGGATGATGACCTCAATAGCATGGGCCACAATCGTAATCCAGAGATTGCGGGTTCTGAGCCAGATGGTTCCCCATATGAGTCCATCCCAGAGTGCGATCCAGTGGAGATGTTGGAATGTATTCACCATGAATGGATCGAATGCAAATGTGAGTGAACTGACTGCGAGGGCGAAGAGCGCCGGCCGTTGGCGCGAGTCGGTCCCCCGCCAATGCGATGCGAGTTCGGCCAGTCGGCCCAAGAGAAAGCCGCGAAAGTTCACCTCCACGAACAGCGCAATCCCGCAGATGAGCCACGGCACCATGAGCAGGACCGGAAGCCGACCATGGGGCGTCTGCTTGAGGAACGTGATGTCGTAGCCGAGATGCGGATAGACTGCCAGAATCACGAAGGTATTCAGACTGCCTAAGAACAATCCCGTCAGAACTCCCCACTGCAGGCCGCTCCGTATCTTTTCTTTTTCTAACCCGAGTTGAATTGTGACCTGCGTGGCACGCGTAGCCCACAGACCAAGTGCGATGTAGGCGAGGACTTGCGGCGCGAATTGAACGAGGAGCAGTTCCCTGAAGGAATCTGGCAGACCGTAGTAGCCGAATGTTGCTGTGATGGGGAGCAGCGGCAGTGCTGTTCCCACAGTGAGGATGTGATCTGGAGCCAGCCGATCTGGCCCGGACACCATGAGAAGGTTACGAGAGCTCGAGGTGATAGCGGTCCAACGTGGTCGCTTTATGCCGTGCGAGATTGGATAGCGACTTGTTGTAATCGACGACGGCCCGTAGTTCATTCCCTTGAGCCGTGGCCAGGTCTCGTTGGAAGTCGAGCACAAATCGAGTGGTGCTGAGGCCGACCTTCAGCCGTTCCTGTTCGGCTTGCAGCTGTTTTTCGGCCATGATGCGTGCCGAACGGGTGGTCTCGATGCGCTTGAAGTCGGTTTGGACTCGACGCACCGCCTCGCGAATGCCGACGATGATTTGTTGGCGCACGTTGGCGAGGGCGACTTCCGCATTCTTGGCCTCCAGCTGGCGCTTGCTATACGTACTGACAGCCGCGCGGTTGCCAAGCGGATAACTGAGCACCAGTCCCGCTCCATAGTTGTAGAAGTCGCCGCTGAAGTTCCTGGTAAAGGCTTCGCCGTAGTCGCCGCCGAGCCCGGCGAGTCCGAGGGTGCCTTGAAACGACAGCGTCGGCAGCAACTGGTTGCGGGCAAATTGCTTGTTGAGTTCACCGGACTCGATCTGCTTTTTGGCCTGGGTGATCTCCGGACGCTGTTCGATCGCGATGTCGATGGCCTCCTGGAGGCTAAGAGGCTCCAAGACTGTGACGGGGGCATCGGCGGGTGTCAGCCTCACGTCTTGACGCAACTCTTCCTCGCCCGGATTCAAGAGACGCCGTAATTGGTCTTCCTGGTCACGAATGGCTTTCTCCGCCACCAACACCTGCTCTACCCTGGATGCCATTGCGGCTTCGGCTTGGAGCACGTCGACGATCGACATGATTCCCGCTTTCGCCTTGGCTCGGTTTGTGGCTAAGAGTTCTTCTGCGGCCTTTAACGCTGCCTGTGCAACTTTCAAGTTTTCGTTCGCAAACACCAGCTCCCAATAGGTTTGCTCCACCGTGGAGACGACGGTCATCACGCGATCTCGAAATACATGCTGCTCAACCTCGGCATTGTTTTGAGCAACCTTAATGAAGGTCTTGTTGATCGCGATCCCAGCGTTTCTGAGTAATGGCTGCGTGAAAGTGAAGGCCAGGCCGCCCGTCCACGAGGGATTGAACAGGAATCCTCTGGCGACATTTTGATTCACGCTGCTTCGTGCCGGGGCATAATTCACATCGAAATTACCGCCGGTGATCAGGTTGGTCGAGGCGTCCACGGTCACGGAATGGTTGCGTTGATCGAAGGTTGTGATCTGACCGAGGAGGTTCGGATCAGTTCCTCCGAACACCGGCCGATTGAGCGGGTTCACCGTTCGGTTATATTGACCGTTGATGCTGAGGTTGGGGTCGAACTTGGATTGTTCGATGATGATATCGGCCAGCCGACTTTCACGATTCTGACGGCTGATGCTGATGTCGAGATTGTGTTGCAGTGCGCGGATCGCGGCTTCAGCCAGGGAGACAGTTTCACGTCGTTCAGCGGGAATAGGCTGAGTCACATCGAGGCTCCAACTTTGAGATGGTGACACGACGCAGCACAGGCCAGCGATCACGAGATTCGCGAGGTTGTGGCGAGGTGGAGATGTGAGATTCATACATGCCTCCTTGATCGACGATCTGAGCAAGAGCATACTATAATGTGTCCTATGGACGCTGTCATGAACATTAATGCTCGTCTCATCCAACAAGTAGGTAACCGCGTGCGACGCGTGAGGGTCATAGGTGGTTTGCTGGGTGTGCTGGCGGTTGTGGCGCC
>CXWL01125226.1_pt1 | contig 11805 bp, 11 predicted proteins | sample 590931 | NCBI WGS metagenome assembly CXWL01 (sample SAMEA3498368, study PRJEB10139) | groundwater metagenome | biome: water well; material: biofilm material | place: Germany | collected 2015-04-27
CCCCGTAGCGGACCTTCGTGATTATTTAGAAACCAGAGTTTTGGCTATCCCTTTTTTTTGTGTTTGTAAGAATGCCGCGCAACGAGAACTGCATTCAGCAAGAGCAATCCAAACGAAACGGATGCTCCCTCAGAAATAGTCATGACTCGACCGTGAGATATATAAACGGTCGTCAAAAAGAAACCAAAGAACGCCAGGGCGGAAATTGGGAATATTGATACGGTCCTTATGCAAGACGTGAATCTCCGGCAGACACGCCAGGCTAACCAGTTCCAAAATAACGCCAAAACAACAGTTGCGATGAGGCCTTCCATCTGTTCCCCTATCAACGCATCAAATATACGGTCGTTTGTGCATCAATAGCTGAATTATGACCGTGAGAAGCGACAGTACAATTACGGCGTATTCTTTGAAAAATTCGCCCCCCGCATACCCGTGGCCTTTTCTTTACCTCGGAAAAAGCGACAAAATGGCTTCTTTGGCTTCGACTCGGCGGACCGAATCCTAAATTGGCGATGACTGCTTTTGGCCGATTGCTGTCAGAATGGTAACAGATCCGAACGACCGCTAACGCCGCAAATGCGTCGTTGGGACCCGGACCCGTCAGGAAGAGATCGTCGAGCGCTGCCTGCCGTCCTCACAGAAGACTTCGGTCGATCTCACCGCGCGTTTCTGTCCTTGCGATGCCGCTGGCTCCAGCAGCGGTGCGCGCGCCTTTCGCCGCCACAAAACCATGTCGTACCTCGACGCGATCAACGTGCGTCGAGGCTCCTTTCGTTCATTTACTGGTCTAACTAAGAGCGGCCGCGCTCAGGCGCACGCATCGCGATCAACTCGAAGAAAAACGCTGATTTGTGCGCCAATCGCGCAGTCGGAGCGATTGGCGCAACCACCGCGATTCTGCCAGCTATTCTTCGCGCCCCGATTCTTTTAGAGTTGGTCACACAAACAACACGCAGACAAACGGATCACCATCCCGGCTGCAGAAATTAACCACAAGTATGAAAGCATCGATTCGAAAATAATTCAGTTATAACCATTAGGAGACAACCATGGCCAGCCTTACAAAAAATACAGCACACGGCGCCCAGGCAAAGAAGGCCACCCTCAGCGGGTGGATCGGCTCAGTCCTGGAATACTACGATTTCTTCATCTACGCGACCGCGGCATCGCTGATCTTCCCGCAGATCTTCTTCCCCAAGGGGAATCCAAAAATGGCGCTGATCGCGTCACTCGCAACCTACGGCGTCGGCTACGTGGCGCGGCCGATCGGCGCCTTCGTGCTCGGCCACTGGGGCGACACGCGCGGCCGCAAGCATGTGCTGATCGTCTGCATGTTCCTGATGGGCCTGTCGACGATGGCGGTGGGCCTGCTGCCGACTTACCAGCAGGTCGGCATCCTCGCCCCGATCCTGCTCGTGGTCCTGCGCCTGATCCAGGGCTTCGCGGTGGCAGGCGAAATTTCCGGCGCTAGTTCGATGATCCTCGAGCACGCCCCGTTCGGCCGGCGCGGCTTCTACGCCAGCTTTACCTTGCAAGGCGTTCAGGCCGGCCAGATCCTCGCCGCCGCCGTGTTCCTGCCGCTTGCCCACTACATGAACGAAGACAGTTTCAATGCATGGGGCTGGCGCATTCCGTTCCTGCTCAGCTTCGTCGTCATCATCGTCGGCTTCATCATCCGCCGCAAGGTCGACGAGACCCCCGCGTTCACCGAGGAAGCCGCCGAAGGCACCCGTCCCAAGGCGCCGGTCATCCAGGCGATGCAGGAAAGCTGGCGCGACATGCTGCGCGTCATCTGTATGGCGCTGATGAACGTGATCCCGGTCGTCGCCAGCATCTTCGGCGCCGCCTACGCAGTTCAGCCCGCCTACGGCATCGGCTTCTCGAAGGACATCTACCTGTGGATCCCGGTGCTTGGCAACTGCCTGGCGATCCTGGTCATCCCTATCGTCGGCAACCTGGCCGACAAGATCGGCCGCAGGCCGCCGCTGGTGATCGGCGCGCTGTGCTCGGGGCTGCTTTCATTCGGCTACCTGTACGCCATCAGCATCCATAACGTGCCGCTGGCGATCGTCATGTCGCTGCTGATGTGGGGCATCGTCTACCAGGGCTACAACGCGGTGTTCCCGAGCTTCTACCCGGAACTGTTCCCGACCCGTACCCGGGTGTCGGCGATGGCCATCTCGCAAAACCTCGGCACGCTGGTTACCGCCATGCTGCCGGCGCTGTTCGCCTGGGTGGCGCCGCCGGGCTCGGCGAATATTCCGCTGACGGTCGGCGCGATCACCTTCGGCATCACCATCATCGCAGCGCTGGCCGCAATGAGCTCGCGCGAAACCTATCGGATCCGCATGAACGACCTCGGTAGCGCCAATGCGACGCCGGTCGACAAGGATGAGTACGAGCGGCTGCGGCAACAGAGCGTTGCCAACGCCAAGCGCCATCAGATCGCTGCCTGAAGCATGACATGGCCCGCCGCGGCGGGGTGCCGATCGCGCATCCCGCCGCAGCGCCGATCCTGACCGATCCCACTTATTCAAGGAGTGCCATCAGATGAGTACCACCCCTGGCGCGGTAGCGCCCCCCAAGCTGCTGCTTGGCCTGATCGGCAAAGGCATCCAGAAGTCGATGACGCCGGCGATGCAGGAGCAGGAAGCGCTCGCGCACGGCATGCGCCTGCATTACCAGCTGATCGACCTCGACACCACCGGCGCCGGCGTCGACGACTTGCCGACGTTGCTGAAGGCGATGCGCATCATCGGCTTCGCCGGCTTCAACGTCACCTATCCCTGCAAGCAGGCGATCGTGCCGCTGCTCGACGCGTTGTCGGAGGAGGCGCGCGCGATGGGCGCGGTGAACACGGTGGTCAACCGCGACGGCAAGCTGGTCGGCCACAATACCGACGGCTCGGGCTGGGCCTGGGGCTTCCGGCGCGCGTTGCCGCAGGCGGACTTGTCGAACGTGGTGCTGCTTGGCGCCGGCGGGGCCGGCTCGGCGATCGCCGACGCCGCCCTGCGCATCGGCGTCAAGCGCCTGACCCTGGTCGATGTCGACGCCACCCGGACGCAGGCGCTGGCCGACAAGCTCAACGCCCAGCATGGCGGCGGGCGGGTGTTCGCCAGCACCGACATCGCCGCCGCGCTCGATGGCGCGAGCGGCCTGATCCATGCGACCCCGACCGGCATGGACAAGTTGCCTGGACTTCCACTGCCGGAGCAATTGCTGCGGCCGTCGCTGTGGGTGTCGGAGATCGTCTATTTCCCGCTCGAGACGGCATTGCTGAAAGCGGCGCGGGCACGCGGCTGCCCGACCTCCGACGGCGGCGGCATGGCCGTCGGCCAGGCGGTCGGCGCGTTCGCGCTGTTCACCGGCATGCACGCCGACGCGGCGCGCATCGACGCACATTTTCGCAGCATGGTGGCGGCCAAGGGCGCCACCGCCTGATCGGCAACCAAACAACTATAACCTGGAGATAAAAATGAAGAAAACGACTATCGCATTTGCCTGCAGCCTGGCTGCCTGTTCCGCCCCGGCACTGGCGCAGACCGGTGTCACGATCTACGGCGACATCGACGCCTACATCGGCTACATCCGCAGCAATACTGGCGCCCATGTCATCGGCCTGAACGACGGCTCGATCCTGCGCAGCCGGCTCGGCATTCGCGGCGCCGAAGACCTCGGCTCGGGGTACCAGGCGAAGTTCAACCTGGAGCTCGGCCTTAACGAAGATACCGGCATCGCCGCCGACACCAGCCGCCTGTTCGACCGCCAGGCCTGGGTCGGCGTCAATACGCCCGGCGGCGAGTTTCGCCTGGGGCGCCAGAACACCGAAATCTTCCTGGTCGGCGGCGCCATCGACTACACCGAACGCACCACCTTCGGCTCGATCATCAACACCTTCGGCGTGCCCTCGCGCTACGACAACGACATTTCCTACCGGACGCCGCGCGTGTCCGGCGTGCAGGGCGCGCTGCACTACGCCTTGCCGGAAAACGGCGGCGCCACCAAAGGCAACCAGGGCCTCTACCAGCTCGCGCTCGACTACCAGCAGGGCCCGTACCGGGTCGGCTACGCCGGCCTGCAGGCCAGCCCGAACGGGGCAACCGTCACCGTGCACGAGAAGGTCCGCTACCACAACGTCTACGCCGATTACAAATACGCCAAAGGCACGCTGTACGCGGCCTTCGTGCGCAGCAACAATTCGACCGCGAATGCCAACGGCAACAATGCCGCGACCATCCTCAGCAACGTCGGCAGCCCGAATAACTTCTTCCCCGGCACCGACCTGAATGCCGGCCGCTACTACAACATCTGGCAGCTGTCGGCCGACTACAAGCTCAACCCGCAACTGCGGGTCGGCGCCCTGTACGGGGTGATTCGCGACACCACGGGCGGCGACGCGGGCGCGCGCGGCGGCAACGTCGGCGCTTTTTATGAAGTGTCCAAGCGCACCACGCTGTACAGCTTTGCCAGCTACATGAAGAACCAGGCCAACGCCGGCTTCCGCTTCAGCGGCTCGGCCGCGCCGTCCGCCAACCTGGTCGGCGTCGATATCAATGGCCGTTCGCTGACCGGCCTGCAGGCCGGCATCCTGCACCGTTTCTGACGGCGCCGGAGGCTCCGGACAGGTTCTCGCCTATCCGGAGCTCACATCCCGCCGACCGGGCGAAACAATATCGTCACGTGCCGGTTCGCCTGCGCGAGGAAACTCGCCTCGGTGCTGCTGTCTTGCAGATAGAGCAGTTGTCCGGCCATGATGTCGCACATCGGGATGTTGCCGGCGGGGCGGGCGCACAGGTGGAAGCGGATGCTGCCGTCTGGTGCGAAAACGTCGATGTTCACGGCCGAGTCGGCCCGGATGCGATAGCGCTCGCCGCTGCCGCCGCCGGTGACGTGAAAGCAGCCGCTGGCCTCGAATTGAGCGCGCTGTTCCGCGTTCAACAGGCTGAGCAATAACGAGCGCGCCCTTTGTTCGGCGCGAACCCGTTGCATGGCCGCGCGCCCGCGCCGTTCGCGCGCATCTTGTACTGCCCGTATCCATCGCCACCAGCGGGCGCACAGACTGCGCGCCGCCTGCGCGCCGGTCAAGTCAGCCTCCGACGATGCGCGGGACCATGACGACGTCGTCCATGGCCGGATCGAACGTTCTCATCGATTGCTTCGGCCCCGTCCTGGCGGCGGCGCCGAACGCCGCGTAGCCGTGCCTGATCAACCTGTCGAAGGTTTTCTGTGCCGCCGCAATCTCTTTGGCATTGGACGCATCCCACGTCACCTGGCGGTGACCGGATTCGTCGAGGATGTTCATTGTGCTCACGATTGCTCCCGTCAGGATTGCCGTCTCGTTGACGTCCTAACGGTTAGACAACGGCGCGGCCCGCAAGATCGCTCCGGACAGGAAAAAATTTCAGTTGGATTCGGCGCTGCAAGGATCCGTGAGGTTAAGCAATGCACCGCGCCGGTGGTCGGGATCGAACAATACGCGCGCGCCCACCGTCGAGGGAACCTGGTTGGCGGTCAGCAGGAACCGCGCCTTCGACTCGCCGGCGTAATCCATCGAATGAATGACGCGATCGACCAGCTGCGACAGCGAGGTGTTTTCGGGCTTGCGCCGCTCTAAGAACGAAGGTGTAGCCATTTTCTCTCTCCGGATGGGAAGGTCGAAGTGTGAACGTGCTTCGGCAGTCAATTATTGCACTGTGCGGAGGGGATATCGATATTTTTTTATACCGCTGGGTATTGGATGCGTTTTGCGCGGTTCCGTTCCCGCCGATTACGCTGCCCGCTGGAGAGCCTGGTCGTCGCGCGACGTCACCGCGTGCAGATACCCCCAATCGAGCAGTTCGACCATCCGGCCGTTGATCGCGACCGCGCCTTGCGCATTGAATCGCGCCACCAGGCGGCTGACGCTCTCGACACTGGTACCGAGATAGCTGCCGATGTCGCCGCGCGGCATCCCGAGGCGAAACGATTTGCTGGAGTATCCCAGGCTGCCATACTTTTCGGCGAGCCGCAGCAGAAAGCCGGAGAACCGTTCCTCGAGCGACGTGGCGACCAGAAACGAGCGGTTGAATGCATTGTTGAGCGACACGCCCATGATTTTCAGGAATTGGCGCTGGATCGCCGGCTCGACGCCCATCATGCTGACGATGCGCTCGAACGATATCTCGCACACCTCGCTGCCTTCGAGGGCCACCAGCTCGTAGTTGTGCTGGCCGTTGGCAATCGCGTCGAGCCCCATCACGTCGCCTGGCAGGTAGAATTCCGCCACCCTGCGCTGGCCGGCCGCGTCTTCCAGGGTCAGCTTGAATTGGCCCGATCGAACAACGTACAGCTTGTCGGGGTCTCCATGCTTGCGGAGCAAGCTGGAATGGCGCGCGATGCGCCGCTTTCCCGTGATGAGAGTTTCGAATTGCTGCACTTCACGCTCATCAAGGGTGCGGGAAATGCATACTTTGCGCAGCGAACACGATGAACAGCCTGAGCTGGACGCTACATTCTTATTGGCAGGGCGCGAGGTGTCGGAGGAAGGCAAGACGTGGGGGACGATTTTCATAATATCCTGTGATTGGAAAGCAAGAAGGAATATTGAAGCGATCTACTTAGTCCAGGCAATGGAAGCCCGGCGTTCGAGACTCGTCGACCGAATTGGTATTAGACGTTTGCGCGCAAGCGGATGTGCTGTAGCGTGATTGGGTCACGAAGGATACGGCGGTTTCGTTGGCTTGGGAAACCTGCATCTCAGCGAAGGTCCAAACGATGATTGGACTTCGCTCCAACAACTATAACTGATGAGGACGGAATGGTCGACCAGAGTAGTCTTTTTGTTAGTTAGTCGTTGGTTTTTGACAACCAAATGTCAATTTGTTTAACATGTCCGGCATCAAGATCTGCTACTGATTGTGTAGCGCTTGGCACGGGAGGACGGCCGTGGAATAGGGCGCCAGCACCCGCCATCCCAGAGTCAGGTAAAGAGCGCGTCCTGACCAGCGGCTCTGGAAAAAAGCCCGCGACAGCGCGGGCGAATCCTTCAAACGAAAAAAGGAGAAGACAAGTGACTATGGCGGATTGCGCCGCGCGTCGCCACGAATTGTTTCGATCAAGCTTATGCGAAATTCGACTAAGCGCAAGAGGAGCTACTTGCCCAGCTTTTCACTGAATTTCGTGGAAAAATAGAGAACCTGGTAGTTGATGGCATTCGACCAGTAGCCCCACGAATGCCCGCCCGGGCGTTCGGTGTAGTCGTGCGGCACCTTCAATTCGAGCATGCGCTGGTGCAGCGCCCGGTTTGAGCCGACAAAGAAGTCGTCGACCCCGCAATCGATCGCCACGTCGATGCCGGCGCCGATCAGGCGGTGCGCGTTGTTGATGATGGCCTGGTCGTTCCAGTAGGCGGCATTGCGGACAGGATCGCCGAAGGCCCCCGCGATGTTCCAGTTCCTTGGGAACTCGCGTGGATCGACGCCGCCGCTGATACTGCCGGCGGCGCCGAACATGGCCGCATGGTTGACCGCGATGTGGAGCGCGCCGAAGCCGCCCATGCTCAATCCGGTAATGGCGCGCGCGTTCTTTTCGGCGACGGTGCGAAAGCGCTGGTCGATGAAGGCGACCACTTCCTTGCCGATGTACGTGTCGTACTTGTCGCCCGGCGACACCGGGCTGTCGACGTACCACTTGTCATGGCCGCCGTCCGGCATGACGATGATCAGGCCGTATGCGTCGGCCAGCTTGCCGACGCTTGAGCGCGTGGCCCAGTCGGCATCGTTGCCGGCCCAGCCGTGCAGCAGGTAGATCGTCGGGAAGCGGCCTTCGCCTTTCTGGTAACTATCGGGAAGGATCACGGTGGCATGCGGCGCTTTCTGCATCGCCGCACTCGGAATAGACAGTTTGATCGTGTCGAATGCCCAGGCTGGACCGAGTACGGCCAGGGCAGTCGCCAGCAGGCCAGGCTTTAACATGCGCATGCGATACGTCCTCTCATTTCAGACTGCTTGTTCGCGCGCGGCGCCAAACGACGGATCGCTGCGGCTCGGCCGGCCGTCCTCGAGGTGGCCGCAGAAGCGGCGAAAAAATGCGGCGTCCCGGTCGACCGTTATCTCGACGTCGTACCAGCCGTGGCTTGCGACGACGGACCACGGCAGCGTCGCGCGTTCTCCCGCGGCGACCGTCACGCTGCGTACGCCCGCACCATAGGCGCTGTCCTTGATGCTGAAGGTGCACGCGTAGTCGAAGCGATGGTCCAGCAGCAGTGTCAGTTCCCGCGTCCCCGTGGTCTGCACGGCGAGCTCCGCGCGGCTGTCCGCGGTGCCGCGAAACACGCGGATAAAACCATTCGGCCCGTACACGCGCAAATCGTATTGCCGGTCCTGGAATGCGCGCAGCGGCCAGGTCTCGGTGAAACTGTCGCCCTTCGGCAGGGTGTAGTACCAGGGGCCGCCGTTATGCCGCAATGAATACACGGTGAAGACGGCTCCGGTCGTGCCGCTGTTGCCGAAGCTGATCCTGAATGCGCTGCCCTCGCACGCGCCGTCGGCGCTGAGCTGATAGGGCAGGGCGCGCGCCGGGCGTGTACTCGCGCTTTCCTGCGCCGGCAGACTTTGCGCGAACGGCAGCGGCCCGACCTTCTTGTTGCGGCACAGCGCGTCGGCCCGGTCAAGCGAGCTTCGGTGGCTGGTGGCGAGCAATGCGGACGGGCGCGCGGCGTCCGGCTTGGCGAAGTCGAACATCGACGTCAGGTCGCCGCAGACGGACCGGCGCCACGCCGAGATGTTCGGTTCGGCAACGCCGAAGCGCCGCTCGAGGAAACGCAGGATCGAGGTGTGGTCGAACACTTCGGAACACACCCAGCCGCCGCGCGTCCACGGCGACAGCACCAGCAGCGGCACGCGCGCGCCCAGTCCGACCGGTTCGCCGCCACTGATCTCGCCGTCGGTCGCCACGCCGCTGTAGCCGTCGCTGCGCGATGCCGGCGGTACCGGCGGCGGCACGTGATCGAAGAAGCCGCCTTCCTCGTCGTAGCAGATGATGAATACGGTGCTGGCCCACACGGCCGGATTGGCGGTCAGCGCGTCGAGGATGCGCGCGGTCAGCGATTCGCCGTAGCCGGGCGGATTGGTGTCGGGATGCTCGCAGAATTTCTCCGGCGGGACGATCCACGACACGGCCGGCAATGTGCCGTTGCGCGCGTCCGCGGCGATCTGGTCGACCAGCGCCTGCGCGTCGGGCGGGTTGGTGTTGACGGGCAGGCCAGCCGCGTCGAGCGCCGCGCTCTCGCCGGCATACGCGCGGCCGCGCCGATAGCGGTCGCGCTGCGCCGGATCGCTCAGGTCGAGGTTGCGAAATTGCGGGAAATAGGCCAGCGCGTTGCAGCCGTAGTTGTCGTATTCCTGGTAGACCTTCCAGCTGACCTGCTTGGCCGTCAGGCGCTCGGCATACGTGGTCCAGGTGTACGGCGACTGCCAGTCCGCCTTGTCGCGCGCCATCGGCGCCATGTAGTTCAGGTCGTCGACATTTTCCAGCGCCTGGAAGCCGTCCTGGCCCACCGACAGGCCGTTGGTACCGGTGAACAGGAACATCCGGTTCGGATTGGTGGGTCCGAACAGCGAGGCGTGATAGGCGTCGCCGATGGTGAAGGCGTCGGCCAGCGCGTAATAGAAGGGGATGTCCTGGCGCGTCAGGTAGCCCATCGACGCGTGCTGCTTCTTGTGGACCCAGGCGTCGTGGAACGCCCACGCCTTCTGGCTGCCCTTCCACGCATGCGGCAGGTCGGTTTCGACGCATTGGGAGCGGTTCTCCGAATCGCCGCCGCCGCGCAAGGCGAACGGCAGCACCTGGCCATGGTCGTCGGCGGGCTGATACCACACCGGCTTGCCGTTACGGAGCGTGATCGGACGCGGGTCGCCGAAGCCGCGCACGCCATGGAGCGTGCCGAAGTAGTGGTCGAACGAGCGGTTCTCCTGCATCAGGATGACGACGTGCCGGACGTCGGCAAGCGTGCCGGTGACCCGCGCCGCGGGAATCGCGAGGGCGCGCGCGATGCCCGGCGGGACGGCCGAAACGGCCGCCGCCGCCGCGCCGGCGCGCAGGAAATCGCGGCGCGTCGTCGATGTCATGGCTTCTTCAACGCGGGGGTGACGACGATGTTGCGGAAGGTGACCAGGCCGTCCTCGGCGCCCTGCAGCACCAGCGGCCCGTCCGCGCCTTCGCGGCTATCGAGCGCGCCGCCGGTGATGCCGGGGATTTCCTTTCGGTCGATCACGACTTTGCCGTTCAGCGCGACGGTGATAGTGCGGCCGACCAGCGTGACGTCATAGGTTTGCCACACGCCCGGAGTGCGCGGTGCGGCGACCGTGGGCGCGAGGTAGCCGTAGATGCCGGCGGTGCGCATGTTCGGCGCCTCGGGCTTCAGGTCGTTTTCGATCTGCAGTTCGTAGCGCCCGCGCAGGTAGACGCCGCTGTTCGCGCCCGGCGCGCAGTTGAATTCGAGGTGCAGCTTGAAGTCGCCGAACTCGGCGACGCTGCGCAGGTCGGTGCCGCCGCCAGGACTGACCAGCGTGCCGTCCACCACGCGCCACTGTTTTGCGGCTGCATCGAGCGGCGTCCACGCGCCAGGCGCCAGGCTGACCGGCGTTCCCCATTGCGGCGCTTTGGCGGCGAGGGCCGGCGCGCGCTCGGCGCGCCAGGTCCAGGTGGCGCCGTCCGGGCCTTTGGTCGTGCCCTGGAGTTGTTCGCCGACGCGCACCGCATCGAACACCATGTCGCCATCGGAGCGTCCTTCTTCTTCCTTGGGCGAGACGAAGCGCAGATGGCCATCGACGATGCTGGCCTGCGGCAGCCAGCGCGCATGGCCCCAGCGGCCGACCATGCGCACGCGCACTTTGCCGTGGTCCTGGCGGACGTCGAGCCACGAGGAGTACGCGCGCTCCGGCGTCTGCAGGGTGACGTCCCAGCGGCCCGCGTAGTTGGCGGCGGCGACGTGCAACGGTGCCACGACCAGCGCCGCCAGTGCTACAAATTTCGTCATGCCCAAGATGCTTCTCCCTTGATGTACGGGACGATGCCCTTGTATTTGCCCGGTACGGGACGATAGCGCAAGACGCGCGTGCTGCCCGGCTCGGAAGTGAAGAAGCCCAGCAAGGTCAGTTGCTTCATCAGGGTAAAGTAATGCGGCACTGGCTGCTCTGGCACCTTTGCGTGCTTCCTCGCCTGCAGGTCGATGTCGATCAGCAGCGCCTGGCGTTGCGCCGGTGTGGCGTGCAGGAAGTCGGCGCCGGCCTTCGCGCGCATCAGCGCATCGAGCGTAGCGATGCCTTGTTTCAGGATGCCCAGTTGCGCCGGTTCGTAGCAGGCCACCGAATAGCGGGCAATGAAGGCGCCGACAGCGGCATCCCTGGCGCCGGGCGTGTCGGTTCGCGGCAGGATGGTCTCTGAAATTTCATCGAACATGACGAGGTCGCGCGCCGAAAACGGCGAGCGGACGGCGGGCGCGGCGAGAGCGCCTTCCATGCCGATCAGCGCGCAGCCGGTGGCAGCGGCGATGCACTTGAGCAGGTCGCGACGGTTCATGGCTTTTGTCCCTTGAATTCCTTGACTGCATGGTCGACGGCGCGCGCGGTGAGCGCCATGTACAGGATCGACGGGCTCTGGTTGCCCGTACTGGTCATGCAGGCGCCGTCGGTGACGAAGACGTTCTTGCAGAGATGGAGCTGGTTGTGTTCGTTCAGCAGCGACGTCTTTGGATCCTTGCCCATGCGGACCCCGCCCATCTCGTGGATGTCGAGGCCCGGCGCCTGATGGTTGTCGGTGGCC
>CXWL01008726.1_pt1 | contig 11803 bp, 14 predicted proteins | sample 590931 | NCBI WGS metagenome assembly CXWL01 (sample SAMEA3498368, study PRJEB10139) | groundwater metagenome | biome: water well; material: biofilm material | place: Germany | collected 2015-04-27
AAAAGTCTTCCTAATTGGGGTGAGGGAAAAGGGTAATCCTGACAACCTTTGCTTGCACACCTTGCATCATCCTTTCAGGCGCAGCATGGCAAGCAAACGGGTATAGCCCGCCTGAAGAAAATATCCAACGATCAACGCAATCATGGCGCCAGGGATGAGGTTAAAGAACACCTTTTGCGTGCCTGACTCCAGTCCCAATGCCGAGTCAAGAACATACCAGATGGGACGATGATACAAATAGGTAAAGAAGGATGCGGTGGAGAGGAACGCCCAGCCCTTCCAGTTCCCTGCCTGCGTCCGAAAAATGGACAGCCACATCAGCGACCAGCCGAGGATAAACAAATCCGCGCTCAGAATAAAAAGCCAATGCCGCACATCATAACCAGCGGAGGCCACCTTCCAGAACAGGATCAAAACGATCAGCGCAATAACAGCCTTGTATAAAAAATTCATTCCCAGCAGGGCGTTTCGTTCCCTCTCGAAGCGGTAAAAATATATCCCCGCCAGAAAAACAAAGTAGTATTGAAAAAAACGCGGTTCGAACAAACCAGTCGCCAGGTTCGCCGCATAAGCGGCTGCAAACAGAATGATCGACCAAACCAGTACACCACGGTTGGATTTGACCCAAAACAGCAGAACGCCAAAAATAAGGTAATACCCCACCAGGACGCTGATATACCAAATGGTAAGCAGCGGCTTTATAAAGACAGGCGATAACAACCATTGCAGGTTGAGCACATACATCAGGGCGTCAAAACGCTTGAGCGTGTATTGGATCACAAATACGAACAAGGCCAGCGCAAGCCAATAGGGTGGAAAGATGCGGATAAATTTTGACTTCATGAAAGCAATGATGTTCCCATCCGATTTTAGTCGGGAATATTCCGCGAAGAAACCCGCCAAAAAGAAAAACGAACCAAGCAAAAATGACGCCACCACCTTGGCCAGCGGATCCACTTCAAAGCCAAACACGCCGGAGTCGAACACTTCACTGTGCAGGGCCAGGAGCAAAAGGATGGACAATCCGCGCAGCGCCTCGAATTCCTGCAATCTTGATTTTTTCTCCATCATAATTCCTTCTCCATTAACATGGCATCCTCGCCATCATTGTAATATCCCTTCCAAAGATCAATGGACGCGTAGCCTTCCTTCTCGTACATGGAAATTGCGGCATGGTTTGATGGGCGCACAGTTAATCTGGCTTTGGGGACGCCAAGCTTGTTTTCACAGGCATATAACAAGGCGCGCCCAATGCCGCGTCGCTGATAGCGTGGATCAACTGCAAGGGTGGCAACCCAGCCCCACCCGTCGTGAGGACGCGGGTCGCCTGCGATGAAGCCCACCATTTGCCCATCCTTCACCGCTTTAAGTCGAATCACTTCAGAGAAAGTCAACACGGCAATTAAATCAAACAGGGGCCAGGCATCTTTTGCAAAGGATTCGTTTTCCAGTTTGCGAAGCGCGTTGAGATCGAAGATGGATGCTTTGATGATTTCCATAAAAAATAAGGTCTCCCAAATTGGGAGACCTTATTGTATTACAAATTCCTGCTACTTTTTATCTTTGCCGAGGAAGCCATCCAACATGCTGGTGAATTCCATCGGGAAGATGAACTTGGTGGAGGGGCTTGAGCCAATGGACTTGAGCGTTTCAAAATACTGCAAGGTCATGGTCTTTTGATCAACAGATTTTGCGGCATTGAAGATTTTTTCCAAAGCGACTGCAAAACCTTCTGCGCGTAAAGCCTGCGACTGCTTATCGCCTTCTGCGCGTAGAATGTTGGATTGTTTCTCGCCATCCGCTGTCAGAATTGCGGCTTGCTTGGTGCCTTCTGCGCGGTTCTTCGCGGCTTCCTGATCGCCCATGGATTCGGTTACGAGCGCGCGGCGAACACGCTCTGCTGTCATCTGGCGGTTCATGGCTTCCTGCACTTCGCGTGGAGGGATAATCTCACGGATTTCAACATTGGTCACTTTGACGCCCCAGCGTTCCGTTACTTCATCCAAACGAGTGCGNNCCGATGACAGCGCGTAAGGTTGTAGCCGCAATACCTGCCGCAGATAGTTCAAAGTTTCCAACCTGCAAAACAGACATGGCTGGGTCTAATATTTTGTAGTACCACAGGAAGTCAATCGAGATGGGCGCATTATCTTTGGTAATGGACACTTGATGCGGCACCTCGCGGATTTGCTCGCGCAAGTCAACCTTCACCGCACGATCAATGACAGGTATCAAAATGACAATACCGGGGCCTTTTGGCTGTGTCAATACACGGCCCAGTCGAAAAACGACCAAACGTTGATATTCAGGAATGATGCGAATGGCATTGGCAAGAAATACAAAGCCAATGACCAGCACCGCTCCAACAAAGCAAAAAATAGTGCTGCCAGCTGCTAAATTCATGTTAATTCTCCTTGTTTAGGTTGCTATTTGATTGGGCATCTTTTTCAACCACGAGGACAAAACCCTCGCGACGAACCACACGAATGGAACTGCCAACAGGGATGGACTTATCGCTTTTGGCAGACCACATTTCCCCCGCAACATACACGCTTCCTTCTTCATGGATTTTTGACCTGGCTTCGCCCAATAATCCAGTCAAGACCTCAAGGTCATGCACAGGGCGCACTCCTGCGGCTTGCATGGTCTTCCGCACAACGATCCACAAAAAGGAGGATAAAAGCCCCGAAGCTACCAATGCAATGAAGGGATTAACGGCGGGCTTCCAGCCATCCACTTTAAATAAAAACACAGAGCCTGTCACCAGCAGAAGAATGGACAATCCGAGATATGGTTCGCGTTTCGGTTTTTGAATGGCATAGATAAATGGGATAATACTCAATGCGAGAATGACCAATGCCCATCCATTAAAGGAGAGGTTATAAACTGCATAGCCCGCCAATGCAAGACAGAAGAACGCGCCGACTTCAAACAAACCCGTCCCCGGCGTAACAATCGCCAGCAAGCCAAGTAAAACGCCGCCCAGCAGGATCAAATACGCAATATTCGGTTCGAGTAGAAAGTCCATTGTGCCTCCATTTGATTATACAACAAGAAGATATGCTTTAACAAAATATACGTGGGACGATAGCCAAAAGTCGCTTTATAGAAACCAGCGGGCTGGTTGTATAATAATCGGGCTAAATTAATCCTCCTGGAGCTTACGTGAACTTTCAAAAAATTTGTGTCATCGGCCTCGGCTACATTGGCCTGCCCACCGCATCCACCTTTGCCGCGCACGGGGTCAACGTTCTCGGCGTGGATATTAACCCACACATCATCGAAACCCTGAACAGGGGTGAAATCCACATCCACGAGCCAGGCCTGAAAGATGCAGTCGCTAACGCCATCGCATCGGGCAACTTCAAAGCTGCCACCCAGCCCGAAGAAGCCCACGCCTTTATCATCGCCGTCCCAACCCCGTTTCAGGAAAACAAATTCGGCGAATATAACGGCGTGAAGTACAAACTGGCAGATATGCACGCCGTGGTCTCCGCGGCTGAATCCATCCTGCCATTTTTGAGGAAGGGAAATCTGGTCATCCTCGAGTCGACTTCCCCTCCGCGCACCACTGTGGATTTGCTTGCCCCCATCCTCGCTCGTTCCGGACTGGTAGCTGGGCGCGACTTCCATTTGGCATATTCTCCCGAACGGGTTTTGCCCGGACAAATCCTGCGCGAACTGATCGAGAATGCGCGCGTCATCGGCGGCGTCGCCCCTGAATCTGCCGAAGCGGGCAAAGACCTGTACTCCATCTTCGTTAAAGGACAGATCGTCCAGACCGACGCGACCACAGCAGAAATGGTCAAATTGATGGAGAACACCTACCGCGATGTCAACATCGCCATCGCAAATGAATTCTCCCGCCTCGCCGATAAATTCGGCGTGGACGTTTGGGAGGCGATTTCCATTGCCAACCTGCATCCACGTGTAAAAATCCTTAGCCCTGGGCCTGGTGTGGGCGGGCATTGTATTAGCGTGGACCCCTGGTTCTTCGTGGAAGCCGCACCCGAACTCACCCCGCTGATCTATCATTCAAGGCAGGTCAATGACGCCCAGCCTCATTTCGTTGTGGAAACCGTCAAACGCGCGCTTGGCTCCCTGAGCGGAAAAAAGATCGCTGCCCTCGGCCTCGCCTACAAACCCGATGTGGATGACCTCCGCGAAAGCCCCGCCACTGAAGTGGTTCACCTCCTTCAAAATGAAGGCGCGCAAGTAAAAGCATGGGAGCCTTTCAAGCCAGATGCAAAAATGCAGGGAATCAATATGGCGCCTTCGCTCGAATCTGCCCTAAAAAATGCAGACTTGATTCTCCTGCTGGTTCGGCACACAGAATTTGCAAATTACGACCCACAGGAAATTGCAAAGAAAACAAACGCGCGGGTCGTTGTGGATGCCGTCAGCGGCTGGGAAGGCGAAGCATGGAAAAATCATGGCTTCAAATTCTTCCGTATCGGCGATGGCAAATCTAAAATCGTAAATTCAAAATCGTAAATCGAAATATCTGAAATCGTAAACTTGTGTTGAGGCACTCGAAACATTGAAAATCCTCTCTGTTTTTGGCACACGCCCCGAAGCCGTGAAAATGGCGCCCATCGTCCGCCTGCTGGCTCAAACTGCAGGCATCGAATCGCGAGTCTGCGTCACCGCCCAGCATCGTCAAATGCTCGACCAGGTTTTGAATCTATTTGAGATCAAACCTGATTACGACCTGGATTTGATGCGCGATGACCAATCCCTCGCGCAACTCAGCGCGAACATCTTCACGCATCTTGATCCTGTGTTGGCAGACTTTAACCCAGACTGGGCGCTGGCAGTTGGCGACACAACGACGGTTGTCACCACCTCCCTGCTAGCCTTCTACCGGCGGATCAAATTCGGGCATGTTGAAGCTGGCTTGCGGACTCACAACAAGTGGCATCCCTTCCCGGAAGAGATCAACCGCCGCCTGGCAACCGTAACCGCCGACCTGCACTTTGCGCCGACAGAATGGTCGAAGCAAAATTTGTTGCATGAAGGAATTGATAAGAGCATTATCAAAGTTACGGGCAACACCGTTATTGATGCGCTGCAATATGTTTCCAAACAAGCGGAGCCGCAAGAGATCACCGAACTAGTGACAAGCCGGCTAGCGACGAAAAGACTAATCCTCGTCACTGCCCACCGCCGCGAGAATTTTGGCAAGCCGCTGGAAGATATTTGCCAGGCGCTGATCGAGCTGGCAAAGCGCGGGGATGTGGAGATCCTCTACCCTGTGCATTTGAACCCGAATGTGCAGGAACCTGTCCACAGGCTGCTCAAAGATGTGGAGCATGTCACCCTGCTGCCGCCGCTGGATTACCTGCCGCTCGTCCACCTGATGAAACACGCCACACTGATCCTGACTGATTCAGGCGGAATTCAGGAGGAAGCCCCTGCCTTCGGCATCCCAACCCTCGTGCTGCGGGAAGTGACCGAACGCCCGGAGGGAGTGGAAGCAGGGACGCTCAAGCTGGTAGGAACAGCAACCAGCCGCATCGTCGAGGAAGCGAAGCGGCTTTTGGAGGATGAATCCGTTTATGCAGCGATGTCTCAGGCGGCTAATCCTTTTGGCGATGGCCGCGCAGCAGAAAAAATCCTGCGCGCCCTTCTTAGTACTTCCCCCCATTGAAAAATGAAGGCAAAAATGCTATCAAAGAGTTGGTTTTAAGTATTGCGCAGATAACTGTTTGTAATGTCGTGAGAAAATTTTCTGAGTATAATGAAACGAGTGAATTATGCTACGACGATCTTTTGCTTTTATTGCCGCGGTCTGTCTGCTCAGCGTGAGTTGGGGTTCTGTCCGCGCACAAACCCAGGATTCCAAGTATTTTAGCGAGACCGGCCACAATGTTAAAGGGGATTTCCTCACGTTTTACAACGCCAACCCCAATGCAACCTTCCTGTACGGCTACCCCATCACCGAAGAATTCACCAGCAGGGATGGGAAAACCGTGCAATATTTTCAGCGCGCCCGTTTTGAATATCGCAGTGAACTACCCGAGGGGCAGCGCATCCAGTTAACCACGCTGGGGCAGCTTATCTTCGTCTCGACGGGGCCGTTGAACGTAAATAATACCTTCGCCTGCCGCGTGTACGCAGAGACGGGCTACTCGGTTTGTTTCGCGTTCCTTGAATTCTTCGATCAATACGGCGGCCTGAATCAATTCGGCTACCCGATCTCGGGGTTCGAATATCACGAAAACAAGATCGTGCAATACTTTGAAAAAGCGCGGCTCGAATGGCAGCCCTGGAAGAACGAAGGCCAGCGGGTCGTCGTCTCTGACCTTGGGCGCATTTACTTCGACAAACTGGGCGAAGATCCCGGCCTGCTGGCCCCGGTCAAACCGATTGACAACTCGCCGCAGGTAACAACCAATTTACAAGTGCGCGCGTTTGCATGGAAGGCCGTTACGCTCGCGACCGACACCCAGCTGATCTTTGTGATCGTGCAGGATCAAAACTTGCAGCCTGTCGCCAATTCGGGCTGCACTGCCGTTGTGCATTGGCCGGATGGCCGCACCGAACCGACCAGCATCGCAACCAACTCCAACGGCGTGGGCATTGTCTCGCTGTCTTTCCTCAACCAGCCGTACGGCAGCCTCATTTACATCGACGTGACCTGCACAGCCAACGGGTTGAGCGCCACCACCACAACCTCTTTTAGAATCTGGTATTAAATTCAAAAAAGCTCCCGCAGTTTGCGGGAGCTTTTTTATACTATTTCCTTCAACTCGAAGACGGGGCCGTCTTTGCAAACCATTTCCCAATGATGATGAATTCTCACAGCGCAGACGCCGCATTCTGCCAGCGCGCCGCAGGGCATTTGCGTGCGGATTAAGACCTGCGCTTCGCACCGCGCTGTTACCTGCTTCTGTTCCCCGATCTTTTCCCTAAGCTGATTCAAATTCTCGCGCGCCACATTCAGGGCGGCGTAATCAGCCCAGCGGAAAATATCCAGCATGGCTTGCAGCGGCTGGATTTCGACAAGTTCTGGCAAATCGTCAACTTGCGAATCGCAAAGCAGGGCGACTTCGGCATTTTGTTTTATGGCGAGGGATATCAATCCACGCAGGCGGGCGGGGGATTCGTCGAAGACGATGAGCGCCACTTTGCGGGCAGACGCAGGGATGGTAAACCCATGCCCCAGCGGGCCGCGCAATGCGAGGGCTGTGCCTGGCATCCATGCGGTTGAGGTTGGGGCGGAGAAAAAACCTGTCGGCGCTGAGTGGCTGAAGAAAAGAGGATCAGCTATCGGTGAGTCGGAGGCGTGTGCGTGGGCAAGGAGGTATTGTCCCGGGGCGGGAATCAATTCGGGCGGGCAATCGATGCGGGCGGAGCCATCCAAAAAAATTTCTTTGATCGTTCCTTTGTCAATTTTCATTGGAGAAATGTTAACATGCTTCGGGGGCATAAGCAAGAGAGTTATAATCAGAAAAATTATGTTTCGGAGGAAACTATGAATATCTCTGGTGTAATTCAAGGTATTGCAACTCTCGCATGGATCGCGTTTCTTGCTGTGATCGGCACAATGGCGATGCGCGCCAGCCGCAATCAACCTGCAAAGGGATTCGGTTCGATGGCGGTCATCCTGCTCGTGGCGGGGATTTTGTTAACCACCGTTGGCGCGGGACTCGTTTTCATTCAACCTGAAGAGCGGGGCATTGTTATTTCGGCGTTTTCACCGAAGGGATATCGTGAAGATACTTTGCAACCCGGCTTGCGCTGGGTCATTCCTTTTGCAGAGCAGGTGACCCTGTACCCGATTTCGCGCCAGACTTACACGATGTCTTCATCGCCGACAGAAGGGCAAATTGTGGGTGATGATTCGATCCGCGCGCGCACAAAAGACGGCCAGGAAATTCTGATCGACGCTTCGGTGATCTATTCGATTGACCCAACCAAGATCATCGAACTGCACATCAACTGGCAAAGCCGCTTTCAGGATGAATTGGTGCGGCCCTCTTCGCGCAACACGATTCGCGATGCCGTTTCGCAGTATAGCGTGGAGGAAATTGTCAGTACAAAACGCGCTGAAATGGAGGGTGAGATAACCCGGAAGTTATCTGAAGCATTTTCAGATAACGATTTGATTCTCGTGAGCTTCCTGTTGCGCGATATTCATTTTAGTGAGCAATATGCCGCCGCCGTTGAGGAAAAACAAATCGCCGAACAGCAGGCGCAGCAAGCCAAATTGGTTGTGGAGCAGAAGAAGCAGGAAGCCGAGCAGGCTCGTCAGGTGGCGCAAGGCCAGGCGGATGCGGCAGTGATCGCGGCGCAGGGCGCGGCGGAAGCGCGTTTGATCCAGGCCGCGGCAGAGGCGGAAGCGAACCGTTTGATCGCTGAATCCATTACGCCGCAGTTGGTGCAATATCAATATGTTTTGAAGCTCGCGCCCGGTGTGACCACCATTTTCATCCCCACTGGCAACCAATTCATTCTGCCGTTGCCCGGCGCGCCTGAAATTCCGGAGTAATTCATAACTCACCTTTGCGGCTTGGCGTTAAAATTTTCGGCAAGGAATTCGTCCGTGCGTAAGGTGACTGTCACTTGGATTTTATATTATGCCAATTCCACAAACTGGGCGCGAAATTCGCCTGACGACTCTTTCCGCCTGCGCGGGTTGAGCGTCCAAACTAAGCGTGGATGCGCTGACGCAGGTTCTGCGTCCCATTAAAGATATCTTCGACCCCGCCTCCTATCCTGACCTGATAATTGGCCTGGACTCCCCGGATGATGCGGCCGTTTGGCGTTTAAGCGACGACAAAGCCATTGTGGTCACCACCGATTTCTTTACCCCGGTTGTGGATACGGCTTATGAATACGGCGCGATTGCGGCGGCCAACAGTCTCTCGGATGTGTACGCGATGGGCGGGATGCCTTTCCTGGCATTGAACATCGCGGCGTTGCCAGATGATCTCCCCATTGAAATCTCCACTGAAATATTGCGCGGTGGCGCGGAGAAGGCGCGCGAAGCAGGCGTGGTAATTGCGGGCGGGCATACTGTGAAAGATAAGGAACCGAAATACGGGCTGGTGGCAATCGGGTTCGTGGACCCGCGCAAGGTCATCAGCAAAAGCGGGCTGAAGGTTGGCGATGCGCTTGTGCTGACGAAGCCCCTCGGCGGCGGTGTGACCACGACCGCGCTGAAACAGGAAAAAGTGGAAGAGGCGCACATCCACGAAGCGATTGAGTGGATGTCTCGCTTGAATAAGACCGCCAGTGAATTGGCCCTGGAATTTGGCGTGCGCGGCGGCACAGATGTGACCGGCTTCGGCTTGCTCGGTCACGGGCTGGAAATGGCAAAAGCTTCGGGAGTTTTGCTGCGCATTGAATATGCAAAGCTCCCCTTTTTAAGCGGCGCGCGCGGATATGCCGAAAAGGGTATTTTCCCTGGCGGCGCGTTTGATAATAAAATGTATTTTGAAAAGTCGGTTAGGTTTAGCGAAGAAATAGATGAGCCTGCTCAAATGCTGTTGTTCGATCCGCAGACCAGCGGGGGACTTTTGTTTGGTGTGCCGAAGGAAAAGCTGGCTGAATTTGAAAAGCGGGCGCGGGAAATGAATCAGCGGGTGTGGGTGATCGGGGACGTGCAAGCAGGCAGCGGCGCGGAGATCGAGGCGTAAATGTTCCGCATCGGCGTTTTGGAACTGGCTTCAACCTGTGGGGTGATCGTTCTGGCAATCATCATCCCTTTGATCGTCACACGCGGGTATGCGCGTTTGAATAAGCGGCTGAAAAATATCGAAAAGAAGATCGATAAAAAGAAGGAATAATCATGTGGGAAACTCTTGACCCTCCCTGGCAGGCCGCGCTCGAAATGGCGTGGGAAGCGTACTGTGCGGGCACAATACCGATTGGCGCAGTAGTGGCAGATGGCAGGGGGAATATTGTTTCGCGCGGGCGCAACCGCATCATGGAGAAAAGCGCGCCAAAAGGCCAGGTGTGCAGCAACGAACTGGCTCATGCAGAAATCAATGCCTTGCTATCATTGGAATTAAGGTACGAGGAATGCAGGCAGGCTGCGCTTTACACAACGATGGAGCCGTGTCCGCTTTGCATGGGGGCGTTATATATGTCTAACGTGAAGACCGTGCATTTTGCGGCCCGCGATCCGTGGGCGGGAAGCACCAACCTTTTGGGAACAACACCATACCTGAGCCGCAAACCTTTCAAAGTTTTCCAGCCGCATAATAACGTGTTGGAGAACTGTCTGACTGCGCTGCATACCGAGTTCGAGCTTTTCAAACGCGGCGAGGAGTTTTTATCCCATCACTTTTTCGATATCTTTCGCGCTGTTCTGCCAGAGGCGGTTGAAAAAGGGATCGCGCTCCATCGCGCCGGTGAACTTCGCAAAAAACAAAAAGAAGGCCAGCCTGCAAACCTGGTCTTTGATTGGCTTGCCAGTCAGTTTTCGTAGGGCGGGTTTTCAAACCGTCAGGCGCAATATGGTTATTGCAAAGTCGCTTGACAAAAACGAAATATGTCGCCCTGAGCGAAGCGAAGGGTCTCTACAACGGCTAAGAGACTCTTCGGTCGCGACGAACACACTCCCTCAGAGCGACACAAATCGGACTTTGCAAAAGCCATGACAAAAACAACATCCAGTAGCGATTTGGAGGTTGAGAGGGTAAAATAGGCGCTTGTGACAAAAAAATTCTCATTTAGGAGTTTTTCATGGGCTTGAAAAGGAACGTTAGCCTATCCACGGCTTTGCGTTATAAGGGACAGGGGCCGTATTTGACGTTTATTCTGCATCGCATTGGCGGGCTGGGAATGGCAATTTTCATTACCCTTCATATTATGGCTTCGTTTATGGAGGGCAGGGGCTGGAAAATCGGCGACGTGATCAATGATGTTTACATCAACCCGATCTTTCAGTTGTTCATTTTCTTCTGCGTATTATTCCACGCCATCAATGGATTACGCATCACAATCCTGGACCTGTTCCCGAAATTGATTCCGTACCATCGCCAGGCCATCGCAATCGAATGGGCGGCCTTCATCGCGCTGTACGGATTTTCCTTCTTCGTGATCGTCCGCACGGCATTGGGAGGTTAACATGAGCGCGGAAAAATCAAGAAACCTTTCCATCAAACAACGCGGATTGATGAGCTTTGAAACGGTCATGTGGGTCTTCACCCGTCTCTCTGCCCTTGCCATGTATGCCTTCATCATCTTTGGGCTGATCGGCGCGTTGGTGATGGGCGCGCGCAATAACATGAACTTTGCAGAGGTCATGCGCTGGGGCTTCATGCCCAACGTCACCCATGTGGAAGACACAGACATTCCCGACACGGCGCCCTGGTCTACCCCCTTCTGGAAACTGGTCGCCAGCGGACTCCTCATCATCGCCGTTGGACATGGCGTGCATGGGCTGGTTGTCATCGCAGATGATTACATCGTCAAAGCCAAGGGCCGCCAGATCGTCCGCATCATTAGCGGTGTGATGATCCTCTCAATGATCGTCCTCGGTTTATATCTCATTTGGACTTCGTAAAGATTCGACCACGGACGGCAGACAATAGNNATCAGCAAGCTCTATCCCACGCGCTCGCACACGGGCGCGGCGCAGGGCGGCATCTCTGCCGCTTTGGGCAACTACGAAGAAGATAAACCCGAATGGCACATGTACGACACCGTCAAAGGCTCGGATTATCTCGGCGACCAGGATGCCATCGAATTCATGTGCAATGAAGCGATTGACGCCGTGCTCGAACTCGAACACATGGGACTGCCCTTTGACCGCACTCCCGAAGGACGCATCTCCCAGCGACCGTTTGGC
>CXWL01009093.1_pt1 | contig 11803 bp, 14 predicted proteins | sample 590931 | NCBI WGS metagenome assembly CXWL01 (sample SAMEA3498368, study PRJEB10139) | groundwater metagenome | biome: water well; material: biofilm material | place: Germany | collected 2015-04-27
GCGCCCTCGAAAATGTTCAAGATACGCGCGTCGCAGAGCACGCGGGAAATGGGGTATTCGAGGGCAAAGCCGTTGCCGCCGTGGATCTGCAGCGCGTTGTCGGCGGCAGCCCAGGCGACGCGCGCGGCGAGCAGCTTGGCCATGCCGGCTTCAAGGTCGCACCGTTTGCCTGAATCTTTTCGCCGCGCCGCGAAATAGGTGATCTGACGCGCGGCCATGATTTCCGCCGCTATCATCACCAATTTGTTGGCGACGCGCGGGAAGGAAAATATCTCCACGCCGAATTGCTTGCGCTCCAGCGCATATTGAAGGCCCAGTTCAAGCGCGCATTGCGCAACGCCGACGGCGCGGGCGGCGGTCTGGATGCGCGCGCTTTCGAACGTCGCCATCAATTGCTTGAAGCCCTGGCCTTCGACGCCGCCGAGCAGATTGAAGGCGGGGACACGAAAGCCATCAAAGCCAATCTCGTATTCCTTCATCCCCCGGTAGCCGAGCACTTCGATCTCACCGCCGGACATGCCAGGCGCGGGAAACGCATCCGCGTCGGTTCCGCGCGGCTTTTCCGCCAGTAACATGGAGAGGCCGCGATGGTCGCTTGAACCGGAATCGGTGCGCACCAGCAATGTCATCAGGTCGGCGCGGGCGGCGTGCGTGATCCAGGTTTTATTTCCGGTGACAACGTAGTCATCGCCCTCTTTCGCCGCACGCGCCTTCAGGCTCGCAAGGTCGGAACCGGTGTTCGGCTCGGTGAACACCGCCGTCGGCAAAATCTCGGCGCTGGCGATTCTGGGCAGCCAATGCACTTTTTGCTCTGAGGTGCCCCCGCTCAAAATCAATTCGGCCGCGATCTCCGAGCGCGTGCCGAGAGAGCCGACGCCAATATAACCGCGCGAGAGTTCCTCGCTCACCACGCACATCGCGGTTTTGCCCAAGCCAGATCCGCCGAACTGCTCTGGTATCGTCAGCCCGAACACGCCGAGCGCGCCCATGTGTTCGATAATTTCTAGCGGGATCAGTTCGTCACGCAGGTGCCAGCCGTGCGCGAACGGAACCACTTCGGCATCGGCGAATTTGCGAAACTGATCGCGAATGAGTTCGAAATCGCCGTCGAGGCCGGTCTGCTCAAGAGTGGCGCGGCCACGCCCATCGCCAAGCAATTCGGCGAGCCGCGTTTTTTCCACTTGCGTAACCGACAACGAAACGCGCGGCGCATCAACGCCAAAATCGGCGGGACGAATAGTCTCCACCTGCGTCATCGCCACGCCGCCGGCAAGCTGCGCCGCGTACTCGGCCGCGAGCAGTTTCGCCAACAAACATTCGGTCTCGCCGAATTGACCAGCTTCGCTGAGAGCGCGCGCCCACCCGGCGACCTCACGCAGCGTCTCGGCATAAGTCGCAACCCAAGCCAGCCCATGCACGACGTGCTGTTCGCGGTCGATGGCGGCGCGGTCAGGCGCGCCATCCTTGCAGACACGCGCTTTCACCGCTCCGCGCGCGGCCTCGGCATAAGAGGCGGCGTCAGTGACGANNGCGAGCTTAGACCGCCGGTTCGCGCTCGCGAAAGGGGCTACGCAGCCGCGCCGAACAGCGCGCCCACGCCTGCCGTCAGGGCCATCGCCAGCGCCCCCCAGAATGTCACGCGAAGCGCCGCTCGCCACATGCCCGCGCCGCCCGTTCTGGCGCCGAGGGCGCCCAGCGCGGCGAGGAACACAAGCGAAGCGCCCGAAACAGCCAAAACCAGTTGCGACGCAGACCAGAAGGACGCAACTGCCAGCGGCAATGCGGCGCCGGCGGCGAAGGTGACCGCGGATGTCAGGGCGGCCTGCACCGGGCGCGCGGTGGTGAACTCGGTGATGCCGAGCTCGTCGCGCGCATGCGCGCCCAGCGCGTCCTTGCTCATGAGTTGTTCCGCGACTTGGCGCGCGAGCGCTGCGTCCAGCCCGCGCTTGGCGTAGATACCGGCGAGTTCCTGCGTTTCGTACTCCGGGTCGCTAGCGAGCTCGGCGCGTTCGCGCGCAAGGTCGGCTTGCTCGGTATCCGATTGCGAACTAACGGAGACAAACTCCCCCGCCGCCATCGACATCGCGCCAGCAACCAGCCCGGCGACGCCGGCAATCAAGATATCGCCGCGCGTTGCATTGGCCGCGGCCACCCCAACGATCAAGCTCGCCGTGGAAACAATCCCATCATTGGCGCCCAGCACGGCCGCGCGCAGCCAGCCGATGCGGGCGACGAGGTGGCGCTCAGTGTGCAAGCGGGACATACGGATCATTCTCATTTGCGCGAGTGTACTCAAACATTGTAGACGTGCTCAGACACGCTGACGACGGCAAATTTAACGGCCACGTTTATGAGCACGCCGACCGACGAGGACTGGATCGACGAAGATATCCTCGGTCCCAGTACGTTTGCTGTTTTCAGCGAATGGGCGGAAGCGGCTGACGAAGCGGCCTACGCTGATCTCTAGCATCAACTCATCCACTTCAGCACCGTCGGCTCAATCGGATTCACGAAATCGCGCCCTTCGGCGCGGCTCGCATTCCATTCGCGTTTGAGCTTTAGGTACCACTTCGCCTGCACGTCGATGTCATCGATCCACAACATCGAGGGGCTGTAGCGCAGGCCGCTGTTTTGCAGGTCAACCATGGCGCCATCTTGATCGAGGAACTTACGCCCAGCGGGGATCAGGATCGGTTTCAGCACATCGAGCAGCGGCGCGTTCTTCCAATAGGTGACTTGCGTGATCCGCGTGGAATTCTCGTTCTCCGGCGTCAGGCAAGTGAGCGTGAACAGGCGCGAGGTCGGGTTCTCGACCACCTCCCAGCGAAAGCCTGGCAGCATGAAGCAAATCTCGGTCGTCACTTCGCCGCCAAACAACCGATATCCGAGCGAATTGCCGCTGGGCGGGTGGCGCTCGATCGCCCAGCCACGCTCGCGCGGCACGAAGCGTTTTTCCTTGAGCTTTTTGCCGGCGCTCGGCGGGCGCCACCACCATTGATTGTGCACGTACGGCACGTGCGCCGGATCCATCAGACCAACCACCGCGTTATCCATGGTCGCGTCGAAGATGCGGTGGATGACGAATTTTGGTTCGCGGAAATCACCAAGCTCGAACACCGGCGCGGGCGGCGGCTCACCCACAAAGCGCGCGTCGGCGGCCACGAACACCAGCACGATGCCATCGGCCTCATGGGTGGGGAAATGGCGCACGCGGATGCGCCCCGCCTCGTAAGGCTGCCCATCGACGAGAGACGGTATCTGCTTGCAGATGCCGTCGCCCACGCCGAAACGCCAGCCATGATAGGGACATTCCACCGTTTGCACGCCATTGGTGGGCGTAATGCGTCCGGCCGAGAGCGGCACCGCACGGTGCGGGCAGATGTCGCGCAGCGCGAACGCGCGGCCCTCCTCGTCGCGCCCCAATACCAGCGGCTCGCCGAGAATCTCACGCCGGAACATCGCCCCGCGCGCGAGTTCCCGCGACGTGGCCGCGAAATACCAAAGGTCCTTCAGAAGCTCGCTCATGGGCCGACCGCTTTCAGGAAAAGTGGCATCCGGTTTTCCGTCAGAAAGCGGCTCCACTACTCAGCCGCGAAATACATGATCGCGGCGATGCCGACAAAGCCCAGACCGGCAGATGCGACGATCCCACACAGGCAAAGCGCGGCAATCATCGCGCGGCGGATACGAAAGTCACGCGGCCGGGCGCGGTTGAGGGCCCCGCCAACGAAGAAAAGCGCGCCCATCGCCCCCGCGACAATCCCGCCTAGGGCAAGAAGGAAGATGAGAGTTTGGGCCAGCAGAATCATGGATATGGGCCGCGCGCGCTCCTCACCGCGCCACGATCGTTACGCGAAACACGGCCGTTGGCGGTTCACTGGTTTCCCAGGGGCGGCGTTGCTCGAGCACGAGTTCGCCAGATCCCGGCGCGGTGGCGACAAACATCAGCACTTCCCAATGATTGCCGCCGGCAAAGCCAGGCTGGCTTTGCGCCTGCGTGGTGTTGCCGCTCGCTTCACCGGCGCGGGTGACGAAAGCGGGTATTTGCGCCGGCGCCCAGATGTAGCCAGCCGTCGGTACACCGACGAGTTCCACCGCAAAGCGCTGGTTCAGCGCGACTTCAACGCTTTGCCCATCCTGCGCGGCATTGATGCGTACGACGACATCCGCCGGCGTCGGCGCTGGAACAGACGAAGCCACGGGCATCTCCTGCTTGGGCGGTTGGACCGGCGCGCAGGCGATCAAGGACACGGCCAGCGCAAAGCACGCTAAGCGAGACAAATTCATGGCATAGCCCCTGCTTCCATCAAGCCGATATAAAACCGGACCATGCGATCGAAATTGGCGATCGAGATGTGTTCGTTCACTCCGTGCGGCCCCTTGAGGTCCTCCGCAGTCAACAAGATCGGCTGGAAGCGGTAGACGTTCTCGGCCACATCCGCATAAAGGCGCGAATCCGTGCCGGCGACCACCAGCCCAGGCGCAACCGGCGCTTCCGGCAGTACCTCGCGCGACAGCGCCGCGATCAGCGCATAGCTTGAGGACGTCGTGCTTGAAACCGGGCTCGCTTCGCGCGGCTCTTCGCCCCATTCCACTGTGACGCCCTCGAGATCGGCCACGGCTTGGCGGGCGCTGCGCAAAAGGTCAGCGGCGCTGTCGCGCGGATGAATGCGAAAATTGATCGCCGCGGTCGCCTCGCCCGGCAGCACATTGGGCCGAATACCGCCCGCGATCATCGTCGGCGCGACGGTGGTGCCCATCAGCGCCTGCGCGGCGGGGTTGGCGGCCATACGCTGCCGCAGGAGCGGTGCGAACAGCCATTCATTCGACACCGCCATGCGATTGGTGAAACTCAATTCCGGCGCCAACGCCCGCATCATGGCGAGCGCGGGGCCGCCCTCAAGCTGGCGCTCGATTGGCATCGAATGAATGCTGGTCACCGCCTCGGCCAACAACGAAACAGCCGTCTGCGGNNCCATGCCTTCGTCGATTGCGAACCAAGCTCGCACGCCACGCTCGGCGAGTGCGGCGGCGATCAAAGCCGCGCCACCCTCGCCGCCAAGCTCTTCGTCGTGGCCAAAGGCAAACAGGATGGTGCGCGTGGGGCGACGCCCTTGCGCGGCGAGAAACTCCGCCGCTTCCAGCTGCGCCACCAGCGAACCTTTGTCGTCGATGGCGCCGCGCCCCCACACAGCATCATCCCGAATGATCCCCGCGAATGGATCGACAGTCCAGGCCGCGCGTGTGTCGTCTGGTACGGGCACCACATCCTGATGCGCCAGCAACAACAAGGGCGGCTGCGCCGCGTCGCTTCCTTCCCAAGTGTAGAGCAGCGACAACTCGCCGATCACTTCGCGGCGCGCGGCNNGAACGATCCTCGGTGTCTTCGACAAGCGAGACGGTGCGAAAGCGGATCGCTTCGGCGAGCCGCATCGCGGCGGCGCTGGAATCGATGGAATAAGCGCTCGCGGCGGCGATCTCGACCGAGGCCGGCGGCGGCGGCGCGGTGAAGGACACCGTCCGATACCCAACAAAACCCACCAAAGCCGCCAGCAACACCCCTACCGCCGCACCAATCAACCGGCCCATCCTCGCAACCTCCCCGCTCTTCGAGCCAAGATTAGGGACCTCACGTCTCGAGAGGTCAACGGTCAAGCGCGGATGTGCCTTAGGCGACTTCCAGATGCGCGCCTTTCGGCCACAGCACCTTATCGATGCCGTGCAGGACGCCGTTCTCGCCCATGATGTCAGGGCGGACGATCAGCGCGCCGTTGACGCTGATCGCCTCGTCGCCATCGATGAGGAGTTCACTGCCCTCTACCGACTTGCCGCGAATGCGGCGCCCTTGCATGCGATGCGACAGCATCTGGCCGGCGACAAGGTGAGCCGAGACGATGGAGTGGATCAGGTCCGCCGGCCTCCCGGGCACGAGATTGTCGCGCATGCGCTTGGAGGCCTGGGCGAAGGCGTCATCCGTGGGCGCGAAAATCGTGTACCTTTTGGGCCCAGTGAGCATCGCCGCCAAACCCGCGCGATCCACCAAGCCGAGAAACGCATCGAACCCACCGGCAAGTTCGGCCGCCTCGATCAAATTGGCGGCGCGCATAGTGGCGGATGAAGTCATGCCTTTTTCTTGCGGACAGCCGCCTTGCGCGGCGCTGGCGCACGCGCTTTGCGCTCCGCAAGTTCCGCCACGATCAACGGCATCAGCCGGTCGGACTCGATTTTTTGCTTGGGCGAACCGGACTCCCCCAACCGCGTCGCGTTATCTTTTAAGCTCGCGAGTTCCTTGTCAGAGAGAGCGGGAATGCGTTCGTCGATTGACACGTGCTCCTCCTACTCTGTGCGCAAATTGACCGCGGATTCGCGGCCACGTTGGTCTTTTTCCATCTCGTAGGAAATTTTTTGACCATCGGCCAATCCGCGCAAGCCCGCGCGCTCGACCGCGGATACATGGACGAAAACGTCCTTGCCGCCGGTGTCAGGCGCAATGAAACCAAAACCCTTTTGGGTGTTGAAGAACTTAACCGTTCCGGAAGCCATGATCCGTCTCCTGATGCCATATCTGAATGGCCGTGAAGCCCGCTGAGATGCTCTCAGCAGGGTCGAACTCGAAGGAAAACGGCAGAATCCGGCGCGGCGGCGGAGGACAGAGCGCGTGACGCGACGAAGGACGAGGCCACTGCATAGGCGCTTTAGACGTAAACGTCCAGGGCAGCGCTCCGCACTCATTCCAACGAGCCGCCGCGCCATGTCGGCATCTCGCTAGCGCCGAGCGCCACCCCAACCGCTTCGCGCGCCAACAGCCGTGTGGAATCGAGCGTCGGCAGAGGGGAAATCTCCGGCGTCACCAAGAGCGGGATTTCGGTGCAGGAGAGCGCGACCGCGTCGCAGCCGTCGCGGGCCATGCGCGCGATGATGCGAACATATTCGGCGCGGGCGGCGTCGCTGATGATCCCCTGGCAAAGCTCCTCAAAGATGATGCGATCGACGATCGCGCGCTCGTCCGNNGCTCGCGCGCCGCGTCGAGCGCGATATGCGCGGTGTTGTCCGGGCAAACAAAGAAATCGCATCCGGCGGCGGCGAGACGCGCGCATGTGCGCATGAGATGGGCGTTGACCGCGGCGAGATCGCCTTTGTCGTACGCGGCGAACGTCGGCCCCATTGGCAAGATCGAAAGCGTAATCTCCGGATGCGCATGCGCGCCCAGGCGCCGCGCGCTCTCACGCACCATTTCCTGAAAACACAGAGCGGCGCCATCGGCGGAATGGGCGAGGATGCCGATGTGGAGCATGATGTCTTCGCCTCCTGCCACCATCATTCCGGGGCGACCGGAGCGCGATCCGGAATGACGGAACTTGCGCTAACGTGGCGCACCAAGCTCCAGCACATCTTCGAACGTGCGCAAGCCGCTCCTCTGCGCGTTCACCAGCACGGCCATGTTTCCTGGCGCGTGTTTGTTATCGAGCATCTTCTCGTGGGCGTCGGGTATTTTTTCCCAGGGGAACACTTCCGACATCGCCGGATCGATGCGGCGATCAATCACGAGCTGGTTGGCTTGGGCTGCGTGATAGAGGTGCGCGAAATGTGAGCCTTGGATGCGTTTCTGGCGCATCCACAAAAAACGCGCGTCCATGGTGAGATTGTAGCCAGTCGTGCCTGCGCAGATCACCACCATGCCGCCGCGCTTGCACACCAGCACCGAGACCGGAAACGTCGCTTCCCCCGGATGTTCGAACACGATATCGACATCCTTGCCGCCAGTGATTTCCCAGATCGCCTTGCCGAACTTGCGGCTCTCTTTCATGTAATCGGCGAATTCCGGGCCATTCACTTTCGGCAATTGGCCCCAGCACTTGAAGTCATTGCGATTGATCACGGCCTTCGCGCCCATCGAGAGCACGTAATCTTTCTTCTCCTCCGAGGACACCACACCAATCGCATGCGCCCCGCTCACCGCGCAGAGTTGTACAGCAAACACGCCGAGCCCGCCGGACGCGCCCCACACCAGCACGTTCTGCCCTGGACGCAGCACGTTAGGCCGCCAGCCGAACAGCATGCGGTAGGCGGTCGCCAGCGTCAGCGTGTAGCAGGCGCTCTCTTCCCAGGTGAGATGCTTGGGGCGCGGCATCATCTGGCGCGCCTGCACCTTGCAGAATTGCGCGAACGAACCGTCGGTCGTCTCGTAGCCCCAAATGCGCTGGCTGGGCGAAAACATCGGATCGCCGCCATTGCATTCTTCGTCGTCGCCGTCGTCCTGATTGCAATGGATGACGACTTCGTCGCCCGGCTTCCAGCGCTTCACCTTCGGGCCTACGGCCCAGACGATCCCCGCCGCATCGGAACCCGCGACGTGATAAGGCTGCTTGTGCACGTCGAGCACGGAGAGCGGCTCGCCCAGCGCCGCCCAGACGCCATTATAATTCACCCCCGCGGCCATCACCAGCACCAGCGCCTCGTCCTCGCCCACGTGCGGCACCGGCACTTCTTCCAACTGCATGGCTTGGCGCGGGCGCCCATGGCGCTCCTTGCGGATCGCCCAGGCCCACATTTTCTCGGGCACGTGGAATTGCGGAGGGATTTCGCCGATGGCGTAAAGGTTCTTGACCGGTTTGAGGTTTGCTTGCGCCATGGGCCCCTCGCGCACTTTTGCTGCAGCGCACAATGGACCGCTTTTCATCGCCAGGTCAAGATTTGGACCGGTTATGGGCCAAGGCGGACGGTTTGATCACGATCTGCCTGCGAGCAACTCATCCAGCTGCGCAAACTGCTCGGGCAGGCCTTCCGCCGAACCGGCGAGGGCTTCGTCGAGGGCCGCTGTCGTGGGGTAGAGTTCGTGCAGGGTGACCAGCGTCTTGTCAGCATTTTCTTCGAACGTCACCGTGGTCACGGCGCCCAGATCGCTTTCGTCGTTCGTCCAGACGATGCGCTTGTGCGGCACCACTTCTCTGTACGTGCCGAAGAACGCCATCGGTTGATCGGAGCTCGGATGGCGGAACACGAGGCGATACCCGCCCCCCGTGCGCACATCCATGTCGCACGAGAGCAGCGACGAGCTCATCGACTTAGGAACCCACCAACGCTTGAACAATTCGGCTTTGCTCCACGCTTCGAAGACAATGTGTGCCGGGGCATTGAACGTGCGCGTCACGACGAGTTCGCGGTCGGACTTGCGCTCCACGACGGTGCGGTTCATGGCGGTGGGACTATCTTCTTTTCCTTCGGGCATCTGCCTTCTCCTTGCGTTTCAATTGCTCGACAATCTTGTCCAGTTGGTCGAAGCGTGCGCTCCAGAGTTGGCGGTGCCGCTCGATCCAGGCGGCCTCTTCTTCCAGCGCGCGCATGCCAAGCCTGCAGGTTCTGACGCGCCCAGCTTTTTCAGTTGTGACGAGCCCAGCCCGCTCCAACACGCCAACATGCTTCTTCATGCCCGTGAGGGTCATGTGGAATTTCTCGGCAAGCTCTGTGATCGAAGCGTCGGCGCGGCCGAGCCGCTCCAGCACGCCGCGCCGGGTCGCGTCCGACAGCGCGGCAAACGAAGCGTCGAGGCGGGTTTCATTAGACTGAGCCATATGGTTCAGTATATGGCGGATCACCTTGCGGCGTGCAAGAGGAGACCAAAGCGTTAGGCGGGATGGCCCTACGAGCGCCGCTTGCGCCGCGCAACTGTCGTTGCTCGCGCCTCCGAATATCCAGCCATGTGGCGACTCTCGGGGTCCGCTATCGCCTCGCTGCGCCGCAACATAAAGCTTGCCGCGCCGGCGCGGCGCGTGGTTCCCTGGGCGCGATGAGTTTTCAGCACACCCCCGATCCGCCCTGGATATTCCGCACCTATTCCGGCCATTCCACGCCAGCGGACTCCAACAAGCTCTACAAGTCCAATTTGGCCAAAGGCCAGACCGGCCTTTCGGTCGCTTTCGATCTGCCGACGCAGACCGGCCATGACAGCGATCACGTGCTGGCGCGCGGAGAAGTCGGCAAGGTCGGCGTGCCGATCGGGCATCTGGGCGACATGCGCGCGCTGTTCGATGGGCTGCCGCTCGAGCAGATGAACACCTCGATGACGATCAACGCGCCGGCGGCGTGGCTGATCGCGCTTTACGCCACGCTGGCGGAGGAACAGGGCGCGGATTGGCGCAAGCTTCAGGGCACAACACAGAACGATATCCTCAAGGAATATCTCTCACGCGGCACCTACATTTTTCCGCCCGCGCCCTCGCTCAAGCTCACCGCCGACACCATCGCCTGGAGCCTTGACGCGCTGCCGAAGTGGAACCCGATGAACGTGTGTTCCTATCATTTGCAGGAGGCCGGCGCGACGCCGGAGCAGGAACTGGCGTTCGCGCTGGCGGCGGCTGTCGCGGTGCTGGATGAAGTGAAGGCGTGCTATGGACCACCGGCGCCCTCGCCGGCCAATGCTGAGTTGGCCGGCGAGGCGCCGGCGGTCCATATTGCTGAAGTGTTCTCCCGCATCTCGTTCTTCGTCAACGCAGGCCTACGCTTCATCACCGAAACCTGCAAGATGCGCGCGTTCGGCGTTTTGTGGGAAGAAATCGGGCGCCAGCGTTATGGTGTGAGCGACGCGAGCGCCTTGCGCTTTCGCTACGGCGTGCAGGTGAACTCGCTGGGCCTCACCGAGCAACAAGCCGAGAACAACGTCTATCGCATCTTGCTCGAAACGCTNNCAATGGTCGCTGCGGATGCAGCAAATTCTTGCATACGAGACCGACCTTTTGGAGTTCGAAGATATTTTCGATGGCTCGAAAGTGATCGAGGCGAAGGTCGCGGAATTGGCCGAGGGCGCGCGCGCGGAATTGGCGAACATCGAAGCGATGGGCGGCGCGGTGGCGGCGCTCGATTACATGAAGCGCGCGCTGGTGGAATCCAATCGCAAACGCGTCGAGGCCATCGAGGCCGGGACGCAAAAGATCGTCGGCGTCAATTGCTACACTGAAGCCGAGCCCTCCCCGCTCGAAGCGGGAGAAAAGAACATCCACAGCGTTGATATCGCCGCCGAAGCCGAGCAGATCGCACGACTCAAAGCGTGGCGCGCGTCGCGCAACCACCGCGAAGCGGAAACCGCGATAGCGGCGTTGCACGCGGCAGCAAAAGAAAACCAAAACATCATGCCGGCTTCGCTTCAATGCGCGAAGGCGGGCGTCACCACGGGCGAATGGGCCGGGGCGCTGCGCGAGGTTTACGGCGAGTATCGCGGGCCAACCGGGGTGGCGCTGGTGATCGAAACCGGCGGCGAGGATATCGAGGCGGTGAAGCGCGATGTCGCCGCGCTCTCGGAAAAACTAGGGCGCCAGCTCACCTTCCTGGTCGGCAAACCCGGGCTCGACGGGCACTCCAACGGCGCCGAACAGATCGCCGCGCGCGGCCGCGCCGTCGGCATGGAGGTGCATTACGAAGGCATCCGCTTGACTCCGGCGCAAATCGTCGCCGCCGCCAAGGAAAAACGCGCGCACGCGGTGGGGCTTTCCATTCTTTCCGGGTCGCACCTCGATCTGGTGCGCGAAGTCGTGGGTCTGATGCGCGCCGAAGGGCTGGAGCATGTGCCGCTCGTTGTCGGCGGCATCATCCCGCCAGCCGATGCGCTGGCGCTGAAGCAGATGGGCGTCGCCGGGGTTTACACACCCAAGGATTTCAAGATCACCGGCATCATGGCCGATGTGGTGAAGTTGGTGTCCAAGCGGGTGACCTGAGTATCCGCGCCCCATCAAGCGTTCGAGATGGACTTCACCAACCGCGTCATCGCGCTCGCACCCACCAACGGCGCCACGAAGGGAATGAGCGAGCA
>CXWL01104718.1_pt1 | contig 11803 bp, 14 predicted proteins | sample 590931 | NCBI WGS metagenome assembly CXWL01 (sample SAMEA3498368, study PRJEB10139) | groundwater metagenome | biome: water well; material: biofilm material | place: Germany | collected 2015-04-27
ACCGTAACCGGCTATGAAATACACATGGGTATTAGCACTGGTGCCGCTTTAAGCAAGCCCGCGCTAATCATCAATGGCAAGCCAGAAGGGGCTGTTTCACCAGACAACCAAATTGCAGGTACTTATCTACACGGCTTGTTTGATCATGCAGAATCTTCAGCAGCGTGGCTAGTATGGGCGGGCTTAGATAGCACGGAGTCGCAATTTGATTATGAGCAACTACGTGAAGCTGGGCTGGAGCGTATAGCCGATTGCGTGGAACGGCATTTGGATTGGGATAAACTGAAAAACCATTTACCCGTTACTTAAGTTTCAGTGGCAAGCCAGCCGCTACAAAAGTTACTTGATTGCACATCGCAGCAACCGCTTGATTCAACCTGCCTTGTTCATCTTGGAATTGGCGATTGATTTCGCCTAGCGGCACAATGCCCATGCCAACTTCATTACTCACTAAAATAATGCTGCCTGCTAACGTAGGCAGCAATGCCAACAACGCCTCGCGCTCCGTTTGCCAGCTTGATTCTTTAGGAGGATTACAGTCACCGCATATCCATTGTGCCAGCCATAGTGTTAGACAGTCTACAATTAAACATTGATTTGGTGCAGCTAAGCGGTTGAGTGTTTGGGCGAGGTAGTGCGATTCTTCTACCAGCGCCCAGTCGGCGGGACGGCGGTCTTTGTGGTGTTGTATTCTTGCGCCAAATTCGGCATCATAAATTTGAGCAGTGGCAATGTAGGTGACTTGCAAGCCGCTCTCTATGGCCAACTTTTCTGCATAAGCACTTTTACCTGAACGAGCGCCGCCTAAAATTAAGTGTGTAGCCATTTATATAACTCCTATTTTGGTATGTACTTCAACACCGGCGCGGATGAGTGATGCAGCAATATCTGCTTGCAGGTTAGAGAAGCCAATGACTAAATCAGGTTTTAATTCTAAAATTTTATCGATTTTTGCGCTGGTAAAAGCCGCGACTTTTGCTTTTTCTCGGCGCGCACCAGCCGGGCGTGTGGTAAAGCCAGAAATGCCGACGATACGGTCTTGCTCTCCCAGCAGGTAAAGCACTTCTGTGGGTTCTGTGGTTAAGCAGACAATGCGTTTTGGGTATCTCATTTTTCTGCATCCCAGCTATTTTCCATCACCATTTCAGTCAATGGTTTTGCTGTTTTCCAGCCTGTTTCCACCAGCATAGGTTCTTTGTAAAAGCTGCTTACATGCCCTAAACACAGTACAGCTATTGGCTTGGCGCCAATTGGCATGTTGAGTAATTGCCCTAATTCAACTGGGTCAAAAATTGAAACCCAGCCCATGCCAAGCCCTTCTGCACGGGCAGCCAGCCACATGTTTTGAATAGCGCAGCTGACAGACGCAAGATCCATTTCAGGCAAAGTTCTGCGCCCAAAAATATGCTGCTCGCGTTTATCGCACAAGGCAACCACTAACAACTCGCCACAGTCTAAAATACCTTCTACTTTAAGCCGTAAAAATTCCGCCATGCGTGTCGTGTTTTCATGCTCGCCAATCGCTTGTGCAGTTTTAATGCGTTCTTCATCTACCAGTTGATATATGCTTTTGCGTGTATTCATATCGGTAATTCTGATGAATCGCCAAGGCTGCATTAAGCCTACGCTAGGCGCGTGATGCGCAGCCTGCAGAATTTTGGTGAGTATTTCAGGCGCTACCGGCGATGGCAAAAAATGCCGCATATCACGCCGCTCGGCTATCACACGATAGACGGCGGCTATTTCAGCATCAGAATAGCGGAGAGGATTTAAAATCTCACTCATGGCAAAAACAAGCTTGCAGCGGCTTGCGGGTTGGAGGCAAAGTAAAAGTGCAAAAAGCTCGCTGTGATGCTGCCGTGTTGATAAACAGCCTCACCTTGCCCACGTTTGCTGGTTGCTTGAAAAGCTACCGCAAGCGGTGTGGTGTAAGAGCCGTAATGAAACGTATGCGCACCGATTTCTCCATCTGGTAACGTAACATGTTGTGTGCCTAAACCCTGAAAGCGCGCTTCAATTTGGCTATTGCCGACAAGCAAGCTGAACGCCGAAGTTCCGTTAATGGATTCAGACAACGCCATCATGCCGCCACACTCGGCGAGGATGGGTTTGCCTGCATTGAAAGCCGCTTGCAGTGCTTCGCGCATCGCAGTATTTTCGCTGATCTCTTTGATGTGCAACTCTGGGTAGCCACCAGGTAGCCAGTAAGCATCAGCTTCTGGCAAGGCTTTGTCGTGTAGTGGCGAGAAGAATTTAACGGTTGCGCCTAAATCACTCAAGCAATCCAAATTGGCTGGATAAATAAAGCAAAAAGCTTCATCATGCGCAATGGCAATGGTTTTGTCTGCCAAAAGCGCTGGTGTTTTCGAAACCGCAGGCTGTTTGAATGTAACTAGAGGCGGTAGAGGCAGCTCGCCAGAATTGGCTAAGGCAATGGCTGCGGCTTCAATTCTGGCTTCCAAGTCATCAATTTCATTGGCGCGAAATAAACCCAAATGGCGTTCTGGCAGCGCAATAGCCTCGTCTCTTTGTAACGCGCCAAACCAGCTTAAATGCGGAGGCAAACTTTCGCGCAACATGCTGGCATGGCCAATGCTGCCGACTTTATTGGCTAGCACGCCTGCTGGTGTTAGTTGTGGTTTGTAAGCTAGTAAACCAGAAGCGATTGCGCCAAAAGTTTGTGCCATGCCGCTGGCATCAATGGTGACCATGACCGGCAAACCAAAACGCACCGCAATATCCGCGCTAGACGGCGTGCCGTCATACAAACCCATTACGCCTTCAACGATAATCACATCCGCAGTCTGCGCCGCGCTATACAATCGCGCCAAACCATCTTGCTCGCCGCACATGCCAAGGTCTAAGTTGTAAACAGGCTGCCCAGTGGCTTTTTCCAATATCATCGGATCAAGAAAGTCTGGCCCGCATTTGAAAGCGCGTACGTTTAGACCACGATTTTTCCAGGCCCTGGCTAAGGCAGCGGTTGATAGCGTTTTGCCTTGACCAGAAGCAGGGGCGGATACGAGTACGGCAGGACATGTGATGGACATGTCAGTACTCAATGCCAGGCATGGCTTGCACGCAGTCTTTAAACGCATGTTTAACCAAATTGATTTCGCTTACTGTATCGGCTATTTCAATGAGGTCTTCAGGCGCACCACGACCAGTAATCACTACATGCTGCATCGCTGGGCGAGCCTGTAGAGCCGCGCATACCTCTTCAATCGTCAGCCAGTGATATTTAAGTGCGTAAGTAAACTCATCTAAAATCACCACTTGGATAGATTCATCTTGCAAATAACTGCACACCAGTTCCCACGCTTTGCGTGCAGAAGCTAAATCGCGTTCAGCATTTTGTGTTTCCCAAGTAAAGCCGTCACCCATGACATGCCACGTGAGATTTTTGCTACCGCGAAAAAATGCCTCTTCACCAGTGTCAGTTCTGCCTTTGATAAATTGCACCACGGCGGCCTTCATGCCGTGACCAAGAGCTCGTGCCAGCAAGCCAAAAGCAGCGGTAGATTTGCCTTTGCCATTGCCCGTATGAATCAACAGCAGCCCTTTGGCAGTTTTGGCCGATTCTATTTTTTTATCTATAACCGCCTTTTTGCGCTGCATGCGCGCGTTGTGGCGGTCGTTTTTAGTACTGGTATCTTCGCTCAAATCAGAATCAGGCATGGGCTTGTGCATTGCCACGTGCTAAAACAAACACTACGTGAACCACAACGGCAATGCCAACCCAGAAAGCGAGACCCTCTAACTGTTGCGGGAAGTATTTCACTAATCTAGTGCCAAACTCAGCCAAGGTAGGGCTGGCGTAGCGGCCGCCAAAGAAATAAAAACCACCGCTAGAAAACAGTTCACTTAATGTTGCGCCTATAGCCAAGCCGCCTGTGAGCGGTAGCATGGTTGCCCAGCTAAAGCTGTAACGTTTAGCAAGCCAACGGCCTGCTAACCACATTACGCCATAAGCCGGGAGCAAAAAGCCGTAAGCAGGCGTCACACAAAAACTACTCACGCCGCCAAAAGTAATGGCAGAAAAGTCTAGCCCAGCGCATAGAGCGAGCAGGGCAGGAAGTACCCAGGCAGGGCGTAAATACACACCCGCTAAAAAAAATACGGCCAACGTCGCACTAGGCAAGTTAACCATAGAAGCAAAATGATGGCCGCGGGTTGCAACTATGAGCAGCGTTAAAACAATGCCGATTAGAATTTGATTGGTTTTTGAAAGGGTTAACATTGTGAGTTAGCCTCCATTTAGTTAATAAAAAATAGTCCTGCAATTCTAACTCAAAACGAGCCAGGGAATCTGTAACTCATTTACGGCTTCATTTGGTAACGCAAACCCAAGAATACATTTGCACCCGCAGTGTTGTAAGGCGCGGAGGTGGTTGTATTACCTGTGTAAGCCAGCACATAGTCTTTATCCAGTACATTATTGGCGCGCGCTTCCAGCTTCCATTCAGGGGCAATGTGATAGTTGGCAGTTAAATTAACCAGTGAGTAGCCACCCATTTTCTTTGTGTTGGTAGCATCGTTGTAACGGGTTGATGCGCCGGTGATTTCTACCCCCCACTGCAAATCACCCAAAGTGTGTAGCAGACTGACAGCGCCGTAATTATTACCACGGCGAACGAGTAATTGGTCCGTTTTATCATTACGTGGCGATTGCACCGTCAGGTTGCCATTTACAATCAAGCTATCCGTGACATTCCAATCACCCTCAAATGTAGCACCAAAAATCTCCGCTTTGCCGACATTGACAGGATCAAAGCCGCTGGGTGGCCCAGAGAACTCAATGAGATTTCTAATCTTGTTATCAAAAACCGTGATGCCTGCATGTAGCTGAGGCGTTGTGTACTTCACCCCAGCCTCCACGTTTTCAGATTGTTCTGGTCTCAAATTGGGGTTACCAAAATTCGGGAAGTATAGTTGGTTGAAAGTTGGTGCTTTGAAAGCCTTGCCGTAATTAGCGGTGACGCGCCATTCAGGCGTGATGCGGCAACCATAGCCTGCGCCGCCTGTAGTGTATTTGCCAAACTGCGTGCTATGGTCTTCTCGTAGCGAAAGCTGCAAGGAATGGTTGTTGTGATCCAGCAGATAGCTCGCTAGAAAACTATCGTTATTGCGTTCTTTTTTGAATTTACTTTTTACGCTACTTTGGCTGTCTACGTCTTGCTCTATGCGGTCGTAAGCCAGTGTGAGCACGCCTGAGGGCAGACTAAAATCATTCTGCCAGGTAAGTTGCTGTTGCTCGGTACGGTATTCGCTGATGCCTGTTGGGTTGTAGGAGGCGCTTGTTTTAGTTTTGTTAGGCTTGGCGTGACTGTCTGAATCATCCACCCCCATGCCAAGTTTGAAGGTGCTGTGCCAAAAATCTGTAAACTGGTTTTCGCTAGTGAACGCGTAGCTTTGCAGGGTTTGATTACCGTAGTTATCATAGCCATTATCGTAGTTATTATGGCCTTTGCTTTCAAAAAATTGTAGTCCCCAGGTGTGACCTTGCTTAAGGGTGAGCTCCAAAAAAGCAGACGCACTTAAGTTGCGGTAACCATCATCATCTTTATCAAAGGCATTATTACGAATATGTTTGGCAGAAAAACCACCTGTATCAAAACTGCTGATATTGACACCATAACGCATTTCGTTATAACCCCCGCTGAGTCCTGCCTCGGCGGTTTTGGTGTCGTAACTACCCAGCCCCACAGACGCATGGGCAATAGGCTTACTCGCTTCGCCTTTGCGCATAAAAATTTGAATCACACCGCCAATTGCATCTGCGCCATAAAGACTGGAAGCTGGGCCACGTAAAATTTCAATTTTTTCAATTTGTGAAATAGGGATGTTTTCATAAGAAGTAGTGCCTAGCGTGGCAGAGTTGATGCGCAGCCCATCTACTAACACCACGACATGTTGGTCGTTAGTGCCACGCAAAAATACGCTACTTGCTGTACCCGCGCCACCGCTGGTGACAATTTGCACACCAGGCTGGGAACGTAATAAATCGGTGATGGAACCTGCACCTGCCCGCTCGATTTCTTCCCTGTTAATCACAGTCACATCACCCAGCACACTCTCACGCGATTGCGGAATACGGCTGGCAGTAACGACGACTTCCTTTAAGTTGATATTTTCGGCAGCAAAAACAGGGGAAGTAAATGCCAAGCCAATCAGGCTGGCAATGGTAGATTTTTTCATTGTATTTTCCCTAAGTAACATGCGACCCCGCATGTAGATTTATAGAACCAGGGAACACGGAAGAACTGAAATAAAAAAGAAAGCGCGGGTTAACCTACAACACAAAAAGCGCAGCCTTTGTTTACCGTCACCCCGCGGCATTTCCTAGCATATGTGTTGTAAGGCCGGTCTCCGGGCTTGTGAAGAGATGATTTGCGCCTTCCCAAATCTCGCCTTTTTCAAGGTTTGATTCAGTGGCATGTTGCAAAACTACATTCACTTACCGTTGCGGGGGCAGCATAGGACTAGTTAAATACTTTAAATGATTAAAGCGCTAACGTACCTATTTCCCAGTTTCACCTTGTTTGCAGAAAACAAACTAGGCACCTGACAACAAGTGCAAATTATAGCGTTTATTGTTGCAGCAACAGGAACTATTTTTTCAATTATTTTTTATAACATATTGTAATACTTTGAAAAATCCACGTTAGCTATTGACTATAATCATTTTTTTCAATTATAGTGGTCACATGGATGCAGACTTAAAATCGTTAGAAGAAAAATTGTCAGGCTTGATTTCATTGTGTAGTGACCTACGCAATGAAAATGCGCAACTACGTCACGATTTAAATGCAGTGCAAAGTGACACTGCGTTATTAAAAGCCAATGTGGCAGAGGCTAGTGAGCGGATTGAAACCTTGATGGAGAGCCTGCCTTAACGCAGTTTAAGTAAAAACAATGAGCGAAAATAAAGGCGTAGATGTTAACATTATGGGGCGTGAGTTCACGGTGTCATGTACCGATGAAGAGCGGCCAGGGCTGATTAACGCGGTTAATTTTTTAGATAAAAAAATGCGCGATATTCGTGACAGCGGTAAAATAATCGGCGTTGAGCGTATTGCAATTATGGCGGCACTTAATTTATCACACGAGCTACTTAGTACTAAAAGCGGTAATGTAGACGTAGGTGATTTCAAACGCAGAATCATTCAAATGCAAGACCAAATTGATAAAGTGTGCGCGTCAAAATAAATATTTCAAATGTCATAAAAGTATTAGTTAAAAATAGTAAAATCATCCCAATCGTTTTTGTTTTTATAAAACACAAATAAAATTTCTAGTTTTTAAAGTTTGTTCTCTGCGGTGCGGTTTAAGCTAATAATTCCTTGAACTAGTTTATAGCATCGGTTTTGGTCATTCGAGTTGTTGTGTGCGCGCCCTAAGTTGAGTGTTCTTTTAAGAGCCTCTTGGCGGGTGTACCTAATGCACTCTAGGCCGCTACCACTTGAGCCTTTTTGGTTCAGGATGCTGGCTTAGGCTTTATCCGTGGAGAACTTCCCCAATTCTGGCGTGTGAATAATCTGCTTCAGCAGATATATTCCACTGACAAGCCAAATACTGGCTTAACCGCACTTACCTCAATTCGTGGTATTTCAAATCTGCCAGGCTCACAATCTCTAAACATTTTGCATGGCAAGCTTCTAAAATTACAGGCGGCGCAAAACCTGCTTCAGATGCTTCAAGCCAGCGTGCGGCGCACACGCACCAACGGTCGCCAGCCTTTAAGCCTTCAAACCCATGCTCTGGACGTGGCGTACTTAAGTCGTTACCGCATGAAATTGAAAATGCCAAAAACTCATCAGTCATTTGTGCGCATACGGTATGGCTACCGTTATCGTCCTGGCCTGCTTCGCAGCAGCCATTGCGGGTAAAGCCTGTCAGCGGATTTGCACTACATAGTTGCAATGCAGTGCCAAGTACGTTCTTTTTTTGAGGTTTTGACATGCTTACTTTCAACTAAAATTCAGTAATAAAATTCAAAAATAGAGTTTAGATATAGATTATCATAAGGCTTAATTAAGGAATGGAATAAGGCGAAATATATGCGTTATTGGCTAATGAAGTCTGAGCCTGCAGATGTATCAGTTGATGATTTGGCAAATTTTCCGAATCAAACTGTGGATTGGTACGGTGTTCGCAACTATCAAGCCAGAAACTTTATGCGAGACCAAATGAAGGTGGGTGATGGCGTATTTTTTTATCATTCAAATTGTGAATTACCTGGTATTGCAGGCATCGCCGAGGTCAGTAAACTCGCGTATCCAGACCGTTTGCAATTTATAAAAGGACATAAATATTACGATGAAAAGGCTACACCAGAAAACCCGCGCTGGTTAAATGTAGATGTAAAGCTGGTGCGTAAGACGCGCTTATTAAGCCTGAAAGATTTGCGTGAATATCCAGAGCTTGCAAATATGCGTATTTTGCAACGTGGGAATCGGTTGTCTATTACGCCAGTTGACCCCAAGGAATGGGAATTTATTTTAAGTAAATTGATATAAAGATGCCCCGAAATCGGGGCATCTTAACGCCAAGCTTTAGCCTGTAGATTTAGAGAGGTTTATCCAAGCTACCCATTGATTTTGGATAAGTCACTACACCCCAAGGCATTTTTTTATCTTCAATTTGTTTCGTCACTTCTAACATTTCTGCATCAATTACAAATACTGCATCTGATTTGCCGCAAGCCAGTAAAATTTCTTTGTCGTCTGGTGTAAAGCTAAAGTGCCAACAGCGGCTGCCAGTGCTAATGTCTTTGATTTTTTCATACGTTTTAGCATCGTAGACTTCCAGGGTTTTGGCTTTGTTAGCCGCAACAAAAATGCGCTCACCTTTGCGGTCATAGGCAATGCCATAAGGCGTAACACCAGTGTCAACAGTGCGTAATACCTTGAAGTTTTTATTTATCACCATAAATTTATTGCCATATTCAAGCGTCACTAAATAAGTTTTACCATCAGGGGAGACTTTTACGCCGCGTGGACGGTCACCGTATTCATGCGTTTTGATGGTTTTCAGCAGTTTGCCTGTTTTCATGCTGTGGACAGTCACTGTATTATCTGCTTCGTTGGTAATGACCAGTTGTTTACCATCTTGGCTGAATTCAATGCCCTCAGTTTCTGGACCACCGATAATTTCACGTACTTTTTTGCCTAATTTCAAATCGACAATACCAATACGTGCTGGTTCTTTGTCATCATCTTTGTCATCTTTCTCGGCTTCCTTGGCGGCGGCAGAGCCTGGCGCCGGTGGTGGACCACCTTTTGCACTTGGCTCATAAGATACAAAAGCAAAGTTGCCTCGCACGCGGACAAATTCCGGGTTTTTACCGACGGGAATTTGCTTTGTCACTTCATTGGTAGCGGTATCGATAATAGAGATGCTGCCGTTTTCACGTGTAGCAACAACCAATAGTTTGCCATCTTCGCTTATTGCCAAGCCACGAGGGCCTTCAGCTTTTACATCAATATCTGCAGTAGAAGTCATCGTGTTTAAGTCAATGATTGATACGCTACCGTCTTGATTGGAAACATATGCTTTGCCACGATCAGCAGCGCTAGTGCTCATGCTGAAAGTCATGCTGATTGCAGCAGCAATTACCAAATGCGTTAATTTCATACTTTAATTTCTCCTTGTGATTAATCTATGTCGTTTCATTATTGTGGTGATTGGGCACGCTAAATAAGGTTAGGTTCAATTGGGGAATGTGCTCCGAAACGAGTTATAAACTGTTAGCAAGAATTGTGCTTAAAATTTAACTGATCAAGAACAGTGACTTAATTTATCTCATATTATTTTTGGCTGAATACAACCACCGACATGGCTGTAAAGATTAAATTTTGGCTGGCCATGAATAACAGCTTTATCCTAAAAACAGCTTATAAGCAGGGTTATCTGTTTCATCCCAATATGGATAGCCTAAGTTATCTAAAAATTTCTTGAATTCAGCAGTGTCAGCAGGCGGTACCTGCATACCTATCAGCACTCGGCCAAAATCTGCGCCGTGGTTGCGATAATGGAATAAACTGATATTCCAATCGTGACCCATGGTATCTAAAAATTTCATTAAAGCACCTGGTTTTTCAGGAAACTCGAACCTGAATACCATTTCGTGCTCCGCTTGCGGCGCATGACCGCCTACCAAATGCCGTAAATGCAGTTTGGCGACTTCATTATCGGTTAAATCCAACGTGGGTAAGCCTTGTGCCTGCAAAGCGGCTACTAACTTATCAGGCTCAGCAGGGTCAGAAATGGCTACGCCCACAAAGATGTGCGCTTCATTTGGGTCAGAATATCTGTAATTAAACTCGGTGATATTGCGGTCGCCTAGCAAACGGCAAAACGTTTTAAACGCGCCCGGTTTTTCAGGAATGGTTACCGCTAATACCGCTTCGCGTTTTTCGCCGATTTCGGCACGCTCTGCGATAAAACGCAAACGGTCAAAGTTCATGTTTGCACCTGATGCAATACCAATCAAGGTTTCACCCTTGAGATTATTGCGTTTGGCATATTCTTTAATGCCCGCCATGGCTAACGCACCAGCAGGCTCTAAAATGCTGCGTGTATCTTCAAATACATCTTTAATTGCGGCACAAATGGCGTCGTTATCCACCACAATCATTTCATCTACATATTGTTGACAAAGTGCAAAGGTATGCTCACCCACTTGTTTCACGGCGGCACCATCGGCAAAAAGTCCTACTTGCTCCAGCACCACGCGGCGACCTAGTTTGAGCGATTCCGTCATAGCTTCAGCATCTTTCGCTTCTACACCAATCACTTTAATTTCGGGGCGCACTGCTTTAACGTAAGCGGCAATGCCCGCGAGTAAACCACCACCACCCACACCGCAGAATATTGCATGGACTGGTTCTGGATGCGCATCCAGAATTTCCATCGCAATCGTACCCTGACCAGCAATCACGTCCGGGTCGTCATAAGGATGCACAAAAGTGAGGCCTTCAGATTTCTCAAGCTCAAGTGCGCGCGTGTAGGCATCAGAGTAGCTATCGCCAAACAGCACGACCTCAGCGCCACGGCTTTTTACAGCGTTTATTTTGATTTGCGGCGTGGTTGTAGGCATCACAATCACCGCGTGACAACCCAGTTTTTGCGCACTCAGTGCTACGCCCTGCGCATGGTTGCCTGCCGAGGCAGCAATCACACCTTTTGCTAAGATATCGGCAGGTAGGTGCGCCATTTTGTTATAGGCGCCACGTAGCTTGAATGAGAATACAGACTGCATATCTTCACGCTTTAACAAGACGTTGTTTTGTATGCGTTTAGATAAATTAGGTTGCAACTCGAGCGGCGTAATTTTAGCCACATCGTATACAAGTGAGTTTTTTATTTTATTTAAATAATTGATAGCTAATTGTGGTGCATTATTCATGGTGGGTATTTATTGTAAATGATGAGTACTTCAGGTAATTTTCATTCATTACCATGCAGTGTATAGTGTTAGATGTACGTAATTATAAAGAAAATATAAGGATTTAAGTAAAATGCTAGGAAATGAAAATAAGCCATCGCAAGATGAACTAAAGCAACAAGTGGCAAAAGCTGCAGTTGAATATGTAAAAAACGGCATTATTGGCGTGGGCACAGGCTCAACTGCCAACTTTTTTATTGAAGAGTTGGCCAAGGTTAAACATAAAATTGATGGTGCTGTAGCAAGTTCTGAAGCTACTGCACAACGCTTACGCAGCCATGGTATTGAGGTGTTTGACCTCAACGGTGTAGATGGCATGGATATTTATGTGGATGGCGCGGACGAAATTACCGA
>CXWL01012977.1_pt1 | contig 11801 bp, 11 predicted proteins | sample 590931 | NCBI WGS metagenome assembly CXWL01 (sample SAMEA3498368, study PRJEB10139) | groundwater metagenome | biome: water well; material: biofilm material | place: Germany | collected 2015-04-27
TGCGAAGAGTGCAGGGCCAAATATGATAGGCAAACAAGTTAACTTAAAACATGACTTAAGTACTATTTGTGAGTAGGGGGGGGGGAGGCTTTACAATGAACACGGAGTTTTTATGTTTCCGGGGTGGAAGCAGGCTCCAACAGAAAAAGGAGGCATATGAAAAAGCTGTTAGTTCCCTTAAGTTTGATGCTTATTCTGGTAATTGGTTTTGCCCTTACCGCGAACCGTGTGAGCGCTGTTAATTCCAGTTCTCACACAGCCGCAATAGCAGAATCATTGGATATGAGTCTTGAAGAAGTACAGTCGTCCACGGCTTTACAGATTTTTCAAGATCTCAACGACAAAGCACAGGCAAAGATTGGAGAAGGGTGGTTGTACATGAGGGATTCTCAGAAATTTGATGCAGATCCATCAAAGGAGGAGGGATATGTTCCATTAGTAGATGTTACCACCGACTACTGGTACTACATCAACGGATCAGGCTTTGCGGAGCGATTCGTGACCATCACACGAACCATGGATGGGCAAATTCAACAGGTGGGAATTTACAGTGATGGAACAACCTGGAATACCATGGTAGATGAGATCGAAGTGATGGAACCATTCTTCTTTGAAAGCTTCAACTACGGATTGCCGTATGGCTTCAAAAGCCCCGATTTCAAAAGCAACAATATAACTCTCGAAGATGGATCAAACGCCGTAGAATTTACATATTCCCTTAAGGAGGATAAGCCTATACAGTTGTTTCAATATTCTTCTTCTGCACGAGCTAAAGACATAGGCTTCGAGTACCTATTTGATTCCGAAACCGGCTTTTTCGTAAGCGAAAAAGTGATTGTTCACTTGGAAGATGGTACACAACGCGTATTTTTGTACATTCAAATGGAGAAAGTAGAGCCTAATGCAGAACCGCCGTCAGAAGTTTTGAAATATTTCGACCTCAAGAAAACCCGGGAGGAACAAAAATGAAGACGAAACAGAAATCGCTGGCTTTGGCTGTCGTCTTGATCTTAAGTCTACTGCTCACCACTGTCGCATATGCAGGGACAACATCAGTAAGTGGAGGAGTTGGCGATGCTAATTGCACGGCATCAAAGATCATCACACAGGGCACATACACATGGACAGCGTATGTAAGAAGTCAATGTGATCTGGGAATTGGCGTTATTGGGTATACATCGTGGACAGTACGACAATATTGCCCTATCAGTGGTCAATATTTCGTATACTTCCAAGCGCCTTATGGAGATTATTACCAAGATGCCAATTACTTCCAACGCGCCAAATCTGGCATTGCTTATCAACCAGGTTGCGCTAATGGATATATACGATTACACAATATAGGCAAGCATGATTTCAAAACGATATTAAATACTTGGCGTCCTTCTGTTACTCGCAACGAGATACGCTTCTACTAAAGTCTGAGTGATCTAACAAGAATAAAATATAGTTCCAATAAAAATGGAGAAACAATTGCGTTTCTCCATTTTTATTACAACTTAAAACCTATCTACTTGTGTACCTATGCACTCCCTACGGCGTCGGCGTTCTCGCCGGAGTCCTTGTCGGCGTTTTCGTTGGTGTGCGGGACGGGGTTAATGTCCATAACGTCGCAGTAGCGGTTGGCGGAACCAATTTCACGTAATGCGCTTCTGCTTCTTCACGCATTTCAGCGGTCATCACATCTTCATCCATCTCCAGCAGGGCGGCCCAACTGTCTATTGCATCTTCCAATTCATCGCGCTTTTCCTGAACGAGTCCGCGCCAGTAAAGTGTGAGGGCGGTTTCTTCATCCGTCTCTGCGAGGGAATCGAGCGCCTCCACTTGCAGGTAGGCGCTGCCATATTTTTCTGCGGCAAAATATCCGCGCAGTAAAGCAAGGTTGGCGTCAAAGGATTCATCATCCGCGTCCCTGCCATCTTCGAGGTCTTCAACAGCCTGGTCGATATTTCCCAGCTCAAGATGAGCCAGCCCGCGGTAGAGCAGGAAGCGGCGCAGTCCCGTGCGGTTGATGGTGGTGGCCCTGTCGAGCGCGCTCACCGCAGACTCGTACTCGCCGATTTCGTAGTAGCCCTGTCCAAGCCGCGCAAGGACAAGGGCATTCTCCTGGTCGTAGACCACATACACTTCCAGAGATTCAACGGCGCGCTGGTATTGTCCGTTTTCAAGGTAAAGCCGCCCCAGCATTTCGTACACAGGTAAGGCAGTAATATCCAGTGAATATGCCTTCTCTGCGGCTTCGAGAGCGCTCTGGTTTTCATCCAGGGCGAGATACGCGCTGGCATAAGCAAGGTAGACATCGGGAGAGTTGGGCATGAGCGCTGCGGCGCGGTTGAGATCCACAATGGCGGCTTCCGCTTTCTTACGAGAAATCAGGAAGCGCGCCCGATCCAAGTAGGCCTCGCCGTAGTTCGGGTCAAGATCGATGGCTTCATCCAGTAATTTTTGGGCATTATAGCCAGGGTCGGCCATCAGGCGCACACGCGCCTCTCCAAGATATGGCGCGCTAAAATTCGGGGCAATATTTTGGGCTTCCTTATATTCTGCCAGAGCGTTAGATGTCTCGCCTTTGAAGCGATAGGCTTCGCCGATCAAATAATGAATATCGGCAGAGTCAGGCTCCAGCACGAGGATTAATTCCATGTTGGAGATGTACGAATCCCAGTCCCCATTTTCATACGCCTGTTCTGCCAGCCGATATTGGTCTCTGGATTGTGGCGAGCGCGGAGTATTCACATATATGGGGGTCGGGGTATAGGTTTCAGCGAGCAGCATCCACAACGGCGTGGGGCCAATGAAAACTCTTGTGGGTTCAGCGGTTGCGCCAAATATGGTAGGTGTGGTGGTAAAGGTTGGGGATGGCCCGGGTGTATTGGTCTGCGTGGGGATGACTCTCGTCTGGTTGGGCAGGACGAATCCGAAAACCAAAACCGAGACCAGGGCTGCGCCGATCACCATCACGCCGATCAAGCGCACCAGCGGGCTTTTCGCAATGACCCTTAATCCTCTTTCCTTTGGCTTTTCGTTTGCGAGTAATAATTTATCCTCCCACGCCCGCGGACGGTTCATGGGGAATGGCTGAATGGTTTCGTCAGGAGCCAAAGCTCCCAGCAGGATCAAACCCCGTTTGGCCGTACCATTTTCAGGGTCCAGTTTGAGCGCGGCTTGCAGGCAGTAGATGCGCTCCTTGGAATTATCCACCGCGGCGCTAAGCCAAATCCAATAGGTGGGGTTGTTCTGATTCGTTTTAAGTAAAAGGGTAAGCAGTTCTTTGGCGCGCGGCTTGTCTGCGCGGCGCAGAGCGTCCACCGCGTCTTGAAAAATTGTATCGTTGGGTTGCTCGTCTTTGTATTCTTCAGCCATAAATGGATTCTAATTCATTTCACGAAATTCTTCGACCTGATATATATGAACCTGCACTTTTGCCTCCCGCCACAAATTCGGCCTCGCCCCCATCTTCTGGCAAAGATGGTTCAAAAACTCGGCAGGGTTGGGAATTTTTTCCCAGACTTGCGGAAGGAAGGTTGCGCGGCGAAAACCATCCTTCAGGATGACTCCGTCTACATGCGGGTGCAGCTTTTTGAGCAGGTCTTCGCTGGTGGAATATTCCAGCGAACGAGGAGCGGTCAGGCGCGAAACCTCGAGCCTGATTCTGTTTAATTCAGCATCTCCTACGGGTGGGAAGCGCGGATCCTGCAAGGCCGCAGCCACGGCATGTTCGCGCACATCTTCCGCGAGCGGCTGGTAGGCTTCCAACGCGCCAATACAGCCGCGCAAATTATCATCAACCGTCAATGTGACAAAGGATGCGCCATCCTCACGCAACAGCGGGGTAAGCGACTTCAAATCCAACGGCGGCAACACCTTCCCTTTAACGGCGTATTCCATGGCCTTACGCGCGAGGCGCAGCAGGGTTTGCTTCTCCCCATCGGTTAATGTTTCAGGCATTTTGCCCTCCATCTCAGTCACGCTTCCTCTCTTCGGAGACTTCGCAAGCGTGACCTACAACAACTGAGACAATTGCCAGTACTTGCGGTTGTGATAAACCAGCGGCTGGCCTTCGCCAGAACCGCGCGTCGCCACTACCTCGGCAATGAACAAGGTGTTCAGGCCGGCGTCAAAGGTTTCCATCACGCGGCAATCCAGCCATGCCAGGCCGCCTACGATCAGCGGAGAGCCAGTCACCAGCGTCTCTGTTTCCAGCCCGGCAAAGCGATCCACGATCTCCGGGAAACGGCCTGCAAAAATATCGGAAATTTTGGATTGCCTGGCAGAAAGGATCGTCAACCCGAAGGCGCGTGAAGCCATCACCATTTCATGCGTGCGCGTGGATTGCTGCAACGACACCGTTATCAAAGCCGGGGCCAGCGAAATGGATGTGAACGAGTTCACCGTCATACCGTGTTTTTGGCCTGCGTGGGTTGCGGTCACAACCGTCACCCCTGCCGACCAGGCGCGCATGGCGCTCCGCAGGCTTTCAGCATCAAGAGTCATAAGAGTTGATTTCTCCATCGTAATCTCATCATAATTGTGAGGCACAGCCAAGTCAAGCAAAAAATTCAATGGCCTGAAGCAACTGTCCGCCAATATGGAAGCGGATGAAAGCGCAAATTCTTATCTTAACCCAAGGCGCCACCCTGCAAAATTCGAGCAAGATTTAACGCAAAGCCAACAAGACGCTAAGATTTACAGTTTTTCCTTGCGACTCTGCGCCTTTGCGTTAAAACACCTCGGTCAAAAACAATCCAAAGAAAAGGGAGCAACTCACGTTACCTTAAATTCATTTCATAATCGCATGGTAAACTCGCAGCCATGTCCAAAAGAATCAGAAACATCCTCATAGCCGCTGCAGGGATTCTCCTGCTGGCGGTTTTGGTCTACCAAATCCCCTACGTGAAATCGCGCCTTTCATGGCGGGTTGAAGTATTTCAGATCTATGTAAAAAATACGATCAATCCACCGGGGCCGGCGCCAACAGCCCTGCCTGTCACACCCATCCCTGCCACGCCAACAGTGGCGCAAACCAGCGCCCCCTTTATTCAGCTTACCCCGTCCATCACACCCACAGCCACCTTCCCGCCCTTGCCCGCGCAATTCGCTATGGCATCCCCGCCCTACGAAAAACAAACCCCCAACAATTGCGGCCCCGCCACGCTTTCCATGGCAATGCACATGTACGGCTGGGAAGGCAAACAAAGCAATATTTCTGATTTAATTAAACCCGTCTCGCAGGATCGCAACGTCAACCCCGAGGAACTTCGTTATTATGTCCGCACACAGGCGGGCTGGCTCAACCTTGAATACCGCGTCGGCGGAAACATCGCATTGCTCAAACGCCTGCTCGCGGCAAATTATCCCGTCATCGTGGAAAGCGTCACCTCGCTCAACCCCGGCGATGCGCTCGGCCCCACCGACGATCTTTGGGCCGCGCATTATCTCCTGCTTACCGGCTACGATGACGCCGCACAGGAATTCACCGTTCAGGATGCCTATCGCGGCCCCGATTTGAAAATCTCCTACGCCCAACTCGAAGCAGATTGGAGACCGTTCAACAACCTCTACATCGTGATGTACTTTCCGCAATTTGAAGATGAGATGAAAACCCTGCTCGCCTCCGACTGGGACCCGGAACTGAATCGGCAAAATACATTGACCTCATCCCAGGCAGACTCAGCCAAAACCCCCGCCGACGCATTTGCGTGGTTCAACCTCGGCAGCAACCTCGCCTACTTTGAGCGCTACGAAGAAGCCGCCCTCGCCTACGACAAAGCCCGCGAGATCGGCCTGCCCCTGCGGATGTTCCGCTATCAATTCGGCCCCTTCCTTTCATACTTCCATTCCGGCCGCAACGAGGACCTGCTCGTATTAACCGACTACGCCCGCGGCATCACAGAAATGTCCGAAGAGACATGGCTGTGGTACGGCTATGGCCTGTACCGCAAAGGCGATTACAGCGGAGCGCTCAAAGCCTGGCAAAAGGCAGACAGTATTAATCCAAATTTCTTTGAAGATCAGGCGCAAAACGCCATTCAACTCGTACAACCATGAAAAAAAAAATCATCCTAGCCTCCTTTCTTCTTTTCATCACGGCATGTCAAACCACGCCCACCGCCGCGCCTGAAATACCGGCAACTGAAATTCCGCAGAAAACTGCAACCACTGAGTCAACTGAAATTGCACCTTCGCCCACTACGCTGGCAACCCCTGCGCCGGAAAATATAAAAATCTCGGCAATGGATGGGATGACCCAACTCCTCGTCCCCGCCGGAGTTTTGATGATGGGCGGCATGGATGTGTACCGCGAAAGCGATGAACTGCCCGTGCATGAAGTCCGCATCAGCGCATTCTGGATCGATCAAGTGGAAGTGACCAATGGCATGTACAACCTGTGCGCGCAGGCAGGCTCATGCAGGCCGCCCAGGCGCAACAACTCGGATAACCGCCCTGAATATTTTGGAAACCCTGAATTTCAGGATTACCCCGTGGTGCATGTTACATGGGCGGATGCGAACGCATATTGTCAATGGGCGGGGCGACGCCTGCCCACCGAAGCGGAGTGGGAGCGCGCCGCGCGCGGCGGTGACAAGCGCAACTTCCCCTGGGGGGATGAACCGCCGAATAAATACAACTCCAATTCGTTGAATCTCGTTGGGGATACTTCGCGGGTGGGTTCATACGCCGAGGGTGCGAGTCCGTTTGGCGCATTGGATATGGCTGGCAATGTATGGGAATGGGCGGCAGATCGGTATCGCCCGGATTCTTATGCAAAATCCCCGTCGGAGAATCCAACGGGGCCTGCGGATAATGAAGTCTTCAGTAATTTGCGTGTGATGCGCGGCGGTTCGTTTCAGGATGATTGGACCATCCTGCGGCTTGCAAACCGCGGNNTCATGTTGTGCGGCGGGTAGTCCGCTTTAGCGGGGTTGGTAGGAGTAGCCCGACGGTTTATCGTCGGGTGGGGATTGGGTGAGGAGATATTCATCGAAACAGAATCAACTTTGAGATTAAGAAAGAGGCGGTTTTAGTCTTCCACAAAGCTGTATCCACCGGGCCAGGTTTTGATGAGGTGCGTGTCTCCGGCATCCTCTTCCAATTTTTTTCTGAGGCGATAGACAACGTTCTTAAGCAGCGCCACATCGCCTTCGGTTCCCCACACGGTTTGAATGATCTCTTCAGCGGGAAAGACATACCCAGGGCGGCTCATTAAGAGATGCAGCAGGCGAAACTCCAGGTTGGTAAGTTTGACCTCCTGTTTGTTTGAACCCATCGCGGAACGATGCGAGGGGTCGAGGCGCAGCCGCCCGGTTTGGCGCGGGGTCATGGGTTCGGCCCAACTGCGGCGCGACCAGGCAATGATCTTGGCAAGAAAAATGGCGGGGCTGATGGGCTTGATAACGCACTCATCCACACCGGTTTGGTAGGCTTCCAGAATTTCCGTCTCATTGTTGTATGGCAGAAAAAGCAGGATTGGGCTGGCGCTCATGGAACGGAATTTTCGGCAAAGTTCCATGCGCTGGGGGTGCGGGGCGTTGAGGTCGATGACGATCAAATCTGGAATCTCCTCCACCGAGCGTTCCATGGCGCGTTGAACGGAGGTTTCGAGAATCGGCACCAATCCTTTGTCGCGGATGATGTAGCCCCAAATGGGGGCGGTGGCATCCTGGTCGCAGACGATGAAGACGCGTGGGGTGTTTGGCTGAATGTGGGGTAGGTTGATGGTCATAAAATCTTTCCAATATTTGTAATAATGGTTGGGAAGAAGGGGAAAAACCGCCTCTTTTCAATAATGTAAGTCAATTTTACACCATGAAGTCGCAAAAAGTCGTATTTTCTCACCAAAATGTTACCTTTGGGGGATTAGGAAAAAAGTCCCATTTTTGTATACTGGCAGCATATTACAAAAGGAGGCACGATGAAAAAACTATTTCCAATGCTGACAGCCCTGGCTTTGTTCGTCTCGGCTTGTCAACTGGGAGGCAGCCAGGCAGAGCCAACCGCAATTGCTCTTCCCACTGCTTTCCCTACCAACACCCCCTCTGTGAATGCGCCTGTTGAAGCAGGCGGCAGCGCCGGCTCCGAACGCGCATCGTCTGTGGATGGTATGCCCCAGGTCTTCATTTCTGATGGAACTTTCCGCATGGGCGGCCTCGATACCGAAGCGCAAAAAGATGAACAGCCCACGCACAGCGTCACCATTAAAGGTTTTTGGATGGACAAACTGGAAGTGACAAACGCGATGTTCGGATTGTGCGTTAAAGCCGGCGGCTGTGAACCGCCCCAGTATTTCAAATCTGATACCCGTGATTCATATTTCAACAACCCCGAATTCAACGATTACCCTGTTGTTTATGTAACCTGGGCCCAGGCAGACACCTACTGCAAGTGGGCAGGACGCCGCCTGCCGACCGAAGCAGAATGGGAGCGCGCTGCCCGCGGTGATGATTTCCGCACCTATCCCTGGGGCGATGACCGCCCGGATTCTTCCCGCGGCAACTTCAACTACTTTGTTGGGGATACCACCCGCGTGGGTAACTTCCCGGCAGGCGCAAGTCCGTTTGGCGTATTAGACCTGGCTGGCAATATCGCAGAATGGGTCAGCGATTACTATGACAGCGATTACTATGGCCAGGGCGTTACCATGAACCCCGGCGGCCCCGGTGCGCGCAGCCAGTACTTCAACCGCGTGGTGCGCGGCGGCACATATCAGGATGCGTTCGTGGATGTTCGAGTCGCCAACCGCGCTTCGGTGCGAGGTTCCAACCTCGACGCCACGGATATTTATTCCGATGATTATCTCGGTGAAGTTTCTCCCAAGATCGGATTCCGCTGCGGCTCAGACTAAAACTGACAGTTGATTCTCAAGCCGTCAGAGATTCTTCTCTGACGGCTCTTTTTGTTTGACGCACCCTTTCAGCTATGGTATTATCCCGACACAAATCAATAGCCCCAATACGGCGCTCTTATCCAGAGAGACGGAGGGAACGGCCCTGCGATGTCTCGACAACCGATTAGCGTTTAGCAAGTAGCTTTTAGCGTTTAGCTAAAAGCCAAAAGCTAGCAGCCAAAACGGTGCCAAATCCGACAGATGTATTTTCTGGGAGATGAGAGGGTAGACAAGCATCATGCAAAATTGCCCTTTCACGCCGAAAGGGCAATTTTATTTTCTTAAGGAGAAACAAAAACAATGAGCAACACTTTTATGTCTTCACCCAGCCTGATGTTCACGTCAGAATCGGTGACAGAAGGACACCCCGACAAGATGTGCGATCAGATCTCGGATGCAGTTTTGGATGCCTGCCTTGAGCAGGATCCAATGTCTCGCGTGGCTTGTGAAACCGCAGTCAAGACTGGTTTCGTGGCTTTGCTGGGTGAGATCACCACATCTGCCTATGTCAACTTTGATGAACTCGTCCGCAAGGTTGTAAACGAGATCGGCTACGACAGCAGCGACAAAGGCTTTGACGGCAATACCTGCGCCGTGCTTTCAGCCGTCGCCAGCCAGAGCGCAGATATTGCGTTGGGTGTCGACCACGCAATGGAAGACAAAAGCGGCGAAATGAAAGATGTCGGTATCGAGCATGTCGGCGCAGGCGACCAGGGCATGATGTTCGGCTTTGCCTGCAATGAAACCTCCACCTTGATGCCGATGCCAATTTACATGGCGCATAAACTATCCCGCCGCCTGAGCGAACTCCGCAAAGATGGCACTCTCCCCTGGCTGCGCCCCGATGGCAAGAGCCAGGTGACCGTGGAATATTCACAAGGCAAACCCAAACGCATTGACACTGTTCTTATCTCCACCCAGCACGCGCCTGAGATTTCGCAGGCCGAGATCATGGAACTCGTCAGCGAGCATATTATTTACCCGACTTTACCCGAAGACTTGGTTGATAAAAACCTGAAAGTCTTCGTCAACCCCACCGGCCGTTTCGTTATCGGCGGCCCCATGGGTGACGCGGGCGTGACTGGCCGCAAGATCATCGTGGATACCTACGGCGGCATGGGACGCCATGGCGGCGGCGCTTTCTCCGGGAAAGACCCCACAAAAGTGGACCGTTCTGCCGCGTATGCCGCGCGTTATGTCGCCAAGAACATCGTTGCCGCTGGGCTGGCTGACCGCGTGGAAGTTCAGGTTGCCTACGCCATCGGCGTGGCTCACCCGCTCTCCGTCAATGTTGAAACGTTCGGCACCGCCAAAATCGCAGATGAAAAGATTTCCGCACTCGTCAACGAATACTTTGACCTGCGCCCCGGTGCGATCATCCGCGACCTGGACCTGCGCCGCCCGATCTATCGCAAGACCGCCGCGTACGGTCACTTTGGCCGCGATGATATTGCGTTCCCGTGGGAGAAGACGGATAAGGCCGCCGCGTTGAAAAAGGCTGCGGGGTTGTAGTTCGTGATACGTAATTCGTAAATCGTAAAAAGCGCTTCTGAGAAATCAGTGGCGCTTTTTTACGGAGTTTGAAGTCTCCCGACTTCGGTATTATTTTTTCTACAGCCTTCGCGCTTTGTTTTCAAGTGGAAGTAATTTGGCGTAGATCGCTTCATGCGTGGGGGTTGGGACTCCAACCGCACGACCCATGCGGATGACTGCGCCCGTCTGTTCGTTCAACTCGGATGGACGGCCTTCCATCATGTCTTTTTGCATCGAGGCCATCACATCGGGTTGGATGGTGTCAATGCGTTTCATCGTATCAGAAACGAAACTTTCTGAAAGCGGGATGCCGCGTGCGCGAGCCACTGCCGCCGTTTCATTCATGGCATTGAAAAGCATCGTGCGCGTTTCGGGGTTGGCGCGAAATTCACCGATTGGCTGGCGGGTGAAGGCGCCAACTCCGCTTGTACCTGAGATGAATACAAATTTTTCCCACATCGCAACATTGATATCGGCGGGCACATCCACGGTGATGCCGTTTAGCGCGGAGAACATTTCGCGCAATGAGTCAACGCGCGCGCTTTTGGAATTGTCCAATTCGCCGAATGCGATAAAAGGTGGAATCCCCACATGGCGGATGTGCCCCGGCCCGGCAACAAAGGCGCTGAGGCGGCACAGCCCGCCCAGCACATGCTCACGCCCAAACGCGGCGAGCAACACATCCATATGTTCCATGCCATTCAGCAGCGGCAGGATCATCGTCCCCGCCCCCACCAGCGGCTTCATCTGCTCGATGGCAGAATCCAACTGCCAGGCTTTGGTGGCGAGGATGACCAAATCCACATGGCCCATGGATTGCGGCGAATCGGTTGCGCGCGCGGGATGAACCGCAAAATCGCCGCCGATCGAATCTACGCGGAGGCCTGATTCTGTTACTGCGGCAAGGTGCGCGCCCCGGGCAATGAAGGTTACATCCTGCCCGGCTTGTGCGAGTCTGCCGCCGAAGTATCCGCCAACGCCGCCTGAGCCGAAGATTGCTATTTTCATGAGGGTCTCCTATTTTAGGGCTATTGATATAAAATAGACTTTATCGGTAATTAGCAAAAACGCCCCGAAGGCATTGTCCTGAACTATCATCCTGAGCTTGCCGAAGGGCTGCCGTCAGGCAATTCAATTTCTCGGAAAAACCTCACCGCACTCCCGAAAGCACATCGGGACGATGTGGCGCGCGGCGCAAGTGTCGGGACGGTGTTTATATTTTATTTGCGATAATGTTTAATAACTCACCTTACGCACCGCCTATGATTCCCTCCCGAAGGACATCGGGACGATGTGAGCGGAGCGAAGGGTCTCTAAGATAGTCGTAGAGACCCTTCGCTATCGCTCAGGGCGACATGACCCTAAAACACGCAAAACTGCGTAA
>CXWL01109624.1_pt1 | contig 11798 bp, 11 predicted proteins | sample 590931 | NCBI WGS metagenome assembly CXWL01 (sample SAMEA3498368, study PRJEB10139) | groundwater metagenome | biome: water well; material: biofilm material | place: Germany | collected 2015-04-27
GGGTGTGGCGGCAGAAACCGGTGTGATCATGCTGATTTACCTGGACCATGCGTGGGAAGCTGTCAAGGTCAAGTGCCGTTCGGCGGGCCGCGAGCCTGGTGTGGCTGATCTTTATGAAGCCGTGATGGAAGGTGCCGTGGAGCGTGTGCGGCCCAAGATGATGACGGTGGTGGCGATCATGGCTGGTCTGCTGCCGATCATGTGGGGCACGGGCACCGGCTCCGAGGTGATGAGCCGCATCGCCGCGCCCATGGTGGGCGGCATGATTTCTTCCACCGTTTTAACGCTGGCGGTGATTCCGGCGATTTATGCGCTGGTGAAGCAATGGCGGTTGGCTCGGGGGTTGGAGGGGTGAATGAGGGATACGCCGATGATTTCGGCCCATGGGCTATCAATCCAATACCGCGATGCCATGCTTCTCGACCACCGACAACAATTTGGCGGCAAGTTTGCTGGGACGTTTTTGACCCGATTCCCATTGATGCACGGTTGAGGGACTGACGTTTAAACGACGAGCAAACAGGTTTTGGCTGACCTTGGCTCGCTGTCTCAGTTGCACCACATCAGCGGCAGCGTAATCGGGCACGGGTGTCTGGCACAGTGCCTTGTAGTCGCGCATGGTTGCCTTGTCGATAACGCCGGATTGATGCAGACCCTGCGCAGCGCTCAAGACCGAGGCCATGGCACTACTTTTGGCTGTGCCAGTTTCAGTTTTTTTGGTCATGACGTCTTTCCTTTAAAGATTCATTTTTAAGGCCCACTTCAATGCCCTCAATGCCGCCGCGTTCATAGTCCTTGGCCAGTTATTTGAACGCGCTCAACTCATCAGTTGCGATATTGGTTTTGTCCTGCTTCTCAAAAACGTGAACAAATATCCAAAAAGTAGTCGGTTTTGTCAGGACGATGGAGCGACTCAAGTTGCTCCTCAGCCGCTTTTTCCAAACATTGCCCCCCAGGTTGTCGCCCTGTCCCAATTCAAGCTCGGCCACTGCCTGGCACAGGTCAATGTCTGCAATACCTTGCTTGGCAGCAGCTTTGCTGAAATGCTGGGTTTTGAATGCTCTAGTTTTGGTGACGAGAACAGGGGGTGACGTGGATGATCTAGGTTTTGATTTCACACTTTAAATATAGCACCAGGTGTTATAAACAGCAAAATAGTCTGAAAAATTGATTCCGGTGCACATCTCCGAAACGCTGATCGCGAAGCTGTCGGTGCCTTTCGCAAGTTTCAGAGGTCACGCAAGTGACTGGGTCAGGTCCTGTCTTGCAACATTCGCTCCGGAAGCATCGTTTCGCACCTGTCAGTCGGCTGGTGCAGTCGGCGTAAATTTCAGGAAGGGATACAGCTATGAATAGAAGAGCGACTTACGCTCTTTGGACGTGCTCTACAGGGGTATTTCATGCAAATTCATTGGCTGGAGCAGAGATGGTGATGTCTCAATACAAGACCTGACCCCATGCTCCGCGCGACACAAAAAGTCCAGCCGCCTTCATGGCCAGCACTTGTTGGTGTGCGTTCTCCAGCAACCGCTTGACGTCATAGCCAGGTGTCAGGGCTGCACCAGGTAGTCAGTCACCCTGCGCCAGCTCGACCAGGTGTCGGGCTGCACCAGGTAGCGAGCGACAGACGGGGGGTAGCGAGTGACTCAGTGGGGGTAACAGGGAGGTAATAGACTGTTTTTCAAGCTGCCAAAGAAAAAACCCTAAGTAAATCAATCACTTAGGGCTGTATCTTGGCGGAGAGAGTGGGATTCGAACCCACGGTACCTTGCGGTACGCCTGATTTCGAGTCAGGTACATTCGGCCACTCTGCCATCTCTCCGCGATATGCAGGCGCGATTGTACAGTGGCTTATTTGGTTTTTGCCTCTGCTTTGGCCTCACGCAAAGCCTGCAAAGCAGTGTCCAGATCATTCACAGTGACAGCTTCAGCCAATGCCACTTGGGCTGCCAAATCAGCCAGGGCAGCGGTGCCTTGTGTTTGCAACGCGGCTATCGCTTGCCCGGCTACTTTGGGGGAAACAAAGGCATGGCTTTGCAATAACAGTCGGCCATCGGCATCTTGTAGTTTGAAATAAAACTGACCGTCTGTCTCGCGATATTGTTTGAAAACAGGCAGCGAAATTTTGATGACTTTGCTGCTGCTGGTGGCCTGACCGCGCAAGTCACGCAGCCCTACTGCATGGCGCAGTTGTTTCATGAAAGGCGTGGCAATGGCACGCGCCTTCTCAGCACCCGTGAGCAAAATCGCTTCCATCTTGGCCGGGTCATCCATCAGCGCTTCATAGGCCGCACGCATCGGCGCAACTTCACGGTCAATGCGCTCAAAAACAATTTGTTTGGCATCACCCCAGGCAATGCCATCGGCGTAAGCCTTGGCCAGTGCGGTGGTCTCGTCAGTCGTCGCAAAAGCCTGATAAATCTGGAACAGCGCCGAGCCTTCAACATGTTTGACTTCACCCGGCGCTTTGCTGTCGGTGACGATGCCACCAATCAGCTTTTGCAATTGGGCACGCGGAACAAACAGCCCGATGGTGTTGTCGTAGCTCTTGCTCATTTTGCGGCCGTCCAGGCCGGGCAGGGTGGCTACATTTTCTTCAATGGCTGCCTCTGGCGCTGTGAAGTGCAGACCATAGCGGTGGTTGAAGCTGTGCGCCATGTCGCGCGCCATTTCAATGTGTTGCACCTGGTCACGCCCGACCGGCACCTGGTGCGCGTTAAACATCAAAATGTCAGCCCCCATCAGTACCGGGTACATGAACAACCCGACGTTGACATCGGCATCAGGGTCATTGCCCGATGCGTTGTTTTTGTCAACGGCGGCTTTGTAGGCGTGGGCACGGTTGAGCACACCTTTACCCAACACACAACTCAAAAACCAGGTCAACTCGGGAATTTCGGGGATGTCGGACTGGCGGTAAAAAACCACCCGCTGCGGATCGAGCCCGCAGGCCAGCCAGCTCGCTGCAATTTCCAGGGTTGAGCGCTGAATGCGCGCCGGGTCATCAATTTTGATCAGTGCGTGGTAGTCGGCCAGAAAGTAAAAGCTTTGCACACCGGCGCGAAGACTGGCTCGCACTGAGGGGCGAATCGAGCCCACATAGTTGCCCAAATGGGGTGTACCGGAGGTGGTGATACCGGTTAAAAAACGCTCAATAGTCATGAAAAATAGTCAATCACAAATGCAAAAAAATGCTCAGCCCACCAGCATGGCCAGGGGTGAGAGCAGCAAATTGATCAGTTTAAAAGTCAGTCCCATCAACGGGCTCAACCATAAATTGCTGACCACACCCGCCAGTACCAGCGCCATGACAATGAAGAACCCCCAAGGTTCGACACGCGACACCAGCATGGCCTGGCGGTACGGCAGCAGTCCGACCAGAATGCGGCCTCCATCCAGCGGCGGCAGTGGAAACAGGTTGAAGACAAACATCACCACGTTGACCAGAATGCCGCCTTGCGCCATCTCGACAAAAAACGGCTCGTTGACCCCCGCACCTTGTAGCAGGTAATAAATGGCACCCCACACCAATGCCTGGACAAAATTGGCAGCCGGCCCGGCCAGTGCCACCCAGACCATGTCTTGCTTGGGGTGGCGCAAGTTGCCAAAGCGCACTGGCACCGGCTTGGCATAGCCAAACAAAAAGGCACCTGAAGTGGCGATGTACAAAATCAGCGGCATCAAAATGGTGCCCATGGGGTCAATATGCTTGAGTGGGTTGAGCGTGATGCGCCCCATGGCATACGCCGTGTTATCGCCAAAATACCGTGCTGCATAGCCGTGTGCTGCTTCGTGCAGGGTGATCGACAGCAGCACCGGAATGGCGTACAAGGCAACGGTTTGAATCAAGTGGGCAAAGTCCATGTGTGAGTTGTCTCAGGGTAAAGTGATTTACAAGCCCAACACGGCCAACAAGCCCCGACCTTCGCGAATGACGACTGGCTCGCCGTCAGTCAGGTCAACCACTGTGGTAGGTTCACGCGGGCAAGCACNNCGCCCGCCACTCGACCCTTGTAACGTTCGAGAATTTCATTGGCATCGTTCAACGGTTCAGTTTCGCCAGGAGCTATTAAAGTTGTAGCAAGAAGTGGTGTGCTATGAAGGGCTAGAAGCTCTTGCAGCACTTTATGGTCGGGTACACGCAAGCCAATGGTTTTGCGAGACGGGTGGCTTAAGCGGCGCGGTACCTCTTTGGTGGCTTCCAGAATAAAAGTGTAGGCCCCCGGCGTGGCAGCTTTAAGACGGCGGTATTGCTGGTTGTCCACCTTGGCGTAGTTGGCCAGCTCTGACAAGTCGCGGCACAACAGTGTGAGGTGATGCTTTTCATCAACCCCGCGAATGCGGCGCAGCTTGTCCGCAGCCGCTTTGTCGTCCAGGTGACACACCAGCGCGTAGCTGGAGTCGGTCGGCACGGCCAACACTTCACCCTTGTCAAGCAAAGCGGTGGCCTGCTTGAGCAAGCGGGGTTGCGGGTTGTCAGGGTGAATTTCAAACAGTTGCGGCATGGCCCTATTGTCGCTTGAGCGCGGCTTCTTTAACGGATATCAGCGCATTGCCCACGCCACTGGCGGCAATCACCGCTATGCCAGCCCAAGCCAGGGTATCAGGCATGTGATTGAACGCAATCCAACCCAGCAGCGTGGCAAAGGCAATTTGTGTATAGAGGTAGGGTGACAACACCACTGCACTGGCCCGGTTAAAAGCGCGAATCAGCATCAGGTGGCCAAAGGTACCAAAAAATCCCAGCGTGATAAACCACGGCCAGTGTGTCAGCAGGGCTTGGGTGTCCCAACTGAAGACCACAATTGGACTCATCACCAGCGTACCCGCCAGACCGGTGTAAAAGTGGGTGGTGTAGGGGTTTTCGTCACCGCTCAAACGGCTGGTGAGCACTTGAAACCAGGCATAGGTGCCTACCAGGGCGACCGGAAACAACAGCGCCCAGCCAAACACTTGGCCGCCCGGGCGCACCACCAGCAGGACACCGCCCAGCCCCAGCGCCATCAGCACCCAGCGCAAGTGGGCAACGTGGTTTTTCAGCACCAATGCCGCCATCACGGTGGCAACCATCGGCGTTAGCATGACCATGGCGGTGAATTCGGCCACCGGCAGAAATTTCAACCCAAAAAACGAGCAAAAACTGGTGCACAACAACAACACACCGCGCAAGGCCTGAAAGCGGGGGTTGGGCGTGGTAAACAAGCTCTTTTCTTGTACTGGAAATCGCAGTGCCAAGGTGACTACCGCCTGAAAAGCATATCGAAACCACAGCAGCATGAGCACCGGGGCCAGCGTGGTGGCATGTTTGGTGGCGGTGTCGAGCAGTGCAAACGACAGTGTTGCCACCATGATCAACAAAATTCCGCCGCCCTGGCGGCTACGCCAAAAAACCATGTTCAGATCACCGCTCGCTGAATGCGGTCTTGCAACAGGGCCCAGATAGGCGTGAGTTGCCCTGGCAAGTCTGGCAATGCGCCCAGGTCGGTGCGACTTTCAGCCGGGCTGTGAAAGTCGCTGCCACGCGATGCCGCCAGGCCAAGCTCGATGGCCATATCAGCATAAGTGACAAATTCGGCAGCCGAGTGGCTACCCGTGACCACTTCCACTCCTGTGCCCCCTAGTTCTTTGAACTCGGTAAACAAGGCAAATTCTTCGTTGGCAGTAAATTTGTAGCGTGCCGGGTGGGCAATGACCGCTTCGCCGCCAGCTTCTTTGATCCACTTGACGGCATCTTTCAAACTGGCCCAACGGTGTTCGACAAAGCCCGGTTTGCCTTCAGTGAGGTACTTGCGAAACACCTCATAAGTGTCTTTGCAAACGCCGGTTTCAACCAGGTAGCGGGCAAAGTGGGTGCGTGAAATCAAATCCGGGTTGCCAGCGTATTTCAGCGCCCCAGCAAAAACATCTTTGATACCGATGCGGGCCAGGTCGTCAGCCATATCGTGCGCGCGTTGGGCTCGACCACCCCGGGTTTTCTGCAATCCCTGCCACAGTGCGGCATTTTCGGCATCAAAGCCCAGGCCGACGATGTGCACAGTTTGACCCAAAAACGTCACTGAAATTTCAACTCCGGTCAGGTAGTCCATTCCGATGACGGCGGCGGCTGCAACCGCTCTGGCCTGGCCGCCGATCTCATCATGGTCAGTCAGGGCCCATAGTGCAACCCCATTGGTTTTGGCCCGACTGGCCAACTCTTCTGGTGACAGTGTGCCGTCGGAAATGACCGAGTGGCAGTGCAGGTCGGCGTTCAGGATGGGGTTCATTGCCGGATTTTAGGCGGCAAGCCAAACCCTTGCCTGAGGCTGATTNNGCTGATTAACGCACCAAATATCTCAGCAGAAATGAGAGCGCATCGTGGCGAGGATCAACAATCAACAATCAACAATCAAGTGGACCAAGACGGTGTCTTGGCGCATTTCGTAGATGATGCGGTTCATGTCACTGCGTATCAGGCGGTATTGCGTCAGGTTCTGATCCGGCATCCATGCAGTCAGAATTCATGGATGCCGGGTCGTGGCCCGGCATGACAGTCTTCTCCCGGCATGACAACCTTCTGCTTCTGTACGGCAGCGCCCTCTTTTACGTTAAAAATGGCTGTTAAGTTTCTTTGTCGATTTGCTGTTAAAAACGACACCTGATTCAATTCAATTTACCAGCCATGCCCACACCCCGACTGCAACTTACCGGTATTACCAAGCGCTACCCTGGCGTGGTGGCCAACCAGCAGGTGTCACTGACCGTGTTGCCGGGTGAAACCCATGCGGTGTTGGGCGAAAACGGCGCTGGCAAATCGACCTTGATGAAAATTATTTACGGTGCAGTCAAGCCTGATGAGGGCGTGGTGATGTTCAATGGCCAGGTAGTCCGCATCAAAAACCCGCAAGAGGCGCGGGCCTTGGGCATCAGCATGGTGTTTCAACACTTCAGCCTGTTTGACACCATTACTGTGGCTGAAAATGTCTGGCTGGGCTTGAACAAATCGCGCAGCTTGCTGGAAGTAACGCGCAGCATTGAGGCCAAGGCGGCTGACTATGGTCTGGACATTGACTCGGCGCGCCCGGTGCACACTTTAAGTGTCGGCGAAATGCAGCGGGTAGAGATCATCCGCGCCTTGCTGACCAACCCGCAATTGCTGATACTTGATGAGCCGACTTCGGTGCTGACCCCACAAGCGGTTGAAAAATTGTTTGTGGTGCTGAAAAAATTGGCCGCTGAAGGTTGCAGCATTTTGTATATCAGCCACAAACTGCATGAAATTCGAGAGCTCTGCAGCGCCTGCACGGTGCTGCGTGGTGGCCAGGTCACCGGGGTTTGCAACCCGTCGCAAGAGACCAATGCCTCGCTGTCCAAACTAATGATCGGCGCTGAGCCGCCCCAGCTTAAGCATCTGGCGCGCGAGCCCGGCCCGAGTGTGTTGCGCGTCAGTGGTTTGACGTTGGCGCGCGAGAACCAGTTTGGTGTCGATCTGGAAGCCATTTCTTTTGAAGTTCGCGCCGGTGAAGTCGTTGGCATTGCCGGGGTCTCGGGCAATGGCCAAAAAGAACTGTTGTGTGCTTTGTCAGGTGAAGACACGCGCGGCGCACCGGGCAGCGTGCGCATGGGGCGCATGGATGTGTCGCAGCAACACCCCGGCCAGCGGCGCAAGCTGGGTTTGCATTTTGTACCTGAAGAGCGCCTGGGGCGGGGGGCGGTTCCCACCTTGTCTTTGGCGCATAACTTGTTGTTGACGCGCACTGAGTCCATTGCCAATCCGCATTTTTTGGGTGGCTGGATACTTGTTAAGCCCTTGGAGCAGCAGGCAGCCAGCATCATTGAACGCTTCAAGGTCAAGGCTGGTGGGCCACGCTCGGTGGCCCGCTCTTTGTCGGGTGGCAATTTGCAAAAATTTATTGTTGGGCGCGAGATTGATGCCAGCCCCAAACTGTTTATCGTGGCGCAGCCCACCTGGGGGGTGGATGTGGGTGCCGCTGCTCAGATACGCGGCGAAATCCTGGCCTTGCGCGACGCGGGGTGTGCCGTGCTGGTGGTCAGTGAAGAGTTGGACGAACTGTTTGAAGTGTGTGACCGATTCCATGTGATTGCGCGCGGAGCCTTGTCGCCCTCAGTGCCGGTGGCACAGGCCACAGTCGAGAAAATTGGCGAATGGATGAGTGGCCTGTGGGATTACGAGGTACAAGCCCACTTGGCTGCAATGGACCAGGAGGCCCATCATGCTCAAGCTTGAAGCCCGCCCCGAGCCTTCCAAGGCATGGACTTATGCCTCGCCGCTATTGGCGCTGGCCGTCACTGTGCTGCTCGGTACCTTGATGTTTGCGGCACTGGGCAAAGATCCGCTCAAGGGCTTGCAAATGTTTTTCTGGCTGCCCATCAACAGCGGCTATGCCTGGGGCGAGCTGTTGGTCAAAGCCACACCGCTGCTGATCATTGCGCTGGGCTTGGCGGTGTGTTTTCGCTCCAATGTGTGGAACATTGGGGCCGAGGGGCAGTACATCATCGGTGCAGTTTTTGCTGGGGGGGTGGCACTGCTGGCCGATGCCAACACGGGCGGCTGGATCGTGCTGCCGATTTTGCTCGCCGGGGTATTGGGCGGCATGTTGTGGGCGGGCATGACAGCGCTGCTGCGTGACCGCTTTAACGCCAATGAAATTTTGGTCAGCCTGATGCTGGTTTATGTGGCAGTGCAGTTGCTGAGTTATCTGGTTGGAGGTCCGTGGAAAGACCCACAGGGTTTTAATTTTCCGCAAACCAAAACCTTCGAGGCGGTCACACGTATCCCGCGCTTGTTTACCGGCTCGCGTGTCAGCATTGGGGTGTTTTTGGCCCTGCTCGGCGTGCTCGGGCTATGGGTATTTTTGTTTCGCACCCGCGCCGGGTTTTCACTGCAGGTGGGTGGACTGGCCCCGGCGGCGGCACGCTATGCAGGCTTTTCGTCACGCAAAGCGCTGTGGGCGGCGTTGTTGATCTCGGGCGGTGCGGCTGGCCTGGCAGGTGCACTGGAAGTGGCCGGGCCAATTGGCCAGCTCACCATCTACTTGCCTGCGGGCTACGGCTTTGCGGCGATCATCGTTGCTTATGTCGGGCGTCTGCACCCGGTGGGCATGGTCTGCTCGGCCTTGTTGATGAGCATGTTTTACATTGGTGGTGAACTGGCGCAATCGCGCCTGGGGCTGACCAAATCACTCACCGGTGTGTTTCAGGGTCTGCTGCTGTTTAGCTTGCTGGCGTGTGACACCTTGGTCAATTACCGCCTGAAGTGGAGTAAATGATGGAGTCTTACGCATTGTTATTGGCCGCCACACTGAACGCTGGCACGGTATTGGCCATTGCTTCGTTGGGCCTTCTGATCAATGAGAAAGTGGGTATCGTCAACCTGGGGGCTGAGGGCATGATGTTGTGCGCCGCCATTGCCGGTTTTGCCACGGTGGTTGGCACTGGCTCGGATGCTCTTGGTTTTGTAGCAGGTATGGCAGTAGGAGCCTGCCTTGCAGGGGTATTTGGCGTATTGGTAATCTGGCTCAACACGAATCAATTTGCCACTGGTTTGGCGTTGACACTGTTCGGCACGGGGTTTTCTGCCTTTGTAGGTACCAATTTTGTCCAGGCCAAAATTCCTGAGCGAGGCAGTTTTGCTGTTCCTGGTCTAACCGACATCCCGTGGATCGGTCCGGCCTTGTTTCGGCATCATCCGCTGGTCTACCTGACGGTGATATTTGCCCTGGTGCTGATTTGGTTTTTGTATCGCACGCGCAGTGGCCTGATCATGCGCAGCGTGGGTGAAAGCCCGGAGTCGGCGCACGCACTGGGCTACCCGGTGCGCTTGATACGTTTGGGTGCCGTGGTGGTTGGAGGCGCATTGTGCGGCTTGGCCGGGGCTTATATCTCGATCATTTACACGCCGCTGTGGGTCGAGGGCATGGTGGCCGGCAAGGGCTGGATTGCACTGGCGTTGACCACTTTTGCCACCTGGCGGCCCGCGCGGGTGCTGTTGGGTGCTTACCTGTTTGGCGGGGTCACCATGTTGCAGTTTCACTTACAAGGAATTGGGGTGGATGTGCCTAGCCAGTTTTTGAGCATGTTGCCGTATGTCGCCACCATTGGGGTACTGGCGCTGATCTCACGCAACCCACAGTGGATTCGTATCAACATGCCCGCCAGCATGGGCAAGCCGTTTTATCCGGGTGCGTAATAGAGCCGTGGAGAAGGTCGCTGGCGTTTTGCAGCGGTCAATCCGGCTTGAATGCCTTGACCCCGGCGGCAATCCGGAACACTGTGGTTAGCGCACACAATCCGGCAAAAGCAGAGGCCAGCATACTGAACCAATCCGGCTGGAGGCACATCAGCACAAATACGGCAATCGTCTCAGTACTTTCGGTTAAACCACCCAGGTAATAAAACCCCTTGGTGGGATAGGCGGTGCTATTGTCACCGCGCTTGGCGGCCAGCACGGCAAATGCCAGAAACGTGCAGCCGGTGCCGATAAAACTGTAGATCAGCACAGCAGCGGGCAGACCGTTATGCTGCGGATCTGCCAGCGCAAAAGCCAGCGGGATCGACGCGTAAAACAAAAAATCCAGCGAAATATCCAAAAATGCACCGCGATCAGTGGGCTGGGTCAGTCTGGCCATAGCCCCGTCCAGGCCGTCGGCCAAGCGGTTGAGGGCCACGCTCAGAATGGCCCACTGCGTGTGTCCCAGAGCAATCAGGGGCAGGGCGCTGAGGCCGATCACAAAACCGGCCCAGGTGATTTGGTCGGCGCGCAAACCTGCCGTCATCAGCCCGGCTGCAAGCCGCTGCAAAGGCCGCTGAAATGCGGTGTTCAAGGCACGGTCAAGCATACATTTCAATCACCCGGCCTCCAGGCGGCACATCGGCCGGGTCATGCGTGACCAGCAGGGTAGGGATGCGTTGGCGCTCAATCTGCGCAAAAACAAAAGCGCGAAATTGGGTACGCAACACGGCATCAAGTTTCGAGAACGGCTCATCGAGCAACAGCGCTTGTGGTTGTGCCAGCAAGGTGCGCATCAGGCTGACCCTGGCCCGCTGCCCACCCGAAAGCGTGGCCGGATCGCGGTCATGAAAACCTGGCAGTCCGATGTCGGCCAGCGTCTGCTCGACACGCTGACGGCGCTCGCGCGTGCCGGCAACGCTGGCGGGCAGTGCGAAGGCCAGGTTTTGCCCAACGCTGAGATGCGCAAACAACAAGTCATCCTGAAACAAAATGCCGATACGACGTAACTCAATCGGCCATTGGTCGCGTCGCTGCCCGCCGAGCCACAGCTCACCGCTTGCGCTAAAGGCACTGTCCTNNCCAGATTGCCAATCAGCCAGTTCAACAGCGTCGATTTACCCGAACCAGACACACCGGTGAGGGTCACAATGTCACCCTCAGCCACTTCAAGTTGCAGACCGCTCATCAGGGTTTGGTCACCGATCGCAAGAGTCAGGTTGTTGATGCGCAACATGTCAACGCAGCCCCCGACGGTGACGACCCACCCAATGCGGCAGCCCAACTGCCAGTGCAAAGGCGACCATCGGCAAGGCGATTTGCAGCAGCGCTTGTACGGCCAGCACGCGCCGGTTGCCGCCAGCGCTTAACGCGATGGCCTCGGTTGTGACAGTGGCAAAACGGCCCCCTCCGGCGAACAACGTTGGCAGGTATTGCGCCACACTGACGGCAAAACCCACCGCCAGCGAAGCCAATACGGGGCGATACAGAATGGGCCATTTCACTTGAATGCACGCCCCCCAATGTGAGCAACCCAAGGCCCGCGCCGTGGTCATCAGGCGAGCATCAAAGG
>CXWL01123329.1_pt1 | contig 11797 bp, 12 predicted proteins | sample 590931 | NCBI WGS metagenome assembly CXWL01 (sample SAMEA3498368, study PRJEB10139) | groundwater metagenome | biome: water well; material: biofilm material | place: Germany | collected 2015-04-27
GGAAAAGCCGACGCCCCCCCATGCAATGCCGGCTTTCATGAAGGGGTGTTTTTGTTCATCCATCTGGCTTGGTCCTTATCGTTGGGACGTAAAAAAGCCCGCTGGAGCTAACCGGGCGGGCTGGTTGATTTTGAGAGCTTATATTTGCAGGACTTGCGCTCTCTAGGAAGGAATCAGCAAGAAAGTAACTATTAAGTATCTGACAAGCAGCCACGCGCCAATTGCCACGCCGCAAGATATGATGAGCTTGCGAGTTTGGTTGTATTTATTCTGAAAGATCGTATAAGCGATTGAAATAAGTGCGCCGATCACTACACCGCCGATCACCTGAAACACGAATGCGTAGAAGGTTTCAGTTGGCCCCGTCGCAAAAACCGGAGCGCTGACGCCGCCAACCAAGCCGGCAAGACTCCAGATGCCTAAGTATTCGAAAAACCCGTTAAAGACAGGTTTATATTTTTGAATGACCACTTGCATGATTCCCCTTTGGTCTATCAATTATATTTGAGACTTATCGGTGAATGCCGGCGGGGTCGAGTGCGTCAAGCTCCCGCCTGAAAGCCAAGCAGCGGGCGGCGTGCTGGGTGTTGTTTTCAATGTGGCGGCGCAGCCGGTGCGTTACCGTCAATTCACGCGGAAATTCACGCAGCCAGATCGTCATGTGCACCACGTTTACAAACAGGTCCAGCAGGTAGCCACGAAGCAGGATGTAAGAGCCGCACACGCTTTGCAGCTTGGACAGGCCGACCGTATTGCGAACGCGCTTGAAATTCATGATGGCCGCGTAATCGGTGTACAGCATGCCGGGTGCGCAGATCAGCAGCATGGCTAACAGCGCCGCCTCGATGTAGAGCCAGATCATGGCGCAAGCTCCACCACACGTATCGCGGCTTCGGTGTCCTTGCTTTCCCGGTATGTCGTGTTTTTGGTGTAGGCGTAGGCGATGGCTTCCGCGACGGTCATCCCATAAGCAGGCGCCTGAATCGTGGCGATCAGCTCGGCAAGCTGGATTGAAATCTGGATTGTTGTTCTGTCCCTGCCCTTGCCTTGANNCCCTCGTAGTAGTTGCCGTCTGGAGTGATGACGTACAGCATGTTCTACTCGTACAAAATATTGATAGAACCAGCATCAAAGGTGTCTACTCCGGCAAGCGTAGTAATTCTCAGTCGATCAAGCGTGGCAGAAAGAGCCTTGGAGCTTGCCGTCAAAATCATCGTTACCGAGGAAGATAGCCCGATAGTTCCAGATGCCGCCCATAGGTTTGTCGCGGGGTCGAGCAGCGTTAGCACGATAGACCCATGCAGTACATTGGCTGCGCTACCTGAATAAATGCCAATGCCAGCGGTAAAGTTAATAATCCCGACTGCGACCGCCCCTTCAAGTCGGCAAGATGATCCGAGATACCCGCTTGTTTCATACCCGCCGCTGTCGCCAATTTGGATAACCGGTTCTGATGTGCCGTTTGTGGAAACGCCAGAAAGGCTTATCGTGATTCGCCGCGCCCAAGCCGGAATATTAAGAAATTCTTTTGATGTTCCGCTGGTGGTGGCTTGTTTTGTACCGCTGTAAATTAGACTTGAAGTCAGGCCGGTCAGCGAGGTAATGTCGTTATTTGGGCCGGACTTGGCATAAGTGCTTGGTACTGATGGGTTGGTTGCGGAAAGCAATCCGTAATTGACCGCCGACAAGCCAGAGTCCAGAGATACCGAGTCATTGCTGACGGTTACTGTGGTGAGTGTTGTATAAGCCGTCGCTGTGATTGTGCCGTAAACAGTACCGCCGCTATTGACGGTTTTGACGCGCCGACCAACATGGAAGGTGTTTGTCTGGTCGCCGGCAACAGAAAAACTCGTTGCGCTGATGTAGGTCGGCGCTGCGCCGTACAGAACCCATTGGTCTGGGGCGCTGGATGTGTCGCCAATGCCAGACACATCATCAAAGGTGGATTGCGTCACCCCCGCCGCATTCTTGATGATGAATTTCAGCGGCACACCCCCAAGCAGCCACACCGGCCCGTTTGTAGGCAAGCCAAGGCTGTTCAATGTCATCACCACGCCCTGAGCCGTGCCGCCCGTGTCGTCGGTGTAGGTCGTCGCCGCTGTGGAAGTGCCGGCAAGGAAGGCGCTGATCGTGCCGCCAACCAGGGGGTTGCCGTTGACGTCGATGATCTGGGTGTTACCGATAGGACTAAAGTAGTACGCCATAAGGCTCCTGAAAATGAAAAAAGCCGCCTGACTTGCGCCGGGCGGCTAGAATTGCGGGATGGAAACTGCACTTGCTGCTGGCGGCTTGGTGTTCGGCCTAGGCCTGAAATACCTCTTTCAACACAAATTTCTACCGTGGCTGCGCAAGCAGCCGAGCAGTTGGTGGCGGAACTTACTTTTGTACGGCGATAGCCCCGCTTCCGCCGGCGACTCCGACGCCACTAAGGCGCAGGAAATTCGCTAGTTCGTTCGCACCTTGGGGTCGGCTTGTAAGAGCTGCGGCCAGCGCGTTTTGTCCGGGCCGGGAGTATGCAATCGGTGCGGTCAACATTCCAAGCGCTGCAGGCATCCCAAGAAAGGCCCCAGCGCCGCCGCTAGCCCCCAACGTGGTCGCCAGTCGATACGGTGTGCCAGAATCAGGTACAGAACCACCTAGAGCGGCCTTCCCGGCCTCCGATAGATCCTGCATCAAGGCATTTCCCTTCGCAAACTGGCCCTTGTCCTTACTGCGATCCAGCGCCTTAACGGCATTTTGAAGCTGTGCGGGGCTGAAAATACCACCCTCTGCCCCAAGCCCAGCCGCTGCGCGTTGCACCCGCTTGAAGTTGGCGTAGCCCGCATTGATAGATTTCAGTTCTTTGGCATATTCGGGGTTAGTCCGCTGGATCAGCGAGCGCAAAGAGCCTTGCAGCTCAATGATGGCCTCGCCCAATTGGCGCTTATCGGCAGACGGGTCGCTCATGTACTTGCTGGCGACCCGGCCCAGCTCGCCGTCTATGCTCTTGACGGTTTCACCGGTGACTGCGCCCTGACCTTGAAACTTGCCCATCACCTGGTTTTGCAGGATCTTGCCGAACTGCTTTGCCTCAGCCTCGCCCATGTTGCCGTTTTCAACCAAGGCGCGCAGGCTCTTCACGTCCTTGGCGAATACATCGTCAGCCTGAGTTGCCAATTTAGGCAGAAGTGCGTCGTACTTTGCGCCCAGTGTGGTCCCGACATAATCCACCGCCTCGCGCCCCTGTAGACCTTTGGGCAGCTTTTGCCCGATTGGATCAAGGGCGCGATTCATGGCCGCAGTGTTTAGGTCAGCAGCAGCGCGGCGCTGCCCTGCCTTGATGGCATCGCCGACGATGGGGACACTGGTAAGCCCGTCCTCCACCCGCTTGAACGAACCACCCAGGATTTGGCCCGGGGTTGGAGTGACGCCTTCCTTCATAAGCGCATTAATTTGCGGCGAAGTATTCGGGCGAACAATGCGAGCCAGACTATTCATGCCGGCCTGCCCTGCACCACCGGCAGCGGCGCTTATCGCCACATTCTTGCCACGCTCCGCCCAGTCTACCGCTGGTTGTGTCAGGCCAATTCCGCTTGCAAGGGTTGCGGCCCCCTTCACGGTCGTTGTTGCGGGCATAAGCGGGGCCGTAGCCGCACCGCCCGCAAAGTAGCCAGTCATGCCGCCGCCCGTGTCCATCAGGGGCGCGTCGAGCCGGCGCGTTTCTTTAATGTCGGCTGAGAGCTTATCGGCCACTTGCTGCGCGCTGCGCCCGGTCAGCTTTTGGATGCCTGCGCCGATGGCCTGAATTGGGATCAGCGGGGACTTGGCAAAAATGTCTGCCGAGAGCTTGGAAATACCCGTCCCGGTATCAGCCACAAACTTTCCGGCGCCAGCCGCCGCGTTTTGCAGGAAGCTATTACCCTCGGTCGGGTTGGCCTCCATCGGTTTGAGCGCGGGTTTTGCGGCGGGTACGGCCTGATCTGTGACAACTGGCGCATCTGCCCACCATTCACTACCAGCAGCGGGAGCCGAGGCAGGCAGGCGGGCGGCGACTTGCTTGCCATACTGCAGCGTTGTCGGTGCGTTTGGGTTGCGCGGGTCGGCTACGGCAATTCCTTTGCGGGCCTTTTCTAGCCCGCCCTCGCCGCCGTAGTAGCCGGCAGCAGTCAGCGCGGGATCTCCGCCCGCCTGTTGGTGCAGCGCTTTGATATAGCGGACGCCAGCGCGGGCATTGTGGACAGGATCGTCAATCGCCCAACCCTTGTCTGCCATGCGGTTAAAGGTGGCGGGAATAATTTGCATCCCGCCGACCGCGCCAGCATTGGAGGTTTTTGTGTTCTTGCCGCTGCCGCTTTCCTGCTCGTAAATGCTGCGGGCAAGGTCGGCAACCGGCCCGCTCACGCCCTCAGCAGTCAAGGCAGCATCCAGGGGTGACGTTTTGGTAACGACTGGCGCAGAGTCCCACCAGTTAGCCATTATGGTTTTCTCCGGGTCGTGCCGTCAGGGGCTGTAAAGGTGGCGCCTGATGGGAGCGCGTCGTAAGCGGCTTTATCGGCGATCTTTGGGGCGCCGGGTTTAGTGGACTGTTTTTCCTGTGGTGAACCTGCGACCCTCGTGCGCGCTGAGTTCATGTCTTCAATAATGCGTGCTAACGACTCTCTTACTGCACCCTCGCCCATTGTTTCAACATCAAGCGCACCGACAGCGGCCGTAAGTTTCTTGCCTTCAGCATCAGACAGGGCGCCCATGCCTTTAAGCTGGGAAACCATCGGGATAAAGGCTTGCGACTGGAACGCATACAGTTCAGCTTTGAAGTTTGAAACATCAGACCCTTTGCGGTCTGGCAGGTAGTTCATCATTCCGGTAGCGTTGGAAAGCCCTGGATGTTTGCTCAGCCGGTCCAATGTGCCCAACATAGTGTCGAAGCTGGCGACTTGGCTGGCTTTGGTCAGGTTCGCTGTTTCGTCTTTTGCTTCGCGCTTGATTTTGTTCTCTTCAACTTTGGTGTTGTTGAAGTCTCGCGCCCTGGTGTCGGTCAGGTCTTGCCCGCGCTCCGTCACTTTCCGGCCAGAAGCGGCAGACTCTGCGGACAGCACCGCATCAGCCTTCGGCGTGGTGTACTCCATCGCCTTCCACTTCTGCTCAAGCTGGTCCTTAACGCTAAGGGCCTGGTTGCGCTTTTGATCCACAAGCGCGGGGTCGTATTGGGCGGGCATCTTTGCCGCAGCTTCTGGCCCGAATGCCTCTGCCGTCTGCTGGCGTGCGCGGTCCCATGTTGCTTGATCCGACACGCCGGACATGATCTGGCCGGACATCTCAAACACCTTGAGGGCTTTTTCAATCTGCGCTTTTTCGCTGTCGATCTTTGATTTCGCTGCGTCGGCTTGCGACTTGGCGTAAGTGCCAGCCTCTTTGCCTAGCCCCGCCTTGTACAGCGCATTGACGTTGGCCTCGGAGTCTTTGCCGAACTGGCTGTAAACACTGCGAAGCTGGTTAGCGTCGTTGCGTTCCTGCTCGAAGGCCTGCATTTTCATGTTGCCCAGTCGGCTGTTTAGCTCGTTCTGGTCAAACTGCGCTTTTTGGGCGTACATCTCCTGCGGGGATGTGGTTCGCGGGCGCTGGATGCCGAGGATGATGTTGGGATCAAGTGGCATGGTGTTCCTTAATAGTCACCGGTATCGCTGAATGCGTTGCCGTTGCCCCAAACAGATTGAGGCGATGCCGTGGGCTTTTTCTTGCTCATCAATTGATTCCACTGAAAGGCGTTTGTCGCGTCTGCGATGCCGCCGCTCATGGCATTTGCACCGCCGACAATCCCGGCAGACTGCGCGTTACCCGATGCAAGCCGGTTACCGGCAATGGCGTTGCCTGTTGCGATCCCGGCAGCGCCAACCCCAGCCGCCGCGCTCTGCCCTTGCTGGGAGACGCCGGACAGGAAGTTGTATGTTTGCCGCTTGCCTTCCATGTTGCGGGTGTAGAGGTTGTTCTGCTCGCCAAGGTTGCGGTTGTACGCATATCCGGTGTAAGTGTTGGCTGTTTGCGCACCGAAGCGTGTCAGGGCCTTCAAGGCGGCGCCAGACCCCCAGCCGCCAGCGTTGGCAGCGCGAGAATTCAGCGCGTTGGTCCCTGTGTCGAGCGCGGTTTTGTAGGTGTTCTGAAAAACAAGGTCGTTGTCCAGGTCCTGCTGCGTGAACTGCTTGTAAGCAGGCGCGGGGGCCAGCAGAGAGCCGTAGTTCGGATCAGTGGAGCCTTGGCCCTGGCCTTGAGCTTGCGCCATGCGGGCATCAATCGCAGCGTTCAGGCCGGCCTCGTCAACCTGAGAGGCCGCAGCCGTCCCGGGCGCTGGTTCGCCATACGGGCCTTCTGTGCCGTCCGTGTAAACGGCATATTGGCCGGTATCGTCGGCGCGGTTGTAGGCAAGCTGCTTTTGCGCGCCGGGTGTCGTTCGCGTGAACTGGCTCAGCAGCTCGCTTCGGATCTGGTCGCGGCTCAGCCCGGCGCCACCAGCCGATCCGCCTGCGCCGCCGCCAATCCCAAGGCGGGACAACAGGGCGTTGTTTGCAGATTGCCCGCCCTGCATCCATGGCATCAGATCGGAGCGCTGCTGCAGGCGTGCGGCCTCCTGAATCGCGCTGGCTTTGTCCGCCGCCGCACTTTGAGCAGCCGCCGCATCGCTGGCAGCATCGCCGGCCATCATCCCGCTAACCAGCGGCCCGGCAACACTGGCCGCCACTCCAACCCATGCTACTGACATATCAATTCCCTTTCAAGGACGGCTTCGTCCTCGGTTGCGATTTCCGCCTCAATCTCTTCAATACTTGTTTTGTCGGTGCGAAACACGTTGACGAAAATAGTGTCCTCATGCGCGTAGCCGACCTTTTGAATCCCGGGCGCAGAAACTGCGATGTGTCCCGCTTGGAACCGTCCGCAACCCGTTTCTGTCAGAACCGAAATGTCACCCTTGGCAACAATGTTCGTGCAGGCTTTTAGATGGATCTTTCCAACCAAAATGCTGTCTTTCGGGATGTACAGCTTTCGCGTGTAGGTCCCATCCAGAATCGTGTGTTCCACCTCAAACTCGGCCAGCTTGTCGGAAGGTAGCGATAGCAGCCACTGGGCAAAGCCCTTGATGCGGGCGCGTATCACGGCAGGCGTGCGGTCTGGCACGTTGAAGCACATCACGCCTTTGCGATCACGCACCAACAAAGCCCCTGGGTCAAAGACTGTCGGCAAAAACCCAGCGCCGTAAGTGACCCTCATACCGTCACGCCCGCCGCATTTTTCCAAACCACTACACCGGCAGTAATGGATCTGACCCACACCGGGTAATTCAGCGTCGTGTCGTAAAACTGCCGGCCTATCCAAAGGCCTGCGGTTGGCCGGCTCGCTGTTGGGCCTGATTGCCGCATGGCAGACGCAAGCTGATGCACCCAGTTAAACCAGCTATTCCAGCCGGGCGTGAGGTTGCCGTTCGCGTCTTGGGTGCCTGACGTGGGGCGGACTACGGGATCAGCCACGGCGCCCCCATGCACCCGTGAAGATGACGTTTACCGGGTCTGTCACGCGGAATTTAAAGGTCCACACGCCAGCTTCAGCGCTGCGTCCCAGTCGGCGGAAAGTGGCGCGGCCCGTGTAGGCACCAGACGCGCCAATGTCGGCCCATCGCTCATTGCCCCAAGTCTTGCCGCCGTCCTTGCTGACCTGCATCATTAGCTGCGGGTTTGCGCCTTGCCCTGTCGAAGTGCCGACGCCCATTTCCATATCAATCCACACCTCTGCGAAGCGGGAAATATTCCCGGTCATCAAATGGCGCCCGATGAATTGGCGGGCTATCGTTTGGCCGTTGTCGGTCAGCGCGTCCGGGTCAAAGAGGTAGGTGTTGCCCGTCTCGTAGTCGGTCACATAGCTGCGGTTCTGGTGGTTGATCTGAAGCTCTGCGCGGTGCCTGCCGCCGCTGGATTCCGCCTTGGACCAGTCGCCGGTCTTGCCGTCATAGCGCCATGAGACGTTTTCAGCGGTGAAGTTGATCTGATAAAAGCTGTGGCCCTGGTGGCGGAATGAAAAGCCGGTCGCACTGTCAATGCCTGCGTAAGAGGAAAACAGCGTCTCAATGTCTGCGTTCGACACGACTTGAAGCGTGTAGCCGCTCAGGGTGCAGACTTGCACACCGCCAAGTCGGTTCTTGCTCAGGAAAATCAGCGATTGATCGAACTTATCCAGCGAGTTTTTGGAGGCAAGGCCAAACTCGATAGCCGCCGCGCCAATGCGCCCGAAAGCGGCATCATCGGAATTCGTCGGGCCGGCGAATCCGGTGGTGAACTCTCCAAACAACACCAATTGCCCGTTATCAGCCACTACACGGGTCAAGTTGTCCGGGTTGCTTTCCTCTGTCGCAAAATCTAGTGCGCCCCAGTTCGTTCCGTCATTGATGGCCGACCATTGATACTGCCCGGTCCCGGACGATGTAACGACAAACCGCAGATTCAGATAAGTTACACTGGTCGGGTTGGCAGGAAATCCGGCGGCTGTGATTCGCACAAACGCATCTGTTGCAAACGTCAGGATGTAGCCGTAAGTCCCGTCAACAATCATCAATTGCGTGCCGTTGTCGGACATATCGACAAGGCCGCCAGAGGTCAACAGCGTGCCGAGGCTTGTCTGCGTGCCATCGTTGGCTTCTTTCCACAGCTTGTCGCGGTTGACGTAGTATTTAAAGTCCCCGTGGCTCCACGCACCCCGGCATGGGTTCGCCCCGTAATTGCTCTGCCCAGTCAGCCCGGGCATGCAATACATGGCGATCTTCCCGCCGCGCTCGCCGTCGGGTGAGATTTCGCTGTACAGGTTGACGCGCTCCTGATCCGTGACGGACGGGGAGCGGCTTTTGTTGCTCAGGCCGAATAGCGGGATCGGGGAGAGGTCCATTAGCCGACAACTTCAAAACTAAGGGGGGCCAGATCCACGGCCCATTGCTTCATGCGCTCCAGCGCCTCCTTGAAGCGTGCATTGATCTCCATGCGCGTCTGCGCTGGCGTTTCAAACTTGAGCGAAACCTTGTCACCAATCCACAGCTCAAACAGGTTCAGATACTGCTGCTGCACGTCCGGCGCTATGGTCAGGCTTGCATCGTCGGCGATGGCCTGGTAGGTCAGCTTAAGAACAGGATCAACGGTCGGCACTGGCCAGAGGTTGAAGCTGTTGTCAGGTGCCACGTAGAAGTGCGTCGGGTGTTCTGCTGTCTGGGTCAGGTCCAGCAGCTCAAAAGCTGGCTTAGGGATCTGGATGAGATCGACAAGCTTACCGCTGGCCGTGTACTTGAGAACCGGGACGCCGAAGTAATCTGCTGGCTGCGTCACCTTGCTAGGCGACAGCGCGGACCATGTGACCGCAACCGCCACACTGGAAAGCTGCGGCCATGCCAACCCGTGCAGCGGCATCTCTTTGATGATCCCGTTCAATGCGCGCAGGCACAGTTCCGAGTCTTCCGCTGTGACCGCCTCGGTCGCGCCGATGGCCGAGTTCAGCTCAAGCGCCCCCCGGATCATGTCGGAGGCCGTGATGGTCCAGGTGGTTGACACTACAGGGCCTCAATCTCGTACTGGTAGGCCGAGATGCGAACCGTCTTGTTCTTGCCCTCTGCGTCTTGCACAATGGTTTCAATGACGGCAGCGCGCAGGACGCCCAGGTAGTTCTCGTCAATCGTCGTCCAGACGTTGCGTTTGTACAGGTTCAACTTGAAGTTGTGGCCGATTTCAATGTCACCACCCTCGCCGCTAAACATGATCTTGTATTGCTTCAGCGCCTTCTTTTCGGCCTTTTCAGCTTTTGCGGTTTTTTCAATAACTTCTTCGCTCATGCAATTTCTCCAATAAAAAAGGCCCGCTTGTTACAGCGGGCCTTGGGTTGCGTTACGGGTTATCAGGCAGTAGCCAGAGTCTCAAGGCGCATCATCCATGCCTGATTCAGGATTTGGGTGATGGTCGTAGCCTTCCAGCCCACTGTCGAGCGCTGCTCAAGCGGGTCAGCAGAGCCGGCAGAACCAAGCGCCTTGACATAGGTGGACATCGCGGCACCAGCCAATGGGCAGACGCCGTAAGCCTCCGCAGCGAAAATCAGCGTGGCGTACACGTCGTTCGTTGTGCCGCCTTTGAAGCCAGCAGTAAGGACAGACGTTGCGTTGGTCCAGATTTTGGCGTTGGTAGAGCTGACAAAACGGATGTTCTTGTACGCGCCAATCTCGTCTTCCATCACACCCATCTGCGCCGGATAGTCAGAAACAGGCTTGAAGCCGTTGATCGACTCCAGGTCATATTCAACGTCTGGATGCACGACGCCGACAAACGCCTTGCGGATAGCGCCAGTGCCAACACCGTCAGAAGGCGGAATGCCCTCTTTCATAAACTTGGCATTCTGGCCTTTCAGATAGCGAATGGACTTATCCAAGTCGGCACCGGACAGTTTGGTGAGGGTAGCCAGACGCGAGGCGGCGGCGTTGGCGTAGGCCACGTTCGTACCGGCAACCAGCACATCGCGGCGCACTTGGTCAATGGTTGTGCCGGCCTGGTCGCCCAGCACATCCGTTGCCTCGGTCACCACCGAGTCCTGGTTGGTCATGCTAACCATGTCGGACAAGGTAATGAAGTCGCCGTACTGCGCCAGCGTTGCTGTCACATCGGTAACCGCCAGGCTTGAACCTGCGGGTGTGGCGCCTTCGGTCAGCGCAGTGGTTGCAGCGGCGAGCTGCGAATAGCGGCGGAACTTGATCTGATTACCGCTGCGGCTTGCAATGGGGCGCTTCTGGCCGAAACGGCCATGAACGTCATTGGGCTGGGCGCGGCTCAGCAGGTTGCGGTCGTAAAACGCTTGTACGCCGGGGGCGACTTGCGTGAGGGTAGTGGTAGCCATTTGGTTGTTTCCTATCGGTTAATAACCTTTGACCTTGCGGACTTCTTTCTGAAATTCCGCGTCGGTCATATTGAGAATGCGATTCTTTTCAGCCAGGTCGGCATCGACGGGGGCCTTGGTGGACCCGCCAGCGCCAGCGCCGGGAACAGACATCGCGGACTTTTGGGCGGCCTTTTGCGATTCGGCAGCGAAACGCTTACCAAGTTGCCGCTCTGTGAACGCCAATTTCTCTGCCGTGATTTCACGGATTGCAATCAGTGGATCGGTTCGGGCATCAGGGAGCGCGTCGAAACGGGCAAGAATCGCCTTCTCCAGTTCGGGGTCGATTGATTTATCGAAAATCCCGGGATGGGCGGTGTGAACAGCGATGTTCCACAAGTTGTCGGTATCTGCCTCAGGCTGAGCCTGCGCGGGCACCACGTACTTGATCGCGGCCTCCAGATCCGGATTTGCGTCCAGGATCGCGGGCCGGTCTGCCGCTCGCTTGCGTTCTTCTGCTTCCTTGCGAATCTGGGCAAGTTCCTGCGCGTTCTTGGTCCCCCATGCTTGGGTGTCCTTGAGCGCTTTTTCGGTCTTTTCCAGCTTCTGCCTGATCTCTTCCAGCGGGTCCGGCTCAGGCTTTGCTTCTGGTTCTGGTTTGACCTCGGGGGCTTCTGGCTCAGGCTTGGCTTCTGGGGTTGCCTCCGGTGCCGCCTTTGCAAATTGGCCCTTGTCGTCTCTCGCGGTAGTGGGGTTAGCCGCCGCTTCCAGGTCCGCCGCTGCTGCGTCGTACTGCTTCTGATATTCCTCTTGATCCATCACTAAAACTCCTCATGGGTCGGTTAAGCCCGATAGTCCATCTACAAATAGCTGCGGCCTAATCGGCTAATGCAGCGCTCAAGCCCTCGCGCTCAGATTGCAGCGCGGCGGGCATGTT
>CXWL01023703.1_pt1 | contig 11792 bp, 11 predicted proteins | sample 590931 | NCBI WGS metagenome assembly CXWL01 (sample SAMEA3498368, study PRJEB10139) | groundwater metagenome | biome: water well; material: biofilm material | place: Germany | collected 2015-04-27
CGTGTAGGTGGGCTCGCGGGCATCGATGAGCGTGCCCTGGTCAGTCCCAGAGCCCCCCTGCCAGGGCATGACACGGATTTTCAGCAAGCCGCCGCTGCGCTCGTTCACGGCCAGATGGGTCGTGGACACCTCGAAGCCTTCCAGGAAGGCCTCTGTACGGTGGGGCAGGACATCACGCCAGGTGCTCTTGTCTGCACTGGTGGCGATGGGGGCCCTCACGATCCGGAAGTTCGGCGCTTGCCAGTTGGTGCGCAGTACGAAGTCCGGGCCGAGGTGCTCCACGTCGTAGAGAAGATGGGCCTCCCTGGGCCGGACTAGCTGGAAACCTAACTGCGGGTCGCTAGCCTCGGCGTAGTGCCACTCGCTCTCCTCGGTGCTGGCGAGGGTGATGAACAGGTACTTGCCGGACCGGCTCTTGCCTACACCCAGGTAGAAGCTCGGATCCTGCTCTTCGTAGACCAGGGCATCTGCGGCCTGATCCGTCCCGAGTGTGTGCCGTTGCACGCGTTCAGACAGGAGGGTGACCGGATCCTTGGCGACGTAGAGCAGGGTGCGGTTGTCGGCGGCCCAGACGAATTCCGCTTCAACGTTGGTCACGGCATCCGGCAAGGTGCTGCCGGACTCCAGATTCCTGACCTTCAGGGTGTATTGCCGGCGTCCGACGGTGTCCTCGGTCCAGGCAAGCAGCTTGCCGTCCGGGCTGACGCTGGTGGAACCAACGATGAAGAACTTGTGGCCCAGCGCCATCTGGTTGCCGTCGAGCATCACCTGCTCGGGGGCGTCCAGCGTGCCCCTCCGGCGCGCGTAGACGGCGTAGTCCTTGCCGGGCTCAAAGCGCGTGTAGTACCAGTAGCCCCGGTCGAAGACCGGCACCGAGGACTCGTCCGGATCCAGGCGGCCCACGAGTTCCTCGTAGATCTCCTTCTGCAATGGCTGCGTGTGCGCCATTACCCGGTCACGCCAGGCGTTCTCGGCATTCAGGTAGTCCAGTACCTCCGGCGACTGGCGCGTGTCGTCGCGCAGCCAGTAGTACTCGTCGATGCGCGTGCCGTTGGGGGATTCGACCTGGAAGGGTTTGCGGGCCGCTATCGGCGGCATGGAGCAGGACGAGATGCAGGCCGAGGCGAGCAGCAGTAGCGGGGCGAGTGGAACGATTCGCATCTTGATGGCCTTCGGTTACCGGGCGGACCCATGGGTTGCGGAAACCACTGCAGCGCCGCACGCGACCAGCAGTACCCCTGCTGCCCGCATTGGAGTCAGGGCTTCCGAGAGCAGGGGAGATGCGACGGCACCGACATACACAAGGACGTAGCTGATGCCGAGCATTGGGTAGGCAAAGCTGAGCGGTATGCGAGCCAGGACGTTCAGCCAGGTTACCAGGGAAACACCATAGGCCACCAAGCCACCAAGGATCCACCACAGCCCGGGGTAGTCAGTCAGAGCTAAGGACGGGTGAAACGCCACAGGAGACAACGATACCCCGGTCTTCAGCAACAGTTGTGCGGCGGCTGACGCAAGTATGCTCACCATCAGGGCCGCAATGCCGACGCCATACCCGGTCTGATGCATCATGTTCCTGCAATCAGCCCGACGCCGGCAATGATCAGCAATGCGCCCGCCCAGCGGGTGCGCGACAGATGCTCGTGAAAGTAGAACTTTGCGATCAGGAGCACGAGTATCTGGCCAAGACTGAGGAACGGGAAGGCCTTGCTGACGTCAAGGGACCCCAGGACGATCAACCAGGCGCCAAGTCCCCCGCCGAGACAGGCCAAAGCTCCCCACATCTCCGGGCGACGCAGGAGCATGGTCGCCAGATGCCACCCGGACCGTGCATCGGCACAGCGGTCAACGGCCAGCTTCTGCAGGACCTGACCCAGCGTGAGCAACGCCACCGCCAGCAGCAGCGCTCCATAGACTGGCGCGATCACCTCTTCCCTGCCGTTTCCCAGACAACCATACCCCCATACTCGCGCCGGCGGGCGCCATCGCCCAGCACAGATCGAAGCATTGGGTCCTCGGACACGTTGCAGGCGATGAAGACGGTTCTCCGACCGGCTGAGCGATTCAGCAGCTGCCGAAGGCCATCAGCCGTCAGGAGCCGGAATTGGTCCTCCGGATAGGACAATCCGTAGCGGAGCTCACCAGGGCTCAGCAAGTAGATGTCACTGCGCTTGAAAGTCCACGCGACCGCGTGCACGAACCCCCCATCGGATATCAGCACAGCGTCTGCGGGCACGTTTGTCGCCAATGCACTCAGTGCCGGACCGGGCATCTTGCTCAATCTTGTGGTGTTGGGGATTGCAAACGGGATCGCCAGAATGAGTGGAACAACTGCCAGGCCGGCCCCCAGGACATGCACATGCAACCGGCTGACCGCCGTTCGCAGCGCCACGATGCAGACGACAACCCCCGTCACCATGGCCGCGACAACGGCGGCCCAGCGACTGCCTTCGGTCGCATCGAATACCGGTTTTCCAAAACCGGCAAAATGATTCAGGAGAAGAAAAGCCAGACCGGCAATCCACAGCAACAGGAGGCCGCGCAGTCCTGCGCGCGCACGCGCCGCACTCACGTCAGAAAGGGCCTCCCGCAGTCCGATGGCCAGCAACAGCGCCAGCGGCGGGAAGCAGGGCAGTATGTAGTGCAGCAGTTTGCCCCGGGCGACGGAAAAGAACAGAAAGGGGATAACCGCCCAAAGGGCCAAAAAGCCAACGATTGTGCGATCCTCGGCCTGTCGGCGCAGGCCGGCAATGGCTGCGGGAAGCATGAATGTCCAGGGCAATGCCAGCACCGGGAAGGCAGTGAAGAAGTACCAGATGGGTTTTGCGTGTTGCGCATTGTCGGCTGCGAAGCGCCGGATGTGTTCCTCCCAGATGAAGTAACGCCAGAAGTCCGGCTCCTGCTGGTGAATCAGCAGGGCCCAAGGCAGCGCAACGATGAACGCCACCCCGAATAGCGGCCAAAGTCCAATGAACAACTCCTTCCATTGGTGCCGCCAGGCGAGGAAAGGCACCACCACGATGAGCGGCAGGACCAATGCCAGGAAGCCCTTGGTCAGAAATGCCAGGCCGCACGCGACTCCGGCGATGATCTTCAGGATCCTGCGAGGCCGCTCATCGGTTTCCTGCCATGCCCAGAGATACCCGCCGATCGTGATGGTGAGCCAGAGCGTCAGCAATGAATCGAGGATGTTGATCGTGCCGATACCGAACACAGCAAGGGACGTGAGATAGATGAAGGCAGCGAGAATGCCCGTCCCCCGCTTGCGCGACAGGCGGGCGGCCAGCAAGCCAATGAAAAGCGCGGTTACTCCGGCTGCCAGTGCGCTGGGTAGCCGACCGGCGAAGTTGTTATTGCCAAACAGNNGCCAGCAAGCCAATGAAAAGCGCGGTCGCCGCGGTGGCAAGTGCGCTGGGTAGCCGACCGGCGAAGTTGTTTTCGCCAAACAGGGCAAGGGAGGCGGCACCCACCCAATGCCCCAGCACGGGCTTTTCAAAGTACCGCAGTCCGTTCAGCCTCGGTGACACCCAGTTGTTACTGGCAAGCATCTCTCGCGCAATTTCGGCGTACCTGAATTCGTCCATGCGGGCCAACGGACGAGTGTCCAGGTTCGCGAGGTAGACAGCGAAGTAGCCAATGACCAGGGCGGCGATCAGCGCAACGCTGCTGAGCGTCTTGCGACTATTGGTCATATCACGCAAGGGCGGAGGCCTGCCAGCAGACTTGTCCGTCCCGGCCCGGAATGTCGCCCATCACGATCCGGTCGGTCCCGATGCTGGGAGCGGACGCCAGCAATTCCCGGAGCGGGACGCAGTGGACGTTGAGTGCGGCCGCGCGATCCAGAAAGTCCGAGAACAGAGCCTGTCGTGAACCGCCTTCAACCTCGGCGTGGATTGTCAGGACATTCAGCTCACCGGGGCGCAGCAGCCCGAGTAGGACCTCGTTGTAGTTGTCGTCAGTGACGCCGTTCGTGCCAACGAGTTCATCGTAGGTGGGCAGGGTCACGGGAATCTGTGGGGCGCAGGTCACGCCTCCGACGAGTGGCCGGAAGATGCTGCTGCCGCGACAGTCACCGTTGTAGTCGAAACCCAGGGCTTCCTTCTCAAGAAGGGCCAGCTCATTGCACTGCCACCCAGCGGCTGCCGAGCACATTGGTCTCGTGCCGGTGATTGCCGTGAGTTCCGTGACTCCCAGCAGCAGTTGCTCGTGAATGGCCGCCCTGTCGAGACGCTCAAGACGGGTTTGCCACAAGTGGTGGTCCCACGCGTGCAAGCCGATCTCGTGGCCGTCGCTGGCAGCGGACCGTATCACGTGGCCCAGGCGACGGCCGATGAGAGGTCCAGGCCACAAGGTCCCCCGCAGGAGGATGTCCCAGCCATACAGGCTCCCCGCCCGGGACCGCAGCATCTTGGTCAGGAAACTCGGCTTTAGCAGCCTGCGAATATGTCGACCCATGTTGTCCGGGCCGACGGAAAAGAAGAACGTCGCCGTGAGGCCGCGGGCGGCCAGGATCCTGAGCAAGGCGGGTACACCGTCGCGAGTGCCGCGATAGGTATCGACGTCCACACGGAGCCCGAGGCTACAGCCGAGTCCGGCCACGTCCTTTATTCGACGACAGCGCTGGCTGTCATCGGCGCTTTTGCCGGCATGAGCTCTGCCACGTGCTCCCTGAGGAAGAAATCCAGCGTGGAGGCTACTGATTCCCGGAGCCCGACCACGGGCTGCCAACCGACGAGTCGCCGCGCATTGCGGATACTCGGCCGGCGATGTTGTACATCCTCGTAACCCTTGCCGTAGTAGGCCCCGCTCTCCACTTCGATGATCCCGCCGCTGGGCGGGAAATGCTGCCGCAGCGGATGCCGGTCGAACTCCTCGACCAGGAGGTCCGCCAGGCCACGAATGCTGGCCTCGTTGTCGGGGTTGCCGATGTTGATGATCTGGCCATCGCAGGCACCCTTTTCGTTCTCGATGATCCGAAACAGGCATTCGATGCCTTCGGAAACATCGGTGAAGCACCGCCGCTGGCTACCTCCGTCCACCATCTGGATGGGCGTGCCCTCGACGAGGTTCAGGATCAGCTGTGTGATGGCACGTGAGCTGCCGATACGGGCCGACTCCAGCGAGTCGAGGCGCGGTCCAATCCAGTTGAATGGCCGGAAGAGCGTGAAGCGCAACCCGGACTGCTGCCCGTAAGCCCAGATCACCCTGTCCAGCAGTTGCTTGGAGCAGGAGTAGATCCAACGCTGCTTGTTTATCGGCCCGAGCGTTAATTGCGACTTGTCCTCGTCAAACTCATCCTCATTACACATTCCATAGACTTCTGAGGTTGAGGGAAAGATAACGCGCTTTCCGTACTTGACGCAGTAGCGGATTATCTTGAGGTTTTCCTCGAAGTCGAGTTCGAATACGCGTATCGGGTTGCGGACGTACTCGATCGGCGTCGCAATGGCCACGAGGGGCAGGACCACGTCGCATTTCTTCACGTGGTACTCGATCCAGTCACTATGGATGGAGATGTCGCCTTCGTGAAAGTAAAAATCAGGATCCCGCGCGAAGCGACGAATGGCCCCATCGTTCAGGTCCATGCCGTGGACTTCGTAGTTGCCGCTCTCCAGGAGTCGCTCAGTGAGGGCATTCCCGATGAAGCCATTGATGCCAAGGATGAGTACGCGTTGCTTGCGGCTCCTGGCTCGCCTGCGCTCGGGGCTCGAGCCGAGGCGTGACCCCACGGCCAGTCCGAGGACCCGGGATAATTGGCTACCGCTGCAATAGGCACCCCCGTTCCCCTGGCCATACCGAATCTCCAGAACTCCCTGCCCGCAGGCAACTTCGAAGGGGTCGATCGAGACCACCCTCCCTGGGGTACTGTCTGCATATTTGCGCGGGCTGACTGCGGCTTCCCAGACCATGACTTTTTGTCGTGCGATATGCGTAAAGGCGCCGGGGAAAGGGTTCGCAACGGCACGGACGAGATTCCGGATCTCTTCGGCGCTGCGCTGCCAGTTGATCTCCCCATCCGCTGGCGTGCGCCGGCCGAAGTAACTGGCCTGGCTGTGGTCCTGCGGTATCCGGGGTGCCGTACCTGCCTTGATGTCAGGCAGGTGGCGTCGCAACATCTGGGTCGCGCCGGACACGAGCTTCTCGTGCAGCGTGCGCCCCGTATCGTCAGGCGCAATCGCCACGCGCTGCTGGCAAACGATATCCCCGGCATCGGCCTTGGGAATCATGTGATGCAGGGTCACGCCGGTCTCTGTTTCGCCCCTGACCAGCACCCAGTTCCCGGGAGCCCGCCCGCGATAGCGGGGGAGCATTGAGCCGTGCAGGTTGAAGCAGCCTGCACGCGGAATCTTCAGGATGTCCGGTCCAACCAGGTGCCTGTAATAGAAAGAGAAGAGGATCTCGGGCTCCAGGTTCCTGATCCGCTCAATCCAGACGGGGACGTTGATGTCGTCGGGCGCGAATACCGGAATGCCATTGCGCGCCGCCATCTCCGCGACGGAGGGAAACCATTGCGCCTCGGCCGGGTCGTCGGCGTGGGTAAACAAGGCGACGACATTGAAGCCGTTGGCGAGGAGAGCCTCCAGGCCCGTGCATCCCATTCCGCCGTAACCAAAAACTACGGTGCGCATGTCTTGTCTTCCGTCAGGTCCCTGGCGACCGACACTCCAAAGTGACTTGTGGTTACTAACGGTGAGGTTCCCGTACTCCGGGCTTCACGAACTTGTGGCTGGGCCGGTTCGTGCCGACCCACGATCCGGCACTTCACGTTCCGCGGCCGGTCCCGGACATCGTTAAAAATCCTGCCGATGTACTCGCCGAGCAATCCCAGCGCAATGAACTGCAAACCCATGAAGACCAGGACTATGGCGAGAATGGTCAGTACGCCGTTCGCTGCCCACTCGGGTCCGTGGGCCAGCCGCAGCACAATCAGTAGCAGGCCGCCCCCTAAGCCTGCCATGGCCACCATGGCTCCAATGACGCTCAGAAGGCGCAATGGCGCTGTCGTCATGGTCGTCAGGAGGTCGAATTGAAGATTGATCAGCTTCCAGAGGCTGTACTTGGAGTCGCCAGCGTCGCGCCTGTCGTGGGCCACTTCAACTTCAGTGGTTCGGGTTGCGAAGCTGTTTGCCAGGATCGGAATGAAGGTGCTGCGCTCGCGGCACTGGAGCAGCGCGTCCACCACGCCGCGATCGTAGGCGCGCAGCATGCAGCCGTAGTCGTGCATCATCACGCCAGTGCTGCGCCTGACGGCTGAATTGATCATCCCGGACATCACGCGTCGAAACAGCGAGTCCTGGCGGTTCAGTCGGACGCTACCCACTACATCAAAGCCCTGCCGGCTCATGGCCAGCAGCTTCGGGATCTCTTCGGGCGGATTCTGCAGATCGGCGTCGATGGTCACGACGATGACGCCGCGGGACTCGGCGAGACCTGCCATGAGGGCCGCGTGCTGTCCACCGTTACGCGCCAGAAGGACTCCAATGACGACGTCCGGGTGGGCATCGGCTGCTGCAGCTATCAGTCTTGAAGACTGGTCGCCGCTGCCATCATCCACGAGTACCAGTTCAAACTTCTCGCCGAGATGTACACCCACAGCCAGGCAACGCCGGATCAGTTCCGGCAGGCTGGCTTCCTCGTTGTAGACCGGGGCAACTATCGACAACATTCTTCAGGTTCTCTGGGAGCTGGGCAGTCAGCGACGAGCCGGCTTAGCGCCTTATTTTGAGGACGCGCTTGATGGCCCCTACCACCCGGTCCACGTCGGCCAGGTCCATGTCCGGGAATAAAGGCAGGGAACAGATGCGCCGGGAATTCCATTCGGTGTTCGGGAGCGTGCCTGGAATGGCCGGATTCAGCTCCCGGTAGTACTTCTGCTCGTGGACCGCCCGAAAATGCAGCCCCGTCCCGATTCCCTCATCCTTGAGTCTCAGCATGAACTCGTCCCGGGTCATGCTGGTCCTCTCCATATCAAGGCGAACGATGAAGAGATGCCAGGCGTGCAGCATCTCGTAGTCTGGAAGCCCCAGCGGCGAGATTTCCTCCACCGTCGCCAGCAGTTCAAAATACCGCTGCGCGAGAAGCGTGCGCCTGGCATTCATCCCGGTCAGGCGTTTCAGCTGCTCGAGGCCGAGTACGGCGTTCATGTCCGGCAAGTTGTACTTGTAGCCCGGCTCGAGGACCTCGGCCTGGGGACTGCGGCCAAGGGTCTGCCGATCGAAAGCGTCCACGCCCAGTCCATGAAAGCGCAGTCGGCGGATGCGTTCGGCGAGCGCGACGTCGTCGGTGCACAACAGCCCGCCTTCCCCGGTAGTCATGTTCTTGATCGGGTGGAATGAAAAGATTGCCGTACCGCTCCGGCCCACTGGCACACCCTGGTACTCGGTACCCGCGGCATGGGCCGCGTCCTCGATCAACGGAATTCCCCGGCGCGCCGCGACCGCGCGGAGCCCCCCCAGATCCAGGGACGCGCCGGCCATATGGACCGGAATGATCAGGCGGGTTCGAGCAGTACACCGCCGGTCAACCTCCGCCGCCGAGACCATGAGCGTCTCCCGGTCCACATCGGCGTAGACCGGGGTTGCCCCGGTGAGCATGACGAGATTGATAGTGGATGCCCACGTCATTGAGGGCGTGACGACCTCGTCGCCCGGTCCGATGTCGTAGGCGCGCAGGAGCAGATGCATTGCGGCGGTGGCCGAGGTCACGGCGACCGCGTGCCGGGAGCCGACGCGTGCTCCGAAAGACTCCTCCAGCGCTGCGCACGTCGGCCCGGTTGTTATCCATCCGGAACGGAGCACGTCGACGACGGCGTCGATGTCTCCCTGGGTCATGCTGGGGCGGGAAAACGGCAGGAAGGGTTGTGTCGACGCATGCGGTTCAGACCGCGGGGGCACAGCCATGGGATCAAATCCTCTGATTCCAGCGTTTGACGGCCCGCCGGCCAAAATCAATCGCCATGTCCGCTAAATCGGGCCTGGACAATGAACGCCGCCCTTGAGGCGAGCTTCCTGCAGAGTAGACGTCACCCGGCCGATGGCGGCCCGACCCTCGATCTGGAGCGGCAGTCGGGACTGGGGCTCTATATAGACAACGATATCGCTCTTCAGTCCCAGAAAGTCGAAGTCCGGCTTGGCGGTTCCGAACGGCAGCACCGTCAGGCGAACGCGCAGCGCCTCGACCGATCCCCGGCAGGAACGGCTGCCGTCATCACCTTTGGCCCGGTAGGCCACCCGTGCCTCGTGGAGGCCATCGACCGTGAGCCTCACGCGCACCAGCTGCCGCTTCTGAAACACCAGAATCTCCATCTGGTCGCCGGTCTTGGCGAGGTTTGATCCTGCAATGAAGTACAGCAAGCCGAGCGAATCCAGCACGGTGGTGTCTGCCAGACGCTGGTCGTAGGGCCAGAATCCCGAGCTCTCATCCGTCCAGGTCGTCGGAGCACTGGCACTTTCCGAGGGTCGCGGACGACGGGTGCGCTGGTAGGCGCCCGCATCGGTAAATCGTACGATCCGCTCCCTTGCGCGCTTGCCCGACTCCCGAACCTCGTATTGCAAGGAGTTCCCGGTTCCCGGATCCATCCAGAGCGTGGTCTCCGAGTGCAAGCCCAGCAGGTCGGCGTCGTAACTTACCTTGAGTATGTCCGGGCCCGCTGCGATGGCCGCTCCTTGCGGGCTCTCAACCAGCCGGCTGGCCACCGTCTTCGTGTCCTCGACCGACCACTCGGCGACGGTCGTCGCCGTGATAAACAGCTTGCGGGCTTCAAGGCCGACGCGTACCCACCCTACACGGGCGGGGTTGAGCGGCGGACCTTCAGGGCCACCAGGGGCGGCAAGAAGGATCGGCGGCAGGCCGGCGGCCAGAAACATGAAGGCTAGGAACGGCAGGCGCATCAAGACCGGAATTTCCTTAACCCAGGGTAACGGTAACAGTACCAGTAACCGCAGCCACGGTGCCGAATCGCCCGTGCTGGTAGTCCACGAATGCCTGGCGAATCTCATCCTTCGTGTTCATCACGAACGGTCCGTGGCCCGCTATCGGTTCATTCAGTGGCTCACCCGTCAGCAGCAAACACTTCACCTCAGGGGCCTGTGCTTCGACCGTGATGCCGCCGCCGGTCTGTTCGAAGACCACGTAGCGCGATGCGGGCGCGTCGTCGGTGCCGTTGACGCGCACCGCATGGTTCAGGACCACCAGCACCGCGTTGTGACCTTCTGGCACTTCGAGCGCTGTCGCCCGGCCGGGCTTCAGCCGCAGATCCCAAACATTGATTGGTGTGAACGTCTGTGCCGGTCCCGCGTGGCCGGCGAAGCTGCCGGCAATCACGCGAAGCTGACCGCCGTCATTGGGCAGTGCCACCACCGGGATGTCGCACTCCAGGACGGTCTGATAGCGCGGCGCCGACAGCTTGTCCCGCGCCGGCAGGTTTACCCACAGCTGGGTCATCTCCATCAGCCCCCCTTGGGCCGTGAAGGCACGGGAATGGAACTCTTCGTGCACGAGACCGTTCGCGGCAGTCATCCACTGCACGTCACCGGGACCGATGCGCCCACCGCCGCCCGAGGAGTCGCGATGCTCCAGTTCACCGGCATAGACGATGGTTACCGTCTCGAAGCCCCGGTGCGGATGTTCGCCAACGCCCCGTCGCTGGGCGGCCGGTTCGAAGTGGCGGGGTTCTGCGTGATCCAGGAGCAGGAACGGGCTGAGCTCCCGCCCGAAATTGTCATAACTGAACACGGTCTTCACGGGGAAGCCGTCGCCCACCCAGTGGAACGGTCCGGCGCGGTGGATACCGAGAATGCGGCGCATGGCCAGGTCCTCAAATATCGGGGTTCAAGTGGGGATTATGGGTGGAATATGGGGCCTGATCGAGCCCGGGACAACAGCGCGGGCTCCGGGTCTATACTCGATGCGGAGGCTCCAATGCCCGACCGCAGCGTTACCGGTTCCTGCCTGTGTGGCGCCGTCCGCTACCAGCTGCGCGGCCCCTTTAAGCGGCTGTCCCACTGCCATTGTTCGATCTGTCGGAAGCATCACGGTGCACCATTCGCCACCTATGTGGTCAGTCCGCTGGACAGTTTTCGTTTTCTGGCTGGCGAGGACCAGATGGGGCGCTTCGACTCGTCGGCTGGATGGTACCGGCCCTTCTGCCTCACCTGTGGTTCCGTCCTACCGACGCTGATGCCCGAGCACGGAGTCGTCGTCGCTCCGGCCGGCAATCTGGAGGGTGATCTGGGGATCAGGCCCGAGATGCATATGTTCGTCGGGTCGAAGGCCTCGTGGTATGAGATCACCGACAGCCTGCCCCGACACGCCGAGTATCCCCCGGAGTGGGGCGGCTCGGCCGTCTCCCGGTCGGCGCCGGAGCTGCCGTCCCCGGGCTGCACGTCCGGGAGTTGCGTGTGCGGCCAGGTGACCTTCGAGTACGAGGGCCCGCCGTTGCGGATGCTGAACTGTCACTGCTCCCGCTGCCGCAAGGCCCGCAGCGCAGCGCACACGACGAATATTTTTGTACCCCTGGACAAGTTCCGCTTCAGACGCGGCGAAGCGCTCGTTCGGGATTTCCATCTGCCGGGGGCCCGGTACTTTGGGGTTGCTTTTTGCACGGTGTGCGGTGGTGGAGTGCCGCGAAAGTCACAGGAGAGAAAGTTGGCCGTCATTCCGGCGGGATGCCTCGATTCCGATCCCGGCGTCCGGCCGAGTGCCCACATCTACGTCGGCTCGAAGGCCGACTGGTTCGAGATCACGGACGACTTGCCCCAGTTCCAGGAGATGCTCACGTGATGCGCGTCGTT
>CXWL01003791.1_pt1 | contig 11791 bp, 8 predicted proteins | sample 590931 | NCBI WGS metagenome assembly CXWL01 (sample SAMEA3498368, study PRJEB10139) | groundwater metagenome | biome: water well; material: biofilm material | place: Germany | collected 2015-04-27
CAGGTCCCATTTCGTACCATGGTGAACTGCTTACACTCGGAGCAGGGATCTCCCTCATAGCCCTTTTGGCGCGCCATTTGGATGGCGGTCATAGTCAACGTTTCACGCTTCAGTTCGACGGTATGGGCGACGTTACCGTTTCCATTTCCTTGGCCATTGCCCTTGTGACGGGGTATGGCCCCGCGTCGAGATGGAAACATTTCTGTGCTGATCGATGCCGAAGCCAGCGTTTCAGGAGTGGCTTCCTCATCGACACATTCAGGGTCCTGCTCGTCCATCTTGACGGAGTCCATTCGAAGATCCTCTTCCTGGACCTGTGCCAAGTCATAGCGGTCAAGGTAGGTTACGGCAAGTTCTCGGAAGATGTAATCGATGATCGACGTCGACATTTTGATACGGTCGTTCAATTTGACCGGCCCATTCGGCTCGAAGCGGGTAAACACGAACGCTTCGACGAACTCCTCCAGGGGGACGCCATGTTGGAGGCCCAGTGAAATCGCAATGGCGAAACAGTTCATGAGGCTGCGGAATGCGGCCCCTTCTTTGTGCATATCGAGGAAAATTTCGCCGCAAGTACCATCCTCATACTCACCCGTGCGTAGATAGAGCTTGTGCCCTCCGACAACGGCTTTCTGCGTGTACCCATTGCGTCTGGCCGGGAGTGGCCGGCGCTTTGCCAGGTACCGTACCAACACCCGTTCTGTAATCTTTTCCGCAATCGACAATATTTCCGACGAGGCCTCGATGGTCTTGCCGCTGTCGGTTGAAGCCGATAACGGCTGACTCAACTTCGAGCCGTCGCGATACAGAGCCACCGCCTTGACCATGCTCTTCCATGCAAATAAATAGGATGATTTCACTTCTTCCAGCGTGGCATCGGCCGGCATATTGATCGTTTTGCTGATGGCGCCGCTGATGAACGGCTGTGCCGCCGCCATCATGCGGATGTGCGCATCGACGGCGATATATCGCTGACCGATCCGGCCACAGCGGTTGGCACAATCGAAGATTGGAAGATGCTCGGCTTTGAGATATGGGGCTCCTTCCACCGTCATGGTGCCGCAGCAATAATCGTTGGCAGCGGCAATTTCTTCCTGTGTAAACCCCAGCGTTTTCAGCATGTTGAAGTTTGACTCGCTCAATTGTGCGTCGGTCAACCCCAGCTTTTCCCGGCAGAAATCTTCACCCAATGCATACTTGTTAAACACAAATTGGATCTCGAAGGCCTGGGCCAAACCGGCTTCCATTCTGGCGAGCGCGGCATCGTCGAATCCCTTCTGTCTCAGGCTCTCATGGTTAATGAATGGTGCGGTCTGCAAGGTTTGCCGGCCGACACAATAGTTCACGATGTCCTGAATCTGAGGTTCGGCATACCCCAATGTTCTGAGGGAAGCGGGTATGCTTTGATTGATGATCTTGAAATAGCCTCCACCGGCCAATTTCTTGAATTTGACAAGCGCAAAATCCGGCTCAATGCCTGTCGTATCACAATCCATCACGAGTCCGATCGTGCCGGTAGGAGCAATCACCGTGACCTGCGCATTGCGGTACCCATAGGCCGTTCCCAATTCGAGAGCACGGTCCCAGGCACGACGTGCCGCCATGAGCAACTCAGGAGGGCAATGCTGCGGCTGGATCCCGATCGGTGCAATCGTCAAGCCTTCATACTCTTCCGGAGCGGCATTATACGAGGCACGCCGGTGATTGCGGATGACGCGCAACATGGCCTCACGGTTTTTGGCATAACCAGGGAACGGCCACAGCTCAGCGGCCATTTCAGCCGATGCGCCATAGGCCTCGCCGGTCATGATGGCGGTCAATGCACCGCAGATGGCCAATGCTTTGGGAGAATCGTAGGGAATGCCTTGCCGCATCAGCACAGTGCCTAAGTTGGCATAGCCGAGCCCCAGCGTTCGGAACTGATAACTCTTCTCTGCAATGGAGCGGCTGGGAAACGATGCCATGAGGACGCTGATCTCCAGTACGATCGTCCAAAGACGCACCGCGTGGCGAAAGTTCTCCAGCTCGAATTGGCCTTCTGTCGAAAAGAATTGAGCGAGGTTGAGCGAAGCCAAATTGCACGCCGTATCGTCGAGAAACATATATTCGGAGCAAGGATTGGAGGCATTGATTCGGCCATCCTCCGGGCACGTATGCCATTCGTTGATGGTGGTGTCGTATTGGGTGCCTGGATCCGCGCAAATCCAAGCAGCCCAAGCAATCTGATCCCAGAGTTCTCGAGCCTTGATGGTCTTAGAGACTTTGCCGTCGATCCGACGCTTGAGCTGCCAATCGCCGTCCGCCTCCAACGTTGCAAAGAAGTCGTTGGGAATGCGCACGCTGTTGTTCGAGTTTTGGCCGGACACCGTTTGGTAGGCCTTGCCGTCCCAATTCGTGTCGTACTCATGAAACACAAAATGGGTAAACCCTTGCTGCGCATAGGAAAACATCCGCTGGACGTAGGCTTCTGGAACCGCATCCCGCCGGGCCGCAGCCAGGGCTTCTTTGAGGATCGGATTCTGCTTGGCATCGACCTCTATTCCCACCTGACCGGCATCATCGACGACGTGACAGGCCTTGAGAACGGCATTGAGGCGCTGTGCGCAGATTTTTGACCCGGTCACCATCGCGGCGACCTTTTGCTCTTCCACCACCTTCCAGTTGATAAACTCCTCGATGTCGGGGTGATCCAAATCGAGGCAGACCATTTTGGCAGCCCGTCTGGTCGTCCCGCCAGACTTAATGGCGCCTGCCGCTCGATCGCCGATGCGAAGAAAGGACATCAATCCGGACGAGCGTCCGCCGCCGGACAACGGTTCGGCATCGCCGCGAAGCTTTGAAAAGTTGGTGCCGGTCCCTGATCCGTATTTGAACAGGCGCGCCTCCCGCACCCAGAGATCCATGATGCCGCCGTCGCCGACCAAATCGTCGTCAACGGATTGGATAAAGCAGGCGTGCGGTTGCGGATGCTCGAACGCGTTGGTGGCTTTGACGACTTCACGGGTCTTGGGGTCGACGTAATAATGCCCTTGCGCAGGCCCTGAAAGTCCGTACGCGTAATGAAGCCCCGTGTTAAACCACTGGGGAGAATTGGGCGCAACCATCTGATGCGCGAGCATGTAACGAAGCTCATCATGAAAGGCATCGGTATCTTCCGGAGTCTTGAAGTAACCGAAGTTCTTCCCCCAGGAGGTCCAACAACCGGCGAGCCGTTCAAACACTTGCCGGGAATCACACTCTCCGCCAAGCTGCGGCTTGCCGTTAGGCCCGATCACCGGATTCCCCTGCTCATCTTGCTGCGGCACTCCGGCTTTCCGGAAATACTTTTGCGCGAGAATATCGATCGCAAGCTGGGACCAGGGCTCGGGAATATCGATGTTTTCTAATTTGAACACGGTCGATCCGTCGGGATTACGAATTTCCGACGAACGTTTCACGAAAGGCAGGCCTTCATAGGGACTTTGCCCACGACGTGTAAATCGGCGTTCTATTCTCACAATTTCCCCTCCCCCGGTCTTCGTAATTGGTGTGGGACCGCTTGCGACCCCAAACAGGAATAATCAGGCTTCAGTTTCAGTAGGACTAGGTGCAACGAACGGCTAAATTCTGACGTCTCGACGATTGATCAACCCAGGGAGCATCTACATATAGCGATCTGGGTTAATTGTCAATACCAACTGTAGTGGTTAGGCTGGGGAAACGGATGAAATCCTGTGGGTAACCAAAAATGATTGGGAAACGCTAACTTCTAAGAATTTAGACCGACTTATCCACAGTACGTTGACCGAAAAGAGGCTAATCTCGACGTCTAAATGGATACTCAAGGATAAAAAAAACTAAAATACTTGGCGCCCAAGGGTCAAAGTGGCCTCATCCACTCCCTCAATGGGAATGAACCGATTACCGATGCCAATGACCACAACCCGAGTACCAAGCACCGTAGTTTCAAACCAGCTGAGGACTCCCCAGTTTTTACGCAAGGTATGAGGCCGCACTACGCTATTGAGCAGCTCCTGACTATGTCTGCGAAAGATATTTCGGACCACCGTGCCTTCCCGTTCAGGTGTGGACTGATCCATTCGATCCATAGCCTTGGTAAGCTCGGCTTGCACGAAGCTCAAGTATTGATCCATGGTGGGATTCGTCAGTGCCAGCACGACCGTCATGGCCAATACCACCACGACTAGGCTCAAGCGCAGAAGACTCATATAGGCCCGCGCCCCCCTTTGACAAACAACAGACGGATGGCTAGCCTAGTCCGCATTATTCATGAAGGTTCGTTGCGAAAGCGTGNNTCGTGCAGTATGTCGAAGGGCTGAACGGCGAGACTGCCCGTCACAGCCGCGTATCCACGCTTGCAGCAGAAGCGTCATGAATAATGCGGGCTAGGCCCATTAGGTTTGTGACGGCAATCAAGCTGCCCACCTTGTTTCTATCAGGAGGATCCTCATGTTTGTCTGGAGTAAACGCCTTGTCGCAGCCCTGTTGGGACTATTTGCGCTCACATTGGGAATCCTTTTGCTCAATACAGCGCCGGACAACACGAGCGGCCTCAAGGCTTATATGACCGGATGGATGGCCATCAACTATCTCGGCTTGATCATGTGGGTCTTTGTCTGGATGATCGATCAAACCCGCATGCGGGGAAAAAATGTTTGGGTTTGGCTTCTCCCTTTCGTCCTGGCGCCCCTTCCAACATTGATGCTGTTCGTCTTGTTCCTCCAGAGACGCCTACGGCCGTTATAGTTCAGCTGGGCCGGCTTTGGCTTGCGCATCGCGGTCGGCTTCTCGATCTAACTGCGTTCGGAGAGCCCACACCAGCCAGATACCTGGTAATGCGATCAGAAACGACCAGAAGAAAAATTGCGCCCAGCCGACCATTTCGACTAACTCAGCCGACGGACGACCGGAAAACACTCGCCCGAGCGCTTCCAGCGATGAGAGCAACGCGAACTGTGTTGCAGTGTAGCGATGGTCGCACAGCGACATAATCAGTGCGACAAACGCTACGGTGCCCATGCCGCCGGTGACATTTTCGATAAGAATCGACGCCGTGAGCGCCGCATAACTCTTGCCCATCCAGGCAAGCCACATGAATCCCAAGTTTGAAACCGCTTGCAGCAGACCAAAGAGCAATAACGACCGAACCATCCCGAGCTTGGCCATTGCGACACCCCCGGCCAATGCGCCAATAAGCGTCGCTCCAATCCCAAGACCCTTTACATACCCGACCTCGCTGACGGAGAAGCCCATGCCTCCAATAAGAAATGCCGTTTGAAGCGAGGCCGCGACGGCGTCTCCGATTTTATAGAAGACGATGAGGGCGAGAAGCCCGATCACCCCTGGGCGCGTAAAGAATTCTTTCAGCGGCCCTCCAACCGCTTCGGCGAGACTCGCCGGTGGAGCACCAGGCTCTGACGGCTCCGGACTGACGAGGATCGTGACGACTCCCGCCAACATCAACCCAGCAAGCAGCAAGTAGGTATTCTGCCATCCAATACGATCGGCCAATAGGAGGGCGCCGGCACTCGCAAGCAACAGCGCACATCGATAGCCATTCACCCACACAGCTACACCGAAGCCCCGTTCCGGACGTAAGAGCACATCGGTCCGATAGGCGTCAAAAACGATGTCGAGTGAGGCAGCAAGGAAAGCCACCATGAAAGCCAGTATCCCCAATATTTCCGGACGCTGGCCCGGCCCAGTCACCGCCATAGCCGCCAAGCCGAGCGCGACACTAATCTGCATCACCAACATCCATCCGCGTCGGCGTCCCAGCCAGGGAGGGACCAGACGATCCATCAAGGGAGCCCACAAGAATTTCAGGGTGTACGGGAGGCCGACGAGCGTAAAAATGCCGATGGTCTTCAGGTCGAGCCCGACGACCGTCAACCAGGCCTGGAGCGTCCCAGCCGTGAGGGCCAACGGCAACCCCGAGGCAAAACCCAAGGGCAACATGATGGCGATCCGCCGGTTCGCAAGGATCTGAACGAACGATGGTGTTTTCATCGAGCCCTACGAGCAGTCTGCGGGAAAACTCGGTTTATACATAAAACTCTGCTGAGATCTCGCTGAATGCCTCTGATGCCGCAATAGCTCAGGATGCTCAGACTGGTTTGTTTTGTTCATCTGGTTTATCTGGTCTGTCTGGTTTAACCAAACAAACGAGAGAAACCAAATAAACCAAATAACGATCTTCTTCTGCTGGCGGACTTTTTCAGCATCCTGCTAGTGGACATGAGGCAGTAGCATATCATCGGAATAGGGGGCGGCTCAGGACATTCTGGAAATCTAATCTATCGAGAGGATGGAGGGGAAGGCCGAAAAGGCGCTGGAGAGACTCCCTGCGCATCGAAGCTCAGCAGGGTTGTCCATTGAAGGCACAGGGCTTATACCGCGTAATATCGAACTCGACATTTTCTTGGTAGACCCGTTCGTTGCCGTTTACGCCATCCTGTTCCGGATCGTTATACATGGTGTGGTTCCACCAGTAGAACAAGGGGTGGGCTTCCGTCCGGTAGACAGGATTACCGTAATTACTCCTGGAATACTCCTGAACGAGACGACCGGTAACATAATCGATTTGGCCGTTCCCGTGCAGAGAGTAGAGCGTAAGAAAGAGCCGAGCCTCGTGGTCGTAGTGCTCCTCGACTCTTGTCGAAAGGTCAGGTTCCAGGGGCAGGAGCTCCTTCGCCCATCCACCGGACACTGAGAGCAGGAGAAGAAAAGAGACCATGACGATGGAAGCCGTTGACTGCGAAGGTGTCACAAGAAACTCACGATGATGTGTGGGCAGTCATGCGAACTCTACCATGGCCTTGCAAGGCCTTCAAGCGAGGGCGGAACGCAACGTAAAGAACTCGTGGGAGATCCTTGCTCCCTTCGCAAGGTTCTCCCTATAATGGCCCGACTATCATGAAACGCGCCTCGCTCCATACACTCGGCTGCAGACTGAACCAAGCAGAGACAGCGGTACTCGAAGCTCGCTTGCGGCGCGATGGCTACCATGTCGTCGAGTTCGGTGAGCCGACAGACTTGCTTGTCGTCAACACCTGCTCCGTGACAGACGAGGCAGAACGTACGTGTCGTTATGTGATCCGAAAAACGTTGAGACATTCCCCCGGTGCTTTTGTGGCAGTCACAGGCTGTTATGCACAGACCGGCGTCCAAGAGCTGCGCACCATTCCTGGAATCGATCTCATTGTCGGGAATCAATTCAAATGGGATTTGCCCTCATTTCTTCCGGCTCCCCAGGCTATGAAAAAGCAGCCGGACCCGGAAGTGCTCCATACCCGCACCATCGACCGGGAAGATTTCACCCTGCCGGATTATGGCGAACCGGACTCCACCAGGGCGCTGCTCAAGATCCAGGACGGCTGCAATGTGATGTGCAGCTTCTGCCTCATCCCCTTCGCACGCGGGCATGAGCGGAGCCGCCTCCAAGATGATGTAATCCGAGAGGCCGAAGCCCTTGTGGCAAAAGGCTACAGAGAAATTGTGCTGACCGGCGTCAACGTTGGGCAGTATCGGCAGGACGAGCTTGATTTGGTCGGGTTGATTGCACAATTGGAGAGAATCGAAGGACTCGAACGCATCAGGATTTCGTCTATCGAGCCGACGACGATCACGAACGCCCTCCTAGATTGGATGTCTTCCTCGTCGAAGCTCTGTCCCTATCTCCATGTTCCCTTACAGAGCGGAGACGACAGCATCTTGTCGTCCATGAATCGTCCATACAATGCAGAAAAGTTTACCCATCTGATCCAGCGAGCCGTGGCGGCGATTCCTCACCTTGGGCTGGGAACCGATCTGATGGTCGGATTTCCAGGAGAAACTGGGGAAGCATTCGCGCATACTTTGAGCCTCGCGCGCGAGCTTCCCTTCTCCTATTTCCATGTCTTTACCTATTCGCCACGGCCCGGTACCGCTGCCACGAAGCTGCCTGACCAGGTACTGATCGCTGTCGCTCGGGAACGGGCAAAGAAACTTGCCGAGCTGTCCCGCCTTAAACGCCTGGCCTTTGCAGAACGGTATATCGGATCCACCGTGCCAGTCCTCTTCGAGTCGGGAGAAATAGATGGATACAGGTTGGGGGTGACAGCAAACTTCCTGAAGGTGGGTGTTCCTTCAAACATAGACCTCACCAATCACCTGCAAGATGTGCATATTACTGGAGCTTCGGATCGTTGGGCGGTGGGTCAGCTCACGGCGGAACATCAGACAGTGCGAAGGGTGCCGGTTCTATGAAAGCCAAATCCGCAGCAACTCACGTGCATCTGGAGACCTTCGGCTGTCAGATGAACGAGTATGACTCGGAACTCGTCCGCTCACTGATGAAACAGGACGGATTTGTGTTTACCGACGAGCCAGAACGTGCAGACGTGATTCTGATGAACACCTGCGCCATTCGCGAGAATGCCCACAATAAGGTCTATAAACATTTATCCGAGCTCAAGAAACTCAAGCGGCAACGTCCGCTGGTCGTAGGCGTCTTGGGTTGTATGGCGCAAAACCTGAAAGAGGAACTGACCGACTTTCAACCGCTGGTCGATGTGCTCGCCGGCCCTGATGCCTATCGCCAGTTACCGATGTTGATCCGCAACGCGATGCGCTCGCAAGAAGAAGGGTTGGATCAGAAGGGACTTGCAGTCGACCTTTCGGAATATGAAACCTATCACGATGTCGTACCGGACCGAACCGACGGGGTAAATGCCTGGATCGCCGTCATGCGAGGCTGCGACAACTTCTGCAGCTTCTGTGTGGTCCCCTACACTCGAGGCCGGGAGCGTTCCCGCGATCCGGAAGGGATCGTTCAGGAAGCCCACCGGATCGCGGAACAAGGATTCAAACAGATCACGCTCCTGGGGCAAAACGTCAATTCCTATCGCTTCGGCAACTGGGACTTTGCACGATTGATCACGGCGGTGGCGGACGTACCAGGCATCCAACGCGTGAGGTTCACCTCCCCTCACCCCAAAGACTTTCCGCTTTCATTGTTGGAGGCCGTCGTATCCCATCCCCGCATCTGTAAGCAAATTCATTTACCACTGCAATCCGGCAGTGACCGCATCCTCGACTTGATGAACCGCACCTATACCAATAAAGAATATCGCGCCTTGGTCGGACATATCCGTACCCTGCGATCGGACATCGTCCTCAGCACCGATATTATTTGTGGTTTCTGCGGGGAAAACGATGAGGACTTTGCCGAGACGTACCGGCTGATTGAAGAAGTACGGTTTCACTCAGCGTTTATCTTCAAATACTCTGAACGAAAAAATACGATCGCCGCACGCAAGTTTCCGGACGATGTTTCCGAGCCGGTAAAGACCGAACGGATCACGCGACTCTTCGACCTGCAACGGAACATTTCCCACGAACGCAACCGGGAATATCTGATGACAACAGTTCCAGTCCTAGTCGAAGGAGACGCTAAGCGATCCGCTGCGCAGGGCAGGGGGAAAACCGACGGCAATATCACCATCATCTGGGACAAGAGCGCCGTATCTTCTCAACCGGGAGACATAGTCTCCCTTGCCGTCTACGATGCTTCGTCCACAACTTTATATGCAGAACGTCCGCCTGTGAATTGAATCGTTGTTGCCTCGCCTGACCTCCCTAGCCCACATTATTCATGACGGTTCGTCGCGAAATCGCTGAGCCGCGTCGCGAGAGCGGCGCGCGGAGCCCCGAGCACCCGAGGCGTACTCGTGCAGTACGTTGAGGGTTCGAGGGGCGAGCCCGCCGACCGAAGGCTCGTCGTAGCAGCGGATCAGCGATTGCAGCAGAAGTGTTCATGAATAATGCGGGCTAGAATCATTTCTGTAGGATCGACTCCAAAAGCGAACACTTCTGAACAACATCTGTTTGGGAATCCCACCGCCCCATGAGATATTAAGAAGTAACGTGGAATCACCATCCGCATNNCACGAGTCAGCCCATTCCGTACTCATTCCCGATCTTCCCCTGATATTGCCTGATCTTAGCTGGTGAGATCAGGCAATCTACTTCATCCTGCTAAAGGCATAGTCTTTGCTTAGCAAATGAGGCGCTAACACATTACTCTCACTCCTTGGAGACGAAGCATGACCGAGAATCAAGATCACAGCGCAAAAGAAAAAAAACCCCTATCCCTGAGCCTGGAAACCATCATTGCGCTGGGACTCTTCGGATGGATTGCACTGAGCATGGCAATGATGGGCCTGGGAATCTGGTAATTGCCCAGGACATCGATAATTGCACTCGCCACGGATAATCACACGCACCAATTCCGAAAGAAGGAGAGTCGCGATGAAAAGCTATCTCCCACGAACGACTGTGCAGCATCCGATCCTGCAGAGCCTCGTCGGAATCGCCGCCTCTGTGCTCCTCATCAGCGGTTGCGCCAGTGGGGCGAAGCTCGCCCAGAATCCAAATAACAGCGTCTACTTGGAAGAAGTGTCCGATTGGTCGTTTGAAGCCAGCCATCCAGCTGTAATCGACCAACAGACCATCACAAAGATCGTGAAAGGGTTATATGCCAATGACAGCATAACCGGATCTTCAAGAATGTCCGCTGGTGGCAGCAAGCCGATGAGAATTTTCAGCGATGAGGATGTAGAATTTCTCTCCCCCCTGCTCACACAAGGCTTAGCAAAGGCGAAACCCGAACAGCTTGTTGGGTTCCACATATCCTCATCGGCAGGGTCAGGCTCTGAACCCACCACGGGCAGTCTTTACGTGCTGAAGGAATCGATCTACTTGACCCTTAGGAAAGGTACTGAGCCGATTGGTTTTATGCCCGAGTCGGCTGCACGTACCGAACCGGCTCCGGCCTATGCTTCCAACGGTGAGCCAGGCGCCATGACGATGATCATCGATTACCATGCAATGGCCAAGGCCCCAATGCCAGCTCTCCTCCCAATGGCAAAAGCTACGTCGGTCCTTCCAACTGCCCAGCCAAGAGCGCAGGCGGTTTCCGACAGTACGGTCCAGGAGGCGGGGGACGCTGAATTGACGGCTCAGAGACTCAGTGAAATAAAAACGGTAAGAGATGCGCTCACCAAGAAGGAAACAGAAATCAGTATGCTGCGCAAGGAAGCGGAATGGATGAAACGCCAACTCCGGGACCGTGACGAGGAAATGCAAGCACTCCGGTTGACCAAGGTGTCCGGGAAACCGGCAGCGAAGAAGAAACCGGCCCAGGCGGCACGAACTCGCTAAGCTATCTCAATCGACGTTCAGCAACTCCGGCTGGAGTAAGACCACCTCACTGGACAGGGGCGGGCGGAAATTCATTCGGCAATAACAGGCATACGTCACATAGGTATCCTGTAGACAGTACCGAGCCAACTCCAGCCCCTGTCCTTTCTCCCACATTTCAGCCACCTGAGCCCCACTGCCCGACTTAGTTTCAACGTTCAGCGCGCGCGCCAGGACATCGAGTTTCACCCACCCGCGCGTATCCCAATTGCTCCAAATCGCCATCGTGTCGTAAACCGGTTCCGTGCGGAACTTAGCGAGGTTGACGTCCAGGCTCGGCTTGACTTGGTGGATGATCGATCTCTTCTTAAGGAACGGAAGATCGAAGCCCAGACCGTTATGAGTGATGAAGAGAGTCGGGCGGTTCTGCGCCAAACGACTCCAGAATTGCCGCAGCAACTCCCGCTCATCCCCGCCATACCAGGCCACTGACCCACGCGGCTCGAGCTGATCAGAAAATTCCAACAGACCGATACAGACGATCTGACTGAACGTACCGTCGAAGGCCGACTTCGCATATTGTTCATCCTCGGCGCGTCGCTGAACCTCG
>CXWL01022329.1_pt1 | contig 11791 bp, 5 predicted proteins | sample 590931 | NCBI WGS metagenome assembly CXWL01 (sample SAMEA3498368, study PRJEB10139) | groundwater metagenome | biome: water well; material: biofilm material | place: Germany | collected 2015-04-27
CGGAACCGGTGAACGTCGACGTGGTGCCGATCTGGGCGGTGTACATTTGGTTGTACATTACGCCGTTTTGGAACCCGTCTTGGCTGCCGCAGCGCGGCTTTACGCCGTCGCCGTCGGGCTGAGCACTTGCCGCAAGGATTGCACCGGCCGCGCCGTAGAGCTGCGCGAACGTACAACCGCTGACCAACGCGCCGATCGTGAGCGCGTCCGTATCAACCTGGAACGGCGCTTCCGGACGGTAGCTAACTTCGCCCTGGACGCCCCAGCCGGCGATCGTCGTGTTGAACGAGAAGCCGAAGACTCGAATGTCCTCAGGATAGCTCACCACCACTTCGCCATCCATGCCCGCCAGCGCGAACTCGGCGCCGTCGAACGACTGGACCGTCGGTGCCCCGCTCAAGGCCGGGATCACCAGACCCGACTGGAAGTAGGTAAGAACGCAGTTCAGCTGGGCAATGGCGAGCTGGTTTTGGAACCCGTTGGTTGGATTCAACCCCACGACACCACCGGTCAACGCAGTCACCGCCGCAGCAGCCGTCGGCAACACGCCACCCGGATCGCTGACCGGTGTGTTCGCCATCTGGAAGGCCGCAGTACCCGGTGTCAGAGGATTGCCCAGCGTGCCGATTGCGCCGTTGATCGTAAACGCGGCGGCGCCGCCGCCGATCGTGCCGATCAAGCCCGGCGCGGTCAGACCGCAACCGAGGTTGTTGAGCTGGCGACCGGTCAAGCTGCCGGGCACATCGGTGGGAACGAGGTTGGAAACAAACCCGTTCACGAAGAAGCCGAAGTCGGCCGCCGTGTCGGTCGAATCTGCCCCAATGCTCACGAACGGAAGACGGCTGTGATAGTTCTGATAGTAGAAGCTGATTTCCGTGCCGCTCAACTCCTCGAGGTACAACGACATCTTGACGCCGAACTGGCCGTCATCTCGAGCTGCGATGTCGCGACCGCGCTCAAGCACGCCGGTTGATGCGCGGGTGACGCCATCGCCGGACAGGTCCGGCTGGCCGCCGCTGCCGTCGATCTGACCGAGGCGGAACAACTCGTGCTGGCCGATCGGGAACGCAGCGACGTGGCTGATAAAGGCGCTGTCGTTACATTCGAGCAAGCCGTTCGCGTCCGGACCAGCAGCGCTCAGCTGCGGGTCATTGAGCAGGCCGACCGTTTGGACGAAGCGAGTGCCGGTACCAGGCGCAGCAATACAATTGCGGCGAATGCCGGAGTACGGGCTGCTCGTCAGGAAGCTTACCAGTTCTCCGCCCGCGAAGTTGCCGCCGACGCCCGTGCCGTACGCGACCACGTCCGCGCCCGAGAACGGTGTGCCCGACGGGTCGATTTCAAACGGCTGCCAATTGAGGGCGTAGTACGCGGCAAGCGAGACATCGAACGGCAGCGACACGGAGCCGTACACCGCGTTGACTGGAACGAGCGCTTCCTTGATTTCCGAACCGGGGCGGCGGAACGACGCCACGTCGATCGGGTTGAAGACATTGAGGCCGTTGAGGATGAACGTACTTTCGCCCCAGTTGATCACTTGCTTACCGGCGCGGATGTTCAACGGAATGTCGCCGAGCGTGTAATCGGCCGACACGAACGCGTCGAGCAGTTCGTAGTTCCGGCCGACGTCGCCGAGTGCGTCGTCCGTCAGTTGAGAGCGGTTGCCGACGCCATTATCGTTCATGATCACGTCATAGAAGCCGATTGCGCGCGCGAAGATTTTGTAGTTTTGCCACGTGATCTGAAGGTCGTGGTTTGCCTTGACGTTCGCGCCGATCAGATCGCCTTTGTCGAAATTCAAGCGGCCGTCGTCGGTTTGCATCGAACCGTCGTTGTTGTTCTTCTGGTTGCCGGAGTAGGCGTTGCCGCCGCCGACGAAGCCGCTGAACGGCGCAATGAGAATGCCGTTGGGGAGGACGACGCCACCGAGTGCCGCGTTGTTGCGCGGATCGATCGGGCCGCCGTTCGCTTCGGGCAAGAACTGGTTGTTCCGGTCTTCGGTGAGCATCGAAGCGCCCATCGACACAGTCGTGTCGAAGGTGATTTGAACGTCGCCGAATTCTGCTTCAACCGCGTTTGCGGACCCAACTAATGCGAAAGCCGCCGCTGATCCGAGTAGTCCGGTGCGAACGACGCTGAACTTCGTCATGACTTAGTTTCCCCCTACTGCAACTTAAAATTCACAGCCACGGAAGGAGGGAAAGCAGGCATTTTCATGCCTTTGCCCCCCAACATTGGCTCCCCGCCTTAAGACCACACGTGGAGGCTGCACGAGTCAATGAAGGAAGGCCGACCAGCCACAGGTTGTGCCCAGAGTGCGGCAAATTCAACACGGTCCGTGGCGGAAAAGTTGCCACATTTGGCGGCAGCCGGTTTGCCTTGATTGGTCAGGGTTGCGTCGCAGTGGTGCCACTTTCTTAGCCACCATGGCGCCCCATGAAAACCATGCTCGCGATTGTCCGGACAGCGGGTCTCCTGGCCGGTTTTACCATTCTTGGTGCGTGCGACGCCGCCCCACAAATCCCGCAGACGGTGAAATCCGCGGCAAACGCCTTGTTGGGACCTGCCGACGACCCAAGCGTCAACAAAGACTGGCGAAACGCTGCCCTTGGCTATGGCCTGCGCCTATCGGCGGCGGCCGAGGAACGCGCGACCCATCCGGTGGTCTATGACGCGTCCTATCAGCAACTTTCGTATCCAAACGGCGATGTGGCGGCGGACCGCGGTGTGTGCGCCGACGAGGTCGTGCGGGCTTACCGGCTGCTTGGGATCGATCTGCAGCGCTTGGTGCACGAAGACATGTCGCGGGCGTTCAGCGCCTATCCGAAGCGTTGGGGCTTGAAGGCGCCCGACAAGAACATCGATCACCGGCGCGTACCGAACTTGGCGATGTTCTTTTCGCGGCACGACGCGTCCTTGCCCGTCACGGCGAACGGCGACGACTACAAGCCGGGCGATGTCGTCGCGTGGGCGCTTGCCGATGGCAGGCCGCATATCGGCATGGTCACGGAACGACGCTCTGCCGACGGGAAGCGTCCACTTGTGATGCACAATATCGGCTTCGGGCCGCAGATCGAGGACATGCTGTTCGGCCTTACGATCACCGGACACTACCGTTATCATCGAATGGATTCGGCGCGCCATTCTTGACGAGATAGCGCACCGCTTCGGCGAGTGACCGCGCGTCGATCAACGCGTCGTGCGCGAGGCCCTGCGAGACGGAGCCAACGTGTTTGGCGAGCGTCCCCGATGACACGCCCGCGAGGGCGATGCCCACGTCGACCAACCATTCTCTGAGATTGACCGCCATCGTGTTCGTCCAAAGTTGGGGTTTGCCGAGCAGCTCCGCGTTGCGTGCGATGACGCGGTCGTCGCGTCCGTAGCAATACATCCGACGTTTGCCGGCGAATGCCGCGAATGCCTTCGCGCCGGTTGCGAAGTCCGTTCCCTCTGCGGCCAGACGCTCGTTCGTGATGCGCGTTAGATCGACGAAGTAGTCCGACAGAACCGGATTTCTGACGGGCCGGATCAGCACCGCAAATGACTCCGCCTCAGCCAGCGTTTCGGCGTCGACCCGAACGGCACCGATCTGCACGATCTCGCGGAATTCGCCGGGGCCCGCCCAGTTTCGTTCCATGGAACCCCGCCAGGCGGTGAATTCCGTATCAAAGACGACGACTTGCGTTTCCATTTCTGTCCGCTTCGCACGTGCGAAACGCTGGTGCAAGTGACGCGGCAAAGAAGCGGACTTAGGGCCCGATTTGTGGCTATATCCGCCCCGCTTGCTCACCCGGCCGCGCGATCGATTCTGCGGCCCCTGTTAACAGCTGGACATGACCGCTGCACTGGAAGCCGACCTGCAAGGGTTCTCTCAGTTCGTGCAACATTTCTTCGCCGGTGCCGCGCCGGAAGACCTTGCCGGATTTTCGAACGACATGCGGGCGGGGGTCGCGGGGCTGTTTTGGCGCGCAGCCGCGGAACGCAAGTCCGGGACGACGTTCCTGCGCGTTTTCACGCCGGAAGCGCCGCGCGACGGATTCGTGGCGCCGGTGACGCTGGTCATCACGATCAACGACGATAAGCCGTTCCTCGTTGACTCGGCACTCAGCGAACTCGGCGAGCGCGGTTTGAAAATCAAGGCCGTGTTTCATCCGATCTTCAAGGTAAAGCGAGACGCGAATGGGGCATTCCGCGGCTTCGTGTTCGACGGCAACGACGCGCCGGCGGAGAGCATGATCTGCGTCGCCATTTCACGGATCGGAACGGCCGAGCAAATCGCTTCCATCCACGCGGGCGTCTCAGGCGTGTTGCACGACGTCACGGCGGCCGTTTCCGATTGGAAGGCGACGCTTGGGCGGGTCGACGAGGCGATCGCCGACCTTACCAAGAATTCGCCGCCCGCGCCGCGCGAAGAGATCGAAGAAACGATCGCGTTTCTGCAGTGGCTGAAACAGAACCATTTTACGTTTTTGGGCGCGCGCGACTATGCGTTCGACCCGAAGGGCGACGGGCAATTGAGGCCATTGCCCGAGACGGGGCTTGGCCTATTGCGCGATCCGGAGCGGCGCGTGATCCGGCGAGGTACGGACCGCGCAACGATGACGCCGGAAGTGCGCGCATTCATGATGCAGCCATCCCCGTTGATCGTCACCAAGTCGCTTGAGAAGTCGCCGGTGCATCGGCGCGTGCAAGAAGACTATATCGGCGTCAAGCGGTTCAAGGACGGCAAGCTGGTCGGGGAGCGGCGGTTCGTCGGGCTCTTCACATCGGCCGCCTATCACGACAATCCACGTGACATCCCGTTCCTCAGGCGCAAGGTCGCGACGGTGATGGCGCAGTCGGGGTTTCCGAAGGGCAGCCATAATGCGAAGGCGCTGGCCGTCGTTTTGCAGAACTTGCCGCGCGACGAGTTGTTTCAGGTTTCGGAAGCCGACCTTTTGCGAATGGGGCCCGCGCTCGCCCATCTGGGCGACCGGCCGGACACAAACGTCTTCATCCGCTTCGACACGTTTGAACGGTTTGCCTCCGTGCACGTGTACTTTCCGGCGGACAAGTTTCGCGGCGGGCTGATCCGTTCGCTCGGCGGCATTCTGACCGACGCGCTTGGCGGACAGATCGCCAGCGCATATCCGCACACCGAAGAAGGGCAAATGGCCCGCATCCACTTCACGGTGATGTTCCAAGATGGGCGGCCGAAGACATACGATCACGTCGCGCTGAAGGCGCGGCTCACACAAGCGGTGCGGCTGTGGAGCGACGATTTTTCGGATGCGCTTGCGCGGTCCATCGCGCCGGAGCAGGCGGATGCGATTTTCGCGCGCTATTCGAACGCGTTCTCCGAAGCTTACCGCGAGGCGTTCGGTCCGGCTGAAGCGATCCTCGATATCGGCAAGATCGAAGAGGTTGCGCAAGCCGGTGCCGGCGCGCTTGCGCTTCGTTCATCGGGCGGGACCGACCCCAACGACGGCGTCATTCATTTCAAGATCTATCATTCGGGCGAGGTCATAGAACTCTCCGATCTGTTGCCGGTGCTTGAGGATTTCGGGCTGCGGGTCATCGAGGAGGTGAACTACCCGGTCAAGCGCGCCGACGCGTTGGTCACAATTCACGACTTGAAACTTAGCGGGCAGTTGACGCCGGAGCGCGAGGCGGCGATGCGCCTCTTCGAAGACGCGTTCATGACCGTGTGGCGCGGCGGCGCGGAAAGCGACCGGTTCAACCGGTTGACGTTGCTGGCGGAGATGACTTGGCGGGACGTCGCGATGCTACGCGCGATCGCGAAGTATCTGCGGCAGGGCGCCTTCGGCGCCAGCCAGGCTTTGATGGAAGAGGCGTTTGGGCGCAATCCGCGCATTGCGGCGGCGTTGGTGCGCTTGTTCAAGACGCGGTTCGCACCGTTGGCGCAAGACCGCGCGGAGATTGAAGCGAAGATCAACAGGGAAATCGACGAAGCCCTGGCCAAGGTGCCGAGCCTCGACGACGACCGTATCATCAGGCGATTCCGGAACGTCATTCAATCGGCGCTTAGGACAAACTTCTTTCAGAAGGACAAGCCGTCGATCGCCTTCAAGATCGACAGTGCCAAGATCGAAGATCTGCCGCTGCCGCGGCCGATGGTCGAAATCTTCGTCTACTCGCCCGAGGTCGAAGGCGTGCACCTGCGCTTCGGCAAGGTCGCGCGCGGCGGCCTTCGCTGGTCCGACCGGCGCGAGGATTTCCGCACGGAAGTGTTGAGCCTTGTGAAGGCGCAGCAAGTGAAGAACGCTGTGATCGTGCCCGTGGGCTCGAAGGGCGGGTTCTACCCTAAGAAGTTGCCGCCGGCTTCGAACCGGGAAGCCTGGCTCGCCGGCGGAATCGCGGCTTACAAAACGTTCGTCGCGTCGCTCCTCGACATGACCGACAACATCGCGCCCGACGGCAAAATCGTGCCGCCCAAAGATGTCGTGCGGCACGATGCGGACGACCCCTATCTCGTCGTTGCGGCGGACAAGGGAACGGCAACGTTCTCCGACATCGCGAACGGAATTTCGAAGGACTACGGCTTCTGGCTCGCCGATGCGTTCGCGAGCGGCGGTTCCGTCGGCTACGACCACAAGAANNACCACAAGAAGATGGGCATTACGGCCAAGGGAGCGTGGGAAGCCGTCAAGCGTCACTTCCGTGAAACCGGGACGGACATTCAAACCACACCGTTCACGGTCGTGGGCGTCGGCGACATGTCGGGCGACGTGTTCGGCAACGGCATGCTGCTCTCGCCCGAAACGAGACTCGTCGCTGCGTTCGATCATCGCGACGTCTTCCTCGATCCGCACCCGGACGTGGCGCTAAGCTTTGCGGAGCGGCAGCGAATTTTCAATTTGGCGCGCTCGTCGTGGGCCGACTACGACCAGGCGAAAATCTCAAAGGGCGGCGGGGTCTATTCGCGATCGATGAAGAAGATCCCGTTGTCGCCGGAGGTCAAGGCGCTGACGGGGCTCACAGCCGACCAGGCGGAGCCTGCGGAGTTGATGCGGGCGTTGCTGAAAGCGCCGGTCGACTTGTTGTGGTTCGGCGGGATTGGAACGTTCATCAAATCATCCGCTGAGAGCAACGCGGACGCCGGCGACAAGGCGAACGATGCTTTGCGCGTCGATGGGCGCGACATCAGAGCGAAGGTGATCGGCGAAGGTGCAAATTTGGGCAGCACGCAGGCCGGACGCATCGAGTACGCCAAGGCGGGCGGACGGTTGAATACGGATGCGATCGACAATTCGGCGGGCGTCGACACGTCGGACCACGAGGTCAATCTGAAGATTCTGCTGAACGCGTCGATCGGGGCCGGCGAGTTGAAGGGCGCCGAGCGCGATTCGCTGCTTGCGAAGATGACGGACGAGGTGGCGCACCTGGTGCTCGCCGACAACTACAATCAGACGCTGGCGCTCAGTGTCGCGCAGGCCGGCGGGGCATGGGAGTCGGACGGCTACGGCCGCTTCATGCGGGCGCTGGAACGCGACGGGCGGCTGAACCGCACAGTCGAGGGTTTGCCATCGACCGAGAACCTGCGCGAACGCGCGAACCGTAACGAGGGGGTAACGCGGCCGGAACTTGCGGTGTTGCTCGCTTACGCAAAGCTGCAGTTGTTCGACGAGATCAATAGTTCGAACCTACCGGACGATCCGTTCTATGCCGAAACGCTGAAACACTACTTCCCAAGCGACGTGCGCACGCGGTTCCCGAAAGGTATGGCAGCGCACCGCCTCCGGCGCGAGATCGTGGCGACGTCGTTGACCAACGATATCGTCAATCGCGGCGGGCCACTGTTCATGCACCGGCTGAAGGAGGCGAGCGCGAGCGAGGCGCCTGCTCTCGCCCGCGCCTACACGATCGCGCTCAACGCGTTCGGTATCGACAAGATCGCCGACGGGATCAACGCGCTCGACAACAAGGTGGCCGCAGCCGTGCAGGTGCGCATGCACGCCAAACTGGCGCTGCACCTTCTGCGACAGACGCTGTGGTTCTACCGGCATGTGCCGGCGGCAACGCCGATCGCCGATGCGATCGCGCCGTACGCGCAAGGCGTAAGCAAGCTGCGCGGCACGTTCTCGACGCTGGTGTCGGAAGCCGAAGGCAAGGCGATCATCGACACGATCAACGAACTTAGGGCGGCCGGCGTGCCGGACGAACTGGCGGACGATATCGGCGCCTTGCCGGCAATCGGTGCGACGCCTGACATCGCTCGGCTTTCGGGCGAGACGAAGAAGCCGCTCGACATGGTCGCCGGTGCCTACTTTGCGGCAGCGCGAACGATTGGCGTCGACCGGCTGCGGCTTGCGGCGGAGCGCATGAACCTGCCCGAGCACTGGGACAGGCTCGCCGTGCGGCGTTTGATCGACGACCTCTTCGTACATCAGCGGGCGCTGGCTTCACGGGCGCTCGCCAACGGAACCAACGGCGACAACCGCGCAGCCGGCACCGCTGCCGTCGAGGCTTGGGCCGAGACGCACCGCGAACAGGTCGAACGGGTCGCGACACTTGTTTCTGACCTCGAGCGGTCGGGCACGTTCACGGTTGCTCGTTTGACGCTGGCGGCGGGGCAGATCAGGGACCTGCTGGCTTAGGCCAGTTTCAGCACGACGGCGCCCGCGGCAACGATTGCGGCGCCGACCAAGCGGCGCGGCGCTGCGCGTTCGCCGAAGAAGATGATGCCGATCAGTGCTGCGAAGACGACCGAAGTTTCGCGGAAGGCGCTGACGCCTGCGATCGGCGCAAACGTCATTGCCCAGAGGACGAGGCCATAGGCCACGAACGACAGCGCGCCGCCGACCACGGCGCGCGGCCAGTGCGCGCTTGCGTAGACGACATGACGCCGACCCCGAAGCATCAGGGCCATCGTGACCGTGGTAAGGCCGACCGCGAAGAAGACCCAACCGTTATAAGCGAGCGCGCTGCCCGATGCGCGAACACCGATACCGTCGGAAATGCTGTAGAGCGCAATCGAAATGGCCACGGCGCCCGCCAGCAACGTGCCTTGGCGGTGGGCGCCGGGGCTCATGCCGACGGTCAAGATGCCGATGCTGATCAAAGCGATGCCGGCTAGGGCCGTCGTGGTGGGGAATTCGCCTATGGTTAGGGCGGCGAGCGCCGTGATCATGAGCGGCGGCGTGCCCCGCGCAATCGTGTAGACGTGGCTGAGCTCTCCAAGTTCGTAAGCGCGGGCGAGGAAATAGACGTACGGCAGGTGAAGGGCCGCCGTGAGGGCTATCCACGGAACGGCCGCCATATTCAGCGGCGGCGCGAGGAGCGCCACGGCAAGTCCAATCGCGCCTGCGACGGCAAACAGCAGCGCCGCATCGAGCAGGCGATCGTTGCCTGCTTTGAGACCCGCGTTCCACGCCGCGTGCAGAACGGCTGCCGCCAGCGCTGCGGCGGCCGCATCCCAGGGAATGGTCATGAATGGAACGAATAGGGGTGACGCACGAGCCCACTGGAGCTTGCGGGTCACAAGCCAGTCAAGGCCCTCGCTTGTCGCGCGGGTTCGCGGGCAAGCTCCGGCAACACGCTATTCGGATTTCCGGTCTCACATGAGCGACACACTGCCCGCCAAGCCGACTTTGCGCGCGCGTTGGACCTCTGCGCCTGAGGGCGTTGCGGCGAGCGGCGGCGCTTCTGCCTCGCCGCTCGGGCAATGGGCGTGGGCCTGGTTCGAAGGCGCGCGCAACCCGCACGTGCTTTTGATTACGATCTATATTTTCGCGCCGTACTTTTATTCGCAGCTGGTGGGCGATTCGGTGCGCGGACAATCGCTGTGGGGCGATCTCAACTCTCTTGCCGGCCTCATCATCGCGTTGACCGCACCGATCCTCGGCGCCGTTGCGGACGCAGGCGGGCGTCGAAAGCCTTGGTTGTTCGTGTTTTCGTTGTCGCTAACCGCGACCGCAGTCGCGCTGTGGTACGCATTGCCGGGCGAAGCCGGGCTCTCGCTGGCCGCTATATGCGTTCTCTTGGTCGCGACCATCGTTTCGTTCGATTTCACCGCCGTCTTCCACAACGCAATGCTTCCGACACTGGTCCCGGATCGCCAGGTGGGAAGGCTCTCCGGCCTCGGGCTCGCGCTCGGGAACTTATCCGGAGTCGTGCTCTTTGTGTTCATGTTGATTTGCTTCGTACTGCCCGGCGTCGTCGACTGGCCGTTCGTTCCGGCAAAGCCGCTGTTCGGCGTCAGCAAGGAAGCGTTCGAGCCGGAGCGTATGGTGGGGCCGTTGTTTGCGGTATGGTTCATCCTCTTCGGTTCGTGGCTGTTCGTGTTTACACCCGATCAGCCGAAAGTGGCGCTAGGTCCGGCTGCGGCAGTGAAACAGGGCCTGCGCTCGCTCATTCGAACAGTGAAGAGCTTGCGCAATTATCGCAACGTCGCGTGGTTTCTGCTCTGGCGCATGATCTACAATGACGGCTGCAATGCCGTTCTCATCTTCGGCGGCGGCTACGCGGCGACGACCTTTGGCTGGACGACGCTCGATCTTCTTGTTTACGGCGTAGTCCTCAGTGTGTTCGCAACCTATGGCGGCGTTTTCGGTGGCTGGATAGATCACAAGTTCGGCTCGCGCAACGGGCTGTTGATCGCGGTTGGCGGAACGATGATCGGGCTGGTGCTTTCGCTTTCGATGCGGCCCGACACGATCCTATTTTTCATTCCGTACGACCCGAAAGCGCCTCCAGTGCACGGCCTGCCGTTTTTCGAGACGTGGCCGGAGATCATTTATGTAACCATCGTGATCATCATCGCGATCTTCATCACAGCCGCCTATGCGAACAGCCGCACGATGATGGCGCGTATCGCGCCGGCGTCGAAGATGGGGGAGTTCTTTGGCCTCTACGCTCTGTCGGGCACGGCGACGGCGTTTCTCGCGCCCTTCGTGGTGGCGCGCTTCACGGAATGGACGCACAGCAACGCGCTTGGCCTTGCCTCGATCCTAATCCTTCTCGGGCTCGGATGGACCGGGATGCTGTTCGTCAAGACGGAGCGCGCGGTCGCGGTGGATTGAGAATGGGACTATTCAAAATCAAAAGCGCGGGCCAACGAGGCCCGCGCTCTCACTTCGAAACCCGGTCGGCGCGTGGCTACTTGCCGATTTTGAAATTCACGTTCACGAGCACCGAGTGGTTTGTCACGTCGTAAGTGGCCGTCGGAACCGAACCGCCCAGTCGCGGTGCCAAAGTGAGCTCCACGTCGCCTGCATCGAGATAGCGGTAGCCGAGACCGATCGCGGTCCCGTCGCTGATCTGATAGTTCACGCCCGCGCCCAGCTGCCAGGCGAAATCGCCGCCGCTGCCGTTGAGTACTAGGCCATGCTTGATCTCGTTGTCGGCGTAGCCGACGCCGCCGCCGACATAGGGCTTGAAGTTGCTACCCATGTCGAAGTCGTACCAAGCGTTCGCCATCAGCGTGAATGTCCTCACGCTGCCGTCGGATGACGCGGCCGCGGCAGTTCCCGTCAGCGTACTGGTGAGGACCGTGGAGTAACCCGAGATCGAGGCGACCGCTGTGTCCGTCGTCACGGTGACAGCCGCTCCAGCCGAGGCTCTTCCCAGCTTGCTCCTGCGGAACGCCAGTTCGAATTCGCCGCGCAGGCCCGGCAGCCAACCGAGGTCTCCGCCGACCGCCGCGCCAAGCACGAAGCCGTCTTGCCCCTTGGCCCCGCTGTTCGAGAACGTCGTCGCGAAGTTAAACGTCGCCGTTGCTGTTAGCGTCGCTGAACCCGCCGTCACGAACGTGGTTGTCGCCGTCGTGGTCGCGTTGCCGACTCCCGACACC
>CXWL01028558.1_pt1 | contig 11791 bp, 10 predicted proteins | sample 590931 | NCBI WGS metagenome assembly CXWL01 (sample SAMEA3498368, study PRJEB10139) | groundwater metagenome | biome: water well; material: biofilm material | place: Germany | collected 2015-04-27
AAAGCTGCGTGAGATAACCATGGGAGCCGCTCAGAAAATTACAACGGACTTATTGACAACCTCGATATCGACGTCGTGATCGAACTGAGAGAGTCGGATGTGGAACGCGTCGTGACTCTCTTCCAAGACGAGTATTATGTCGATCGAGACATGGTCGAGTAGGCCGTTAGAAGGAGTTATTGTCAAGTCTGGTGTTCAGCAGTCTGAATCAAGCGGCGACCTGGTCTGACTGTGTTGCCTCGATTCCATCCGTGAATTTCATGCCCGTGATGACTTTGGGCAAGTAGTCCCACCCGCGCTGGCGCCGCCAGTTCTTTTCCGCACACAACCCCAGCTTGAACATCATGTGCAGCATCCCATCCCGCGTCAGGCAACCCTTCGACCGATTGGTTCTGTGCCGGATAGTCCCGAAGGTGGACTCGATCGGGTTGGTCGTCCGGATACTCTGCCAGTGCTGCGCCGGGAAATCGTAAAAGACCAGCAACTTCTCGCGATCCTTCTGCAAACACAGCGTTGCCTTTGGGTACTTAGGCTCATAGGTCCTGATGAACAAATCAAAGGCCCTCTCGGCTTCTTCCTTGGTGTCGGCCTGCCAGATCTCATGCAGCGCCTGCTTGGCCTTGGGTGGTGCCGACGTTGGCAGACAGTTCAGCCCATTCAGGGTCTTGTGCATCCAGCAGCGTTGCTGACGGGTATCGCCATAAACCTCTTCCAGCGCGGCCCAGAAGCCCATGGCGCCGTCGCCAATCGCCAGCCTGGGGATATTCATGCCCCGCGCTTTCAGCTTCAGCAGCACTTCCCGCCAGCTCTGGGTGGATTCCCGAGCGCCCTCCTCAATGGCCAGCAACCGTTTCTCACCGCGGTCATTGACGCCGATGACCACCAGGGCGCAGAGCGTGGTCTGCTCCGCCCGCAGACCACTGTACACACCGTCCGCCCACACGTACACCCAACGATCCTTGTCCATGCGCGATTTCTGCCACTCCTGATACTCCTGCGCCCAGCTCTGCTTCAAGCGCGACACGGTACTGGCTGACAGGCCCTTCGCCTCGGGACCCACCAGCACCTCCAAAGCGGCTTCCATCTCACCACTGGAGACACCCTTCAGGTACAGCCAGGGCAGTGCGGCTTCCAGTGACCGGGTCTTGCGCACAGAGGGCGGCACCAGCGCGGAGTGGAACGTGACCGACTCACCGGTTTTGACCCGCACCTTGGGAATGCGAACGGTGATCGGCCCAAGGCCTGTCTGGATCTCCCGCTCCGGAAGGTAGCCGTTGCGGACCACGCCCGCCCTGCCGTCGGCCAGTAGCCGACCCGCGTGAGCGACCAGCAATTCCTGCAACTCCGTTTCCACCGCCTGTTCAATCAATTGCCGAGCACCAGCCCGCAGCAGTTCCGTCAGTGGGTCAAGACGCTCTACTCGATCTTCCAGCGCAATGACGGCACTCTTGTTCATCGTGGCGTATCCTTTGGTTGCTTCGTGGTGTCGCGATCACCAATCAACCAGATACGCCGCTTCTTTTCAAACTCTCAAACACCAGATTTGGTTATAACTCCAAAGGGCGGTGCCCTAGGGTGGACCCACAGATTTTCGCCTGCCGTCAGTTTTAAAGCCACTGGCGGTGTGCGGGAGTTGTCAGGGCAATCAAATGGAGTACGGTTCCCTTCGACGATTGCACCATTCAGCAGTGTTGCCATCCTCTGGAAGGATCCTACGACATCAATCACTCTCCTATACCAGTCCGGTATTACTCCCTCCTTGGCGTTTAGTAGCGCAGCTATGCTCAATCACTCGGCGTCGTTCAGCCTGACTCAGAATACCCCGATCCGTGACTTGGTCGGCTTGCTTGGAGCGAGCTATGGCGTCGCGAACCAGTTTGGGTCGAATTCAGGAGGCGCGCTCTCCTGGACCACTGTGGGAGGAATGGGAAGTTTGGTGTACCGAGTGACCCAGAAGATGTTTCTTGCGTTGGCCTATAGTTACCAAAACGTTGATAACGTATTCGGAGGGACACATTTTGCTTACGATAAGCACGTTGTCCAGCTGAATCTGACTCAGGCCTTTTACTGAATACTGATAAGATCGCTCGTATGCAATCGTTAACCCAGGAAGATCTGATTAGGACACTGTTGAAGAAATGGTGGTGGATCGTTGTAAGTATCGTCGTCTGTATGTCTCTAGCCTACGGAGGTTGGGAAATTTTACCTAAGACATATAAGTCTACTGTCATTATGACAATCGATAGCCCGAAAGTGTCGAAGGATTATGTGAAAGGTCTTGGAGGGGCAGATGGAAAAGGCTTTGAAGACCCAGCGACTGTTGCCATGCAACAGGTACTGCTCGCGCTTACGAATAAATCAGTGTTGGTCCCCATCATCGAGAATATGAAGCCGTATCCGGACAGCGAAGAAGCAACAGAGGAGTCCTTGATTAAGCGCCTTCGAATGGCCATTAGCGTCGCACGGCCCAAAGAGGGCCTCGGCATTGGGATTTCTTACCAACACTCTGACCCCCATGTGGCCCAAGCCGTTGTAGCTCTTCTCGTCGTCAAACTGCAGGAAGACAATGCCAAGCGCCGAGAAGGATTGGTCGAGACCACCACCGAGTTTCTGTCTGTTGAGCTGAATCGAGTGAAGGCGGAACTTGAAGCCAAGGAACAGGCGATATCTGATTTCAAAAAGGATCATATCGGAGAATTGCCAGGCCAGATGGAGGCCAATCTGCGCACGCTCGATCGATTGCAGGCTGATCTTACGACTTCCAGTGAATCCTTGAATAAGGGGGGGGAACGGCTTACGGCCTTGGAAAAAGCGATCAGAGAATTCTCTGAGATCGGGTCAACCGACGTGGTTCCAGTTGAGAGGGGCGGGCGAATGATTGAATCTCGGTCTCCCGACCCTCGTGGTGCCAAGTTAGAGGAATTAAGACAAAAGCTAAATGAACTCTTGGGGGTTTACAAGGAGAACTATCCGGATGTGGTGCATCTTCGAGAGGAGATCCGCCGGTTAGAGTTGGAGCCACGAGTAGCTGGTAGTGATCAACTGGGTGTGGCTGAGACGACAGGTGGACGGGTTGAAAACAGTGGCAAGGTTGTCCGTAAGCCCATTGACCCATTCTTGAGAGAACTGATGAAGGAGCGCAATGAACTAAAAAGTGAGATGGCCTTTCTTAAGGAAAAACAGGCCAAGACAGTTCGTCAGATCAAGGAGCTTGAAGCGCATGTACAACGTATACCCGCAGCAGAACAGCGCCTCACGATCCTAGTCCGAGACTATGAGAATCTTCAGAAGGGGTATCAATCTCTTCTTGATAAGCGGACCAATGCCAGGATTTTGGGGAATTATGAGAGTCGGCAGTTTGGGGAGCAGTATCGAGTGATAGAGCCGGCCAACCTGCCCTACGTTGAAGAACCACCGACACTCCTCCATTTTCTGTTTGGAGGGTTTGTGCTGGGCTGTGCCATTGGGTTGGGAGGAGCCATTGGGGTTGAGTTTTTGAAGCCCGGGTGTCGCCGCCCTGAAGAAGTCGAAAGCTATCTTGGTCTTTCGGTCATCGCCTCGATCCCTCCTTTTGACAACATGACAGTCGGAATGGGTTCGACGGGGTCGCGGGCGCTTCTTACTGGGCCTAAAACCAGTGTTGGGATTTCTGGACGTGCTCCATCACATTATGGATATGGACGCAACTGGACGGGGGCCGGATCCGGTACCAAGCGTGCATCGTTTACGAGTCTGCCTCAAGCGTTTCATTTGATTGCAAAGTGGGGGGCGCATTCCATTATTGCTGAGCAATACCGAGTGGCGTCGACGCGTCTGCTGTTGATGACGGCTGAAAAGAAACATGTAGTCACTCTTGTGGCCAGCAGTATTATGGGGGAAGGGAAAACAACTACGGCAGTCAATCTTGCGTATGTTCTAGCTCATGATCTGAAAAAATCTACGCTCCTGATCGATTGCGATTTCAAGCGCCCGATGGTGCATGAATATATGGATATTTCGGTCGAGCCAGGCCTCAGCGAAGCGATGCTGGGGCGAGATATCCTTGACAATTGCATTCATCACTATGAGGGGATTCCACTCTCGATTCTGCCGTGTGGGGATCCGAAGGTCAGGCCTGCCAGTATTTCCGGGATTCAGTATGTGAAACAGATTTTGCCAGAGCTAAGGACTCGCTATGACCATGTGATTTTAGATGGGCCGCCTATATTAACACTTGCTGACGTCAATGTCCTCGGTAGTCTGGCGGATCAAGTGATTCTTGTGGTGCGAGCCGGCTTGACGAGTCTCGAGATGGTGCGCAAGGCGGTAAAGCAACTCAACGTCAATAGCGACGAGATTGGAGTTGTCTTGACAAAGGTGGAAATGGAGTTTGCTCCCTACTTCATGTACGAGACGCCCTATGCTGGTAAGACCGGACGAAGTGGCGAATAAAGAGACTGCAGTGGAGCAGGACCTGCAGTTGTGCCGCTTCACGGAAGGCATGTATCCGACGTGGGACGCACTGAGTCCTAGAAAGCGGATACTCATCTTGGGGGGTGGAAAGTTTGCTGGGGAACTTTGTCGAGTCGTACGTTTGCAACGCCTTGGGCTGGCGGAGATTGTCGGAATGCTTGTGGGGAGGAATGAGCGAGTGGAGAGGAACCCCGATATGCCTGGCGTAATTGGCACGTATGAACAGGTAGCACGAGTGGTCGAAGAGCAGAGAGTGACCACCGTTGTGGTGTGCCTTGAAGATCGCCGTTCGGTACTGCCGGTTGAACAGCTGCTCGATTTGAAGGCGATGGGAATAGATGTTCGTGATGGGCATCAATTGTTCGAAGAAGTCTCGGGCCGCCTCTCAATTGATTCGCTTCGCCCGAGCGTCCTAGTGTTTTCGAATGGTTTCAAGCAACGCATGGTCACCCGTATCATGAAGCGGTTCGGTGACATGATGGTTGCAATCGGCGGATTACTGGTGCTGATTCCACTATTCTTACTCGTCGCGTTTTTGATTAAGGTTGATTCATCAGGGCCCGTGTTTTATCGCCAGGTCCGTGTCGGATTACGTGGGCGGCCATTTTCGATCTGGAAGTTTCGATCAATGGTGCAAGATGCGGAAAATGCGGGGGCTCAATGGGCGCAAGCGGACGATCCGCGCATCTCCCGCGTCGGGTGGTGGCTGCGAAAGACCCGTGTCGATGAGTTTCCACAGCTGATTAATGTGTTGCGAGGGGAGATGAGTCTTGTTGGGCCGCGCCCAGAGCGGCCGGTGTTCGTGCAGGACTTGCGAAAAACTATTCCCTATTATGATTTGCGCCACACGGTCAGGCCCGGCATCACCGGATGGGCACAGGTGAAGTTTCGCTATGGCGCCTCTGCGGAAGATGCCCATATGAAGTTGCAATATGACCTCTACTACGTCAAGCGGTTGTCCTTCGGGATCGATATGAGCGTTTTGGTGCAGACGGTGCGAGTGATGTTGCTCGGGGAAGGGGCGCAGTAATGGCTTCCAACCGGCAGAGTCAAGAGGCGCGCGTACTACATGTCCTCTCATTTGATGTGGAGGAACATTTTCAGGTGTCGGCCTTTTGGTCCGATGCCAGAAGACAACAGTGGGATCGACTGGAAAGTCGTGTTGAGCAGAATACGCTTCGGCTCGCGGAGCTCTTGGCGTATGCTGAAACAAAGGCCACGTTTTTTGTTTTGGGATGGGTCGCGGAGCGACATCCGGGGTTGGTCAAAGCGTTGGCGAAACAGGGGCATGAAATTGCATCGCATGGTTACGGACATGAGTTAGTTTCCGATCAGACTGAAAGTGAGTTTCGGGACGATGTCAGGCGGTCCAAGTGCATTTTGGAAGAGTTGACGGGAAAGATGGTATTCGGCTATCGGGCGCCCAGCTTCTCGATCACTGACCGAACCCCGTGGGCGTTACCGATTTTGCTTGAAGAAGGCTATCTCTATGACTCCAGTATCTATGCTCGATTCCAACCTTCGGAGAAAGTTGGGATGCGGAGCTGTGTACAGGAGATCATGACGACCGCCGGCTCTATTTTTGAAATTGCTCTACCTACAGCGAATCTATGCGGTATTCAGCTTCCTACTCCCGGGGGGGGGTACTTTCGCCTCTTGCCCTATTCAGCTTCCAGAATGATTTTAAGGCAGTTTGAAAAAACTGGCACTCAGTTCGTCATGTATCTGCACCCTTGGGAGATTGATCCGCATCAACCTCGAATGGAGGGGTCCGTGATTTCAAAACTTCGCCACTATCTAAATCTCGAGAGGACCGAGCAACGGTTACAGTATCTGTTGTGTGATTTCGTGTTTGCTCCTGTAGTCGACGCGATTCAGCCAATCCGTGACATGTGTCAAGCCCGGGTACAGGGTGGTGCGGCTCCATGTGCAGTGTTTGGATAAACAGGTACGGTGAATGATGACGCAGTGGTATGCAGTAAGGACGAAGCCTCGTTGCGAAGCGTTTGCAGAAGCTAATCTTCAGCGGCTTGGGGTGGAAGTGTTTCTTCCAATGCTGATAGAAGGCACGCCCATGTCCGTGGTGAATCGAAAATCAGCCACGCCTTTGTTTCCCGGGTATCTCTTTGTACGGTGTGCGATGCCGGCTCAGTATCGCGCAGTTAGTTATGCCACAGGGGTCAAGGGTGTTGTCTCATTCGGCGCTGGTCCCTCGATTGTGGACGATTCGATCATCGATTCGATTAAGGGGCAAGCCGTGGACGGTATCATCGAAATTGCTGATGGCACACTTGTGCCAGGCAAAGCTGTGCGAATTCACGAAGGACCGTTGTGCGGATTGGATACGGTCTTTGAGAAGAAACTGAACGGGACGTCTCGCGTGGTGTTGCTGTTGAAGGCTCTTTCCTATCAGGCGCGAGTTGTTATTGACCTTCGAGGGGTGGTCAATGCCTGAAAAATCAAAACTTGAATGTTCTCCTCTGTTTAGGGGGGGAGCTGATAGAGTTTTTTGATGGGACCTTGATCTGGCTCCTTTTTCGATCAAGGATCCACAGTGGAGAGCTAGAAGATTGGCGAACGTCCTCTGTTTAAAAGACCCGGTGGCTGACATCGGATGGGCGGTAGCCCGAGTTGAGCCGCTACAAACTCACTTCAAAAATGCAATAGTATTTTTGGCCGTGGGGCTGCAGCAGAGATTATAAAGCCGAAATATCCCGTCGAAGGGACTTCTGCTAGCTAGATTTAGGAGCAAAGAAGCCAATGTATATACTAGGCATTTCGGCGTTCTATCATGACAGCGCAGCTTGTCTAGTTCATGAGGGAGAGATTATTGCGGCCGCGCAGGAAGAACGGTTCACACGTAAGAAGCATGATTCAAGTTTTCCGCATCATGCAGTGCGATTCTGCCTCGCCCAAGCAGGCATTAAGATTACGAATGTCAAATACTTAGTGTTCTATGACAAACCCCTTATTAAGTTCGAACGGCTTCTTGAAACATACGTAGGGTTCTCACCCAAAGGCATCCAGTCATTTCTCGCCGCCATGCCCGTGTGGCTTAAAGAAAAGCTCTTTCTGAGGAAATTGCTTCAGAAGGAGGTTCTGACGTGCGTAGAGGGTGTGGATCAGGCGCAGTTGCCTGAATTGTTGTTCGGCGAACACCATGAGTCTCACGCCGCCTCAGCATTCTTCGCCTCCCCCTATCACAAAGCCGGCGTGCTCTGCATGGACGGGGTTGGGGAATGGGCCACCACTTCTGCATGGCTTGGTGAAGGGAACACGCTGACGCCGTTGTGGGAAATTCCCTTTCCCCACTCGCTGGGGCTCTTGTACTCGGCGTTCACCTACTACACTGGCTTTAAGGTCAACTCGGGGGAATACAAGGTGATGGGTCTGGCTCCCTATGGAGAGCCGAAGTATGTGAAAGCTATCTATGAACACCTTCTGGATCTGAAGCCAGATGGGACGTTTCGAATGAACATGGAGTATTTCAATTACTGCACCGGGCTCACAATGACTAGCCGGAAGTTTGACGAGGTATTTGGCGGCCCGCCTCGCCAACCGGAATCGAAGTTGTCCCAACGGGAAATGGACTTGGCTCGCTCAATTCAAGAAGTCACCGAAGAGGTGATGTTGCGACTTTCTAGGACCATACACCGCGAGACGGGTGTCGATTATCTCTGCATGGCTGGAGGGGTAGCATTGAACTGTGTGGGCAATGGAAGGGTCTTACGCGAGGGGCCATTCAAGGGGATGTGGATTCAGCCAGCAGCGGGTGACGCTGGTGGTGCCTTGGGCGCAGCGCTGAGCGCGTGGCATCTGTACGAGAATAAGCCAAGAACTGCGAATAACGTCAAAGACCAGATGAAAGGCAGTTATCTGGGGCCAGCCTTTAGCAACGACGAGGTCGAGTTAAGACTCAAACAACTCGGCGCTGCCTATGTACGACTGGGTGAGAAGGATCTATTCACTCGAGTAGCAGAGGAGCTTGCTGCGGGCAAAGTCGTGGGCTGGTTTCAAGGTCGCATGGAGTTTGGGCCGCGGTCATTAGGTGGGCGGAGTATTCTGGGCGATGCACGCAATACGAAGATGCAGTCCGTCATGAACCTCAAGATCAAGTACCGGGAATCGTTCAGGCCCTTCGCGCCGTCAGTCCTACGTGAACGGGTGAATAGTTATTTTCAAATGGATTGCGACAGCCCCTATATGCTTTTGGTGGCACCCGTGCAAGAGAAGCGCAGGCTGCCATTTAACTCGAGTGAAAAAGGACTGTGGGGAATCGAACTCCTCAACGTTCTCCGGTCGGATATTCCAGCTGTCACACATATCGACTACTCGGCGAGAATTCAGACGGTCCACGAAGATACAAATCCTCGCTATTATTACTTGCTGAAGGCCTTCGAGGAGAAGACCGGATATGCCACATTGGTTAACACCTCTTTCAATGTGCGCGGAGAGCCGATTGTCTGTACACCGGAAGATGCCTTCCGCTGTTTCATGCGAACTGAAATGGATATCTTGGTGTTGGAAAACTGTGTACTGAAGAAGGAAGACCAGAAGCCACTGGAAAGGGATACGGATTGGAAACAGGAGTTTGCTCTCGACTAATCTGAGTGAGGATCACGTGAGTCAGATGGCAACAACAAAAGACCTCCGGAGTTTTGGGTTATTGGTTGGGGCGGTGTTCTGCGTTATTGGCCTATGGCCCTTGGTGTTTCGGGGCGAGCCCATGCGGGAGTGGGTTATTGGTGGAGGCGGGCTCCTGATTCTACTGGGAGCGATCGTTCCTCAGCTGCTCCGCCCTCTTCATACGGGCTGGATGTGGGTCGGCCATGTGCTGGGGTGGATCAATACCAGGATTTTGCTGAGCATCGTGTTTTATGGATTGATTACCCCTATTGGCTTGATCTTCCGGCTAATGGGGAAGAACACAGTGCGGCAAGCATTTTCTGAATCAAGCGCCACGTATCGCGTAATTCGGACACCACGAGCAAGAAATCACATGAAAGTTCAGTTCTAATTCGTCGACTGTGTGCCAAGGAGGTGGGGTATGGGTCAGTTCGTAGGGGAACTGTGGGCCTTCATGAAAGAACGCAAGAAGTTTTGGCTGTTGCCTATTGTACTGGTGTTGGTGCTGCTAGGCAGTCTCATCGTATTAACACAGGGTTCGGCAGTTGCACCGTTCATCTACACGTTATTTTGAGATGCCTGCAGCGTTGGCTCCTGTGAATGCCCTCTGTAGTAATCATGTCGACACCAGTCACGGTCAACTAAACTGGCGTTTTGTCATGGCGAGAGCAGAATGAAGGTACTGATTGTAGAAAATATGGGCTACATCGGTCCGGTGGTGCTGCGTCATTTTCCACAAGATTTATCCACCGGCAATATTGATTGGTTTTGACACCAGGTTCTTCGCTCAATGTCTCTATGGTGCGAGGACCGTTTCCCAAGCACCTGCTCGACCAGCAATGTTGTGGCGATGTGCGTCCATCAATCGTTCGACCCTTAAGGGGGTGGATGCCGTTGTGAACCTGGTTGCGATTTCTAACGATCCAATGGATAAAGGCTCTAAGGAAGCCATCTTGGCCATCAATTATCGTTGTCAGGCCTACGCACCCTGATCTTAGAATTGAAGGATGGATTGGAGTAGGCCGGATTTGCCGATCAGACATATCGCGAATCGAGTTTCATGTGCCTGAATGTCCTGAAAAAGTTCCGGGAGGATGGGTGGTTGACCGATAAACTTGCATGGTTGCCGGTCACGAAGAACAGCACACCAGCATAGTTGTCTGATTGAGTGGATCCACCACGATGAAAGGGAAGGTAGTCATGGGAAGCAATGCTTGTTTATTTTGCCAAACGCCGCTGCACCGGACCTTCGTCGATCTTGGAATGCATCCACTCTGTGAAAGCTATGTGAGCCAAGATCGATTGGACCACATGGAACCGTTCTATCCCTTACGCGTATACGTCTGTGAGCATTGCTGGCTTGTGCAGCTCCACGAGTATGTCAGCCCGTCCGATATCTTTACCGAGTATGCCTACTTTTCCTCTTACGCGGATAGCTGGGTGCAGCATGCAAAGCGCTATACCGATATGATCGCGCAACGACTTGCACTCACTGCCAAGAGTTTTGTGGTGGAACTTGCCAGTAACGACGGCTATTTGCTGCAACACTTTGTCGCCAAGGGTATTACGGTCCTTGGGGTCGAACCCGCGGCCAATGTGGCGGAAGTCGCGCGGAAAAAGAATGTGCCAACACTGGTAAAGTTTTTTGGGAAACAGACTGCGGTCGAATTGGTTGAGCAGGGTAAAAAAGCCGATCTTATCGCGGGAAACAATGTTCTGGCTCAGGTGCCGGATTTGAACGACTTCGTCGGCGGCATCAAACTATTGTTGGCGCCGCAGGGTGTCGTCACCATCGAGTTTCCACATTTAATGAAGCTGATGGAGGAGAATCAGTTTGATACCATTTACCACGAGCATTTCTTTTATTTCTCACTCCTGTCCGTGGAGCGCGTATTTGCGGCACATGGTTTGGCATTGTTTGATGTGGAAGAACTGTCTACGCATGGAGGATCACTCCGGATCTATGCCCATCACGTCGATGATACGGCCTATCGCATGACGGATCGATATCGTGAGTTAAAGCGGCGGGAGCAAACGGCTGGTTTTGAACGAGTCGAAACGTATGCGTTATTTGCGGAACGGGTCAAGGAGACCAAGCGAAAGTTGCTGGAGTTCTTGATTGAGGCGAAGCGAAAAAGAAAAGTCATCGTCGGATATGGAGCGCCTGGTAAAGGCAATACGCTTCTCAATTATTGCGGAATACGCTCGGATTTTATCGAATACACCGTGGACCGCAATCCCTATAAGCAGGGGAAGTTTTTGCCTGGTACGCATATACCGATTTATGCTCCGGAAAAGATTGCTGAAACCAAGCCGGACTATGTATTCATCCTGCCATGGAACTTTCGAGACGAGATCATGCAGCAAATGACCTTCATACGCGAATGGGGCGGGCAATTTGTCGTCCCGATTCCTGAAGTGCGAGTGTGTAACTAGTGATCATGAGGGGTAGACGATGATCGAACGAGATGCATTCCAAGGGGGGGCCGAACAACACCAAATGGGCGCAGAGATGCATCGGCTCATGGCTGATCTCTATCCGATTTGCCGCAGCCTGACAGGTAACGGAGTTCGTCGGACCTTGCACATGCTCAATGACGTGATGCCGCTCGTAATTCATGAAGTGCCCACAGGGACGACCGTCTTTGACTGGACTGTTCCGCAAGAGTGGAATATCAGAGATGCCTATATCAAAAACTCAAAAGGCGACCGC
>CXWL01018899.1_pt1 | contig 11790 bp, 10 predicted proteins | sample 590931 | NCBI WGS metagenome assembly CXWL01 (sample SAMEA3498368, study PRJEB10139) | groundwater metagenome | biome: water well; material: biofilm material | place: Germany | collected 2015-04-27
GAAGCCGCCGAAGAAGCCTGGGGCTCCCACGTCAACGAACTGGGCGCCATGACACTCATGGCCCGCGCCAACTCCTGGTACATGGGCGCCAACATTCCAGGCAAACCACGCGTCTTCCTCCCCTACGTCGGCGGCGTCCCCGCCTACCGCCAGAAATGCGCTGAAGTCGCAGCAAACGGATATGAAGGATTTGTGGTCGGGTGACGCGCCGCAACATGTCCCCCGCGGCTTGTTGACGAACTGCGAAGCCGCTAGGCTGCCCCGACCGCGCGAACCTCGTGCGGTGAGGGGAAGCAAACTGGAGGGAACGAATGAATAGAGTTGTGGTTCTACTGATCGTGCTCGCGCTCGCAGCGGGTGGCGCGTATTGGTACATGAACAAGGACAAGGCGGCCGCACCGGCCGATCCGGCAGCGATGACAGATCCGGCCGCAGCACCGGTAGATCCGGCGGCAGCGCCGGCTGATCCGGCTGCGGCGACCGATCCGGCCGCAGCACCAACCGATCCGGCAGCAGCGCCGGCCGATCCGGCAGCAGCGCCGACCGACCCGGCAGCACCGCCTGCTCCGCCGCCGCCGCCGAGCGATCCGACGCAGCAGTAGTCGTCGATTCGATAGAGAGTGTACCTGCGGCCGGCCTCAAACGCCGGCCGCATGGCTTTCAAGGGGCTAGCTGCGTAGCATGCCCTCGAACTGACCGCCGCAAGGTACATGGCCGACAACGCTCTGCCTCGAAAACTCGCCACGATCGTCGCCCTCGACGTCGCCGGCTACTCCGCGCGCACGGAAGCCGACGAGGCAAAGACGACCGCAGAGATCCCAGCCCTGCGCACCGTGATCGAAGCTATCGCCGCGCGCCATGGTGGACGCGTGTTCAATACGGCTGGCGATGGCTTTATGCTGGAGTTCGTCTCAAGCCTTGCCGCGGTGGAAGCCGCAATTGAACTCGCTGAGACCTGCGAACCAAAGGTGCGCGTCGGCGTGCACCTCGGCGACGTCCTCGTCCAGCTGAACGGCGATCTGCTCGGCCACGGTGTCAACGTCGCAGCGCGCCTGATGGCCAGGAGCGACCCGGGCGGCGCGCTTGTGTCGGCCGCCGTGCGCCAGACGATCCGCGGGCCGATCTTCGACCGCCTTGTCTCGCGCGGCCTCTTCCAACTCGACAAGATGACCGAAACGATCGAAGCGTTTGAGATCGGTGCCGCCACGCCCAGAGCCACTGGTCGAGTTTGGCGATTGCCAAAGCTGCAGGCGCGGACCTGGAAACTGATCGCCGCACTCGGCGTTGCAGTTACGGTCGTGATCGCTGCCGTCGTGATGCTCACATCCCGCGTGGGCGACGTCGCGCCCAGCGACAGATCCATCGCCATCCTTCCGTTCGAAGACCGCTCGCAAAGCAAAGCCGATTCCGAGTACGGCGATTGGCTGTCGGAATTGATCAGCAGCCTTCTGGGTAAGGCCAGCGAGCTCAAAGTCATCTCGCAAACCTCGGCCTCGGCCTTCAAAGGCAAGGCAGTCGCCCTGCCCGACATCGCCAAGCAACTCGGCGTCGCGCTGGTGCTCGAAGGCAGCGTGCGCAGTGAGGGCGAAGACATCCAGATCAGCGCGCAGCTGATCAACGCTGCAACCGACACGCAGCTGTGGAGGGAAATCTACCAACGCAAGAACGACAATGCGCTCGGCGTCCAAAGCGAAGTCGCCGCCAAAGTAGCGGCAGGCGTCGCGGATGCGCTGAAGGTGACGATCGCCCAAAGCGAAAGCCAAGCACTCACCCCCACCGCGAACCCGGCAGCGTACGAGGCCTACCGCGACGCGTTGAAACTCTATCGCACCTCGGCCGAGTCGAACGTGCGCAGCGCCCAGCAGTTGCTGAACAAAGCGGTCGAACTCGACGCGAACTTCGCCGCCGCGTGGGGCTTGTTGGCGCGCGTCCACTCGTTCCTCTACTTCAACCGCACCGATGCGACCGAGGGGCGCCGCGCCGCCGCCGAACAGGCGTTGGCGCAAGCGCTTCGTCTTAAACCCGACCTTGCCGAAGTCATGCTCGCCGATGCCTATTTCGAATACTGGGTGAAGCGCGACTTCGAAGGCGCGCGCCAACGGTTCGAAAAGCTGAGCGCAAAGTGGCCGAGCAACGCCGACGTTCTGACCGCGCTCGCGAGCATCACCCGCCGCCAGGGAAGATGGGGCGACAGCAAATCCTACTTCGAGCGCGCCGTCGCGATCGACCCGCTGCATGCGGGCCGGCGCTTGAAGGCGGCCGAACTCGCCGTCGCGACACGCGACTTCACCGGCGCGCTGAACCAGCTCGACGCCGCGTTGCACTATTGGCCGAAGGCACCCGATAGCTGGCCCTTCGTCGCCGAGAAGGCGCTGGTCTACCAAGCACAGGACCGCTTGGACGAAGCTGCCACGCTGCTCGAAGGCCTTCACCCTGAGCCGGATGGCGAACTCGTGGCACCGATTGTGGTCCAAGCGATGCTCCGCCGCCGCCCCAACGACGCGATCCGGCTCTTGGAAGATTTCCTGAAGCGCGACGAAGCTCAAGGCTCCGTGGGACGTACATCGATCGACTTGAACCTTTACCTCGGACAACTGCGGCGCCAGGCCGGCGACGCGAAAGGTGCGAAACTCAACGATCGCGAAGCGCTCGACGAACTCAACGTCGAACTGGCGAAACAACCCGACAACGCTGACATCCATACCTATTTGGCGCAAGCCTATTGCGGCCTCGGCGACCGCACCCAAGCGACGAAGCACGCAGCGCTCGCCGTCAAAGCCGTGCCCATCGAAAAAGACGCGCTCAGCGGCGCCTACTACCTCGACATCCAAGCCCGCGTCTGGGCGAGACTAGGCGACCGCAACGCGGCGATCCCAGCGATCGCCGCGTTGATGAAACTCCCAGCGCCCATGCCCCTAACTCCGCAACTCCTCAAGCTAGACCCCGACTTCGACAAACTGCGAGCGGACGCGCGCTTCAAAGCGCTCGTGAACCAAACTCCCTAGCGCACCACACACGCAAACATTCACGAGAAGCCCAAGCTCTGGGACTGCGGACGTCGTCGCCCGCTCTTGCAGCGTCGGCGCTGCGGCCGAGTTCGTAACATGTCCCTAGAACTGAACTGGAAGTATCACAAACAAAACCCACGGCGACAAGCCGTGTGTTGAATGTCGTCGAGGCTTCGTGCGCGTCTACGGCCGCTTTTTTTCGGGGTGTCGCCGGCGCCTCATCCGGAATCGGCGCCATCGTCGTCGCGCGTGCTAAAGCTTGCTCGTCGGAACTCTTGCCTTCGGTCGACGCCGCCGGCGACGTTTGCGCAACGGGCGCATCACCGCCGCCTCATCACGAGCCAGCACCACCCCGCCCCCGCGGCAGCGATCGCACATCCCGCAACGCGGCGGCAGATCTTCGCCGAAATAGCGGCGGATGAAGACGCTGCGGCACTCCTCCGTGTTGGCGTAGCTGGCCACGGTTTTGAGCTTACGCTCGCCCTCGAAGGCGAACGTCTTCACCTTCGCCACAAGATCGCGCGCGCCGGCGCGAAAGGCCGCAAGCGGCACGGCGAGCTTGATCGCACCCTCCTTGCCTTGCGCGATAAGCCCCGCATCCTCAAGATCGACGAGCAACGCTTCGGCAATGCGCTGCGGCACGCCGGCCGAGACCGCAAGCGCCGCGGCCGTCGGCTGGCGCTTCTCCCCCGTCCACGCAGCGAGCGCGTTTTCGACGCTCACGAGATGCCGCACACTCGGCCGGCTCATCGCCTGAAGATGCTCCTGAATCTCAAGATCGGCCGGATCGAACAGCAAAACGCAATTTGCGGGCTGCCCGTCGCGCCCTGCGCGCCCCGCCTCTTGTACATAACTCTCGAGCGAACCGGGCGCGTGGTAATGCACGATGGTGCGGATGTTCGGCTTGTCGATGCCCATGCCAAACGCGCTTGTCGCAACCATGAGCATGCGCCCTTTGGGCTCCATAAAACGCCGCTGCGCCATGGTGCGCTCAGAGGCCGGCAACTTGCCGTGATAGCGCACGGCCGGAATGCCCACGCGCTTCAACACGTTGGTAAGTTGAACGACCATCACCGTCGTCGCGCAATAGATGATACCGGGGCGCTGCAAACCACGGATGAGCTGACCCAAGGCGGCATTCTTCTGCGGCCCCGGCACAACCTCGACCGAAAGCCGCAAGTTCTTGCGATGCGCCGGCGCAGTAAGAACCAAAGGCGTGCGGAGCGCCAAACGTGTCGCGATATCCTCGCGCACGCGCGGTGTCGCGGTCGCTGTGAGCGCCAACGCCGGTGGACCACCGAGCCGCACCCGCGCCTCGCCAAGCCGCAAATAGGACGGCCGGAAATCGTGTCCCCACTCCGAAACGCAGTGCGCCTCGTCCACGCAAAGAAGTGCCGGCCGCGCGCGCTCGATCAACGGCGCCATCGCCTTGGACTCGATCGTCTCCGGCGTGGTGAGCACGACAAGCCGCCCGCCACGTTTGAGCCGCGCAACCGCCGCGCGCCGCTCCGCTGCCTTGAGGCCGCTATGAAACGCAACAACCGGAACGCCGCGCGCCTTCAGAGCACGCTCCTGATCGGCCATCAGCGCAATCAGTGGCGACACGACGACAGTCGGTCGCTTCAATATCATCGCGGGCACCTGATAGATCAGCGACTTCCCAAACCCCGTGGGCAGCGCGACCAGTACGTCGCGCTTGGCCAGCACGGCCAGCATCGCCGCCTCCTGCTCGCGCGCGAGCCGCTTGATCCCGAACACCCGCTGCGCCACCCGCCGGCATTCCTCGAGTTGGGTCATCGAGATTTCCGTCCCTTGCTTCTTTGGAGCGGCACATAGCTGACGCAGGCGAAAGGCGTAAGCTGCACCGGCAAATCATCGACAGCCTCTACACAACGCCGAGTCTCAACTGCCTCTCGTATTCGGCACCGTCGAAGCGTCCCAGCGACTCGGCGATCAGGCCGTCGCTGCCGAACCCCCAGTCTTCGCATCCGCTGATACGGACAAACTTGCCCGTGCCGCCGGGACCCGTGTTCGTGCCGGTCAGCGTCCAATGAAACTGCATGCGGCCGCGCTCGTGCGCCAACCGATCGAATGAGACGATCATGTTGGGAAACGCCGTGATGAACCCCCGCGCTAAGGCGGCGATCGCGACACGGCCGGTTGCCGGCGCGCCATCGTTGACCTTGAGCGACCCATTCGGCGAAAAGAAAGCGGCGACACGCCCCGCGTCGTCGCTGCACCACGCCTTCGCGTAATTTTGTGCGAATGTTGTCATGTCCGCAGGCGCCATCGCTCGTCTCCAAGGTTTTCAAAGGGTGCATGCGCAATAGAATTCAAGCTACCACAATGTCTGTATGGTGATCGCAGTCTAGTGTTTATCCGGCGACGGAGCTTGGGCCCATGAATACACAGCGTGACCTTCCAGTGATCGATATTGCACCGCTGCACGTGGGCGCAGCAGGTGATTGCACGCGCGTTGCCCGCCTGATCGAGGCGGCCTGCCGCGACACCGGGTTTTTCTACGTCACGGGGCACGGCGTGGCGCCGGACACGATCAACCGGATCGACACCACCGCGCGCGCTTTCTTCGCGCTGCCCGAAGACGAGAAGATGAAGATCGCAATGACACGAGGTGGGCGTGCGTGGCGCGGCTTCTTTCCGGTCGGCGGTGAACTCACGTCGGGCAAACCGGACTTGAAAGAAGGCATCTATTTCGGAACGGAACTAGGGCCTGCCGATCCGCGCGTTGAGGCGGGCGTTCCGATGCACGGCGCGAACCTGTGGCCGGAGGCAATGCCCGCGCTCAAACCAGCCGTGCTCGCCTTCATGGACGAGACGACGCGTGCGGCACATGCTGTGATGCGCGGCATCGCACTCAGTCTCTCGTTGGATGCGGACTATTTCGCGCGCGCCTACACCGGCGATCCGACGGTGCTGTTTCGCGTGTTCCACTATCCCCCAGCGCGCTCATCCGCGAACCAAAGCAACGGGGACGAATGGGGTGTGGGCGAACACACGGACTACGGCTTGCTGACGCTGCTCGCGCAAGACGACTGCGGCGGACTACAGGTGAAAGCCCGCGACGGTTGGATCGAAGCGCCGCCGATCGCAGACACGCTCGTGTGCAACATCGGCGATATGCTCGACCGCTTGACCGGCGGCGTCTATCGCTCGACACCACACCGCGTGCGAAACGTTTCCGGACGCGAGCGCCTATCGTTTCCGCTGTTCTTCGATCCGGCCTTCGCCGCGGTCATCGAACCACTGCCGGCACACGCCACCCACGCGCGCGACGACAGCAACGAACGCTGGGACAAAGCGAACGTGCACGCGTTCGAAGGAACCTACGGCGACTATCTGCTCGGCAAAGTGGGAAAGGTCTTCCCCGACCTCGGCCGCAGCGTGCTTTGACGGCCAGCGCTCTTCCCGATCGAGCCTGAAGCGCTCCGACACACAACCGCCCGGCGAAATCTGCACCACTGGACATCACCCGCCGTCTTGCCTTCACTCTGTACTCGTCCGCGAGGGGATATCGCCGATCATGCGCGCCAGGTTCGTAGCGTTCGAAGATATCGCTGCACGTTTGTGCGGAGGGATCGCAATGCAAGCGGCGGTTCTGCTTAGACTCCTGCTTGTCGCGTTCGCCGCGGTGTTGACCAGTTCGGCCCACGCGGCACCGGACGCCAGTGTCTATGGCGACGATCCCGCGTTCGAGGGCATCCAAATCTCACACAATGGCCAACGCATTGCTCACACCACGACGCACAACGACCAGCATATGGCGGTCATCCAGGATTTGGGTTCGGGCGCATCTTGCGGCTTCGCTACAGACAAGCTCAAGATCAGGGAGCTCATATGGGCGCCTCAAGACCGGTTGCTAATCCGGTTAAGTCCTTCGCGACGCGATATCGACCATCTCATATCGATCGACGCGAGTTGCAAAGATCCGAAATTGCTCTTCGCTACCGGCGCAGGTGGCGGCTTGTCCCTAGTTGCTTGGGCCCCAGACGGTAAGCGCCTGCTTTCGACGGCCTTTCGCATGTTGCCGGGTGCGACCCCCATGCCAAACCAATCCCTTTTGGGATGGAAGGGCTTTCGCCACCGGATCGACTTCGCTTTGGACGTTGTGGCGGTTGACCCAGCAACCGGCGCTGTCGAACTAGTCGAAAAGGGCAACGAAGACACCGTCGACTGGCGCACCGATGCCGAAGGCAATTTAAGGCTGCGCACGGATGAAACGCGGGACAACCAAATCCGAGTCTTCGCGCGCATTGGTGCAAGCACAGACTGGAAGCAAGTTTACGTGGCAAGCAATGCGCGAGGCGCAAACCCCATTCACTTCGTTGGCATGGGGCCAAAGCCAGACACGGCCTACGTCGTTACTCGCAATGGAGGCGACAGGCGTGAGGCTTATGAGTTTGACCTGCGTACTGGGACCTTGGGCCCGGTCGTGTTTCGTCATCCGCAGTATGATATCGTTGGCTATCAAGTCGATGGCTACACCGGCGTTGCGGTGGGGGTGTCTTATACGGACGACCTCCAGAGAATATTTTACTTCGATCCGGCTCTGACCGGCATCTTGACGAAGCTCAGGGCGCTGCTTCCCGGCGAGCAAATCAACATTGAGTCCTGGGCTCGCGATCGTTCGAGCCTCATTCTGCGCGCCGACGGCCCGGCAAACCCAACGGGCAGCTATTTTTTGGCAGACATCGTCGCGGGCGCAGTCAGTCGCCTGAGCGCACGCTATCCGTCAATTCCAGCGTCGGACATCGCAACACCACAGTCGCTCAGGTATCCTTCGAGAGACGGATTGACCATTCCGGCCTACCTAACATTGCCTCCGCGCTCCACCGGCAAAATGTTGCCATTGGTCGTGATGCCCCATGGCGGTCCCGAACAGCGCGACTCAGCGAACTTCGACAATTGGACACAGTTTCTCGCCACGCGAGGTTACGCCGTTTTCCAACCCCAGTTCAGAGGGTCCGATGGCTACGGCTGGTCCTTCAAGCAGGCTGGTCGATTGCAATGGGGTCTAAGAATGCAAGACGACATTACGGATGGCGTGAAGAAACTGATCGCAGACGGAACCGCCGACCCGGCGCGGGTGTGCATCTTCGGCTGGTCCTACGGCGGTTATGCGGCATTGGCCGGTCTCGCGTTCACACCCGATCTCTACAAATGCGGGATCGCGGGCGCGGGCGTCTCCGATCTTCGCGGCATCCTTGGGCACGTCAAGAATCAAGCGGGCAGTTGGTATGCGTTAGACTACTGGCCTGATGTGATCGGCGACCCGTTTCACGACGTTGATAGGCTTGAAGCCACGTCACCGGCCGAACACGCCGCAAAAATCAAGGCGCCTTTGCTTCTGCTTCATAGCAAAAACGACACCGTCGTTCCGCACATGCAAAGCGAGATCATGGCTCGCGCAATGCGCAAAGCAGGTAAGCCCCACGAGTTCATCACACTTGAAGGCGATGACCATTGGCTGTCGCATGCAGAGACCGAAAAGCGCGTATTGAGAGAGGTTGAGCGGTTTCTTAGTATTCACTTGAAATGAACAAGGATAGTTACGGGGACACACGACGACCTTCGCCACCCCAAGGGCCGGTAGGATGCCGACGGTCGCAGGGCTTTGGCCTTCGTGTCGAGGCAGCAGCGCGGGTGGACATAGATACTCCCACTAATCCTCACCCGGGTGAACCAGTGCCAGCGGCGTCCGGCCGTGCTTGCGATACACGGTGAAGCCGGAATCGAGCGTCGTCACCGCATGGTGCTCGTGGAGTTCGGCCATACGAAGCACACACGCATCGGCGAGCGGCATCGGCGTCTCGCGGTACTTCTGCGGCAGCTTGTGCAAATCCGCGACATGCTCCTCGACGCGGAGCGTGACCGCAAGCGCGCAGTTCGCGACGAGATGCAACAGGAATTCGGCAGATTAAAGCCGGTTACCGGCAGATTCAAATGATCGGGCACCAACAATTCGCTTGACTTTCTCCAGATTTGTTCTACATTTGTTCTTTTCCCGGTCGAGCCCGTTGTTTCGGACGCCTCGCTCGCGGCTGCAACTTGAACTTTTGGATCGGAAACCGCCCCGGCCGGACAGTTGGCTGGTGAGGCTTGGCGGCGGAGCTACGCTTGGGCTCCAACACCTCCGGCGCGGCACATAACGCAGCCGAACGCACGCATACCGCCTTTATAACGGCAAAAGACGCAGTAATCCGCGGAAATAACGCATATAACGGATACGATTTTGCATCTTCGCGGCGCGCCTACCGCAGCCCCGCGCAAAACCGCTGAATCCGCTGGCACGCCTTCTCCAAAATTTCCTCAGACGTCGCGTAGGAAATGCGGAAATGCGGCGAGAGCCCGAAAGCCGCCCCATGCACCACGGCAACACCCTCGGCCTCAAGCAGCTCGGCCGCAAAGTCTTCGTCGTTTTTGATCGTCCGGCCCGATGGTGCCGTCCTGCCGATTGTGCCTTCGCACGACGGATAGACGTAGAAGGCACCTTCCGGCGTCGGACACTTGATGCCCTTCGCCTGGTTCAGCATCGACACGACAAGATCGCGCCGCTTCTGAAACGCGGCCGCGCGCGGGGCGATAAAGTCCTGTGGCCCGTTCAGCGCTTCGACCGCGGCCCACTGACTGATCGAGGCCGCCATCGTGGTCGACTGCGACTGCACCGCGGCCATCGCCTTGATCAGCCCCTCCGCGCCGGCGCAATAACCGATGCGCCAGCCGGTCATCGAATAGGCCTTCGAACAGCCGTTCATGGTGAGCGTGCGCGGATAAAGCTCCGGCTCCACCTGCGCAATCGTGGCGAACGTGAAGCCGTCGTAGAGAATGTGCTCGTACATGTCGTCGGTCAGCACCCAAACATGGGGATGATCGAGAAGCACGGCGGCCAGCGCCTTCAGGTGCGCCGCGGTGTAGGCGGCACCGGTCGGGTTCGACGGCGCGTTCAGCATCACCCACTTCGTCTTCGGCGTGATCGCCTTGGCGAGCTGCTCCGGCATGATGCGAAAGCCACTGGCCGCGCTCGCCTCGACGATCACCGGCGTTGCGCCGGTGAGTTGCACGATGTCGGGATAGCTCACCCAATAGGGCGCCGGAATGACCACCTCGTCGCCGGGGTTCAGCGTCGCCACGAACGCGTTGAAGATGATCGCCTTGCCGCCCGGCGCGACCAGCGTTTGGGCGGGCTTATAGTCGAGCCCGTTCTCGCGGCTGAACTTGGCGCAGATCGCCTTGCGCAGTTCGGGGATCCCTTCGACGGCCGTGTAGCGCGTCTCGTTGCGCTCGATCGCGCGGAAGGCGGCCTGCTTGATGTTGTCGGGGGTCGGGAAGTCGGGCTCGCCGGCGCCCAGCCCGATGACGTCGCGCCCGGACGCCGCCAGGTCGCGCGCCTTCTGGCTGACCGCGATCGTGGGCGAGGGTTTGATCCGGCCGAGCGCCTTCGACAGAAAACCGGGGGGCAGCGAGGCTGGGCCGCTCATCGTCTAACCTATTAGGCGTAAATGGGCCCCCCGTTTAGGCGGTTTCGGTTGGGGCCGCAATTTCAAGGTTGCCGCGCTTCTTGACCCTGTCGTGCGAAGCCGGTTGGCAAACGTTAAGGAATCCGGCATCTTGAGCCTCAAATCGAAGCAGTGCGGGCGGCTGGGCGTACATATGAAGCGTAGTTTTGCGGTGGCAGCGGTGCTCTGCCTCTCGGTCGGTCTTGCCGCCTGCGAAGGCTCGGCGGCAGGTACATCCGCCTGCAGCACCGCCGCAGATGTCGCGCACAAAGTCACCGCGCTGACCGACGACGTGGCGAAAGCCCGCAGCACCGGCAAACTCACCGACGAACGCGCCGGCGAAGTCGCAGCCGCGATGCTGGCCGCCGGCAGCAAAGACGCAAGCGCCTACTGCATCGCGCTCGACAAGGTACGCACAGGCGCGGGGCTCTAGAGACCTTGCCGCAAGCGCGGCGCGCCTGCTACCACCCAAGCGAACTTACCGCCAACGAGGCCCCAGTGTCCCAGTCGCGCTTGCTCATCGTCCTTGCCGCCGCCGCAACGCTCGCCGCCTGCAGCGACCCGCAAAACCGGCCGGAGAACATCCAGTCGCCGCTGATCCGCCCACCGATGATCGAGATGCGCCCGGCAACGTTCGACTGCAGCGAGAGCGGCCGCGTGATCGTGCGTCCCTTGGGGGATGACGGCCGCGCCGTCACCTTGGCGTTCAAGAGCCGCGAAGTTCAGCTGAAGAAAGTCGACGCCGCCGAAGGCCAAAAATACTCCGACGGCGCGACCGTGTTCTGGATGAACGGCGACAACGCGAACCTGCTGGTCGCCGGCAAGTCTAGCGCCGAGTCCTGCGAACGGCCCGAGTAACTACTCGACCGCGATATAGACGTTCGTCAGAAGCTCCGCGTCTTCGGTCTCGCTCGGGTCGCCCACGTATTCTTCCCACGCGATCGCCTTCTCGGTCAGGCCCTTTTCCTTTGTATAGGCATGGATCCGCGCATAGGTGTCGTTCATCGAGTTGTACGGCCCCTTGTGCGTCAGCTTCACCGCGCGTCCCGCATAGGTCGCGCCGACCTTGACCCCGTCTGCCTCGGCCACCGCCTTCGCAGGCGCCTCGGCGAGCGGCATGGCGGCATCGAACACCCAGTCGCCATCCGCACTGTGCGAAATCGTGATGGCAAGCGGCGCGCCACCGATCTGCAGCTCGTTCGCCATGCCGTAGTTGAGAAGCTTTTGGTTCGCAGCCCCAAGGGCCGCCGAAATCGCCGCGTTGTCGG
>CXWL01020179.1_pt1 | contig 11790 bp, 13 predicted proteins | sample 590931 | NCBI WGS metagenome assembly CXWL01 (sample SAMEA3498368, study PRJEB10139) | groundwater metagenome | biome: water well; material: biofilm material | place: Germany | collected 2015-04-27
GCTGATCATAGCCGCCTTCGCCGCGCTCACCGTACTCTCCGCGCTCACCGTATTCGCCACGCTCGCCATAACCTTGTTGCGGGCGCTGTTGCTGTTGCTGGGCTTGCTGGCGAAAAGGTTCCTGCGGTTGGGGAGTGGCCGCGCGCGGCTGTGCATAGCCGCCGCCTTGTTCCGCTTGGACGCCGCTGATGATCTTTTCGAGTTCACCCCGGTCCAGCCAAACGCCCCGGCAGGTCGGGCACATGTCGAAGGCGACTTCGTTCCGTTTCACCTCGGTCATCGAGGCGTTGCAGTTCGGGCACATCAAAAGCGGCATGGGTCCTCCAATATCCCGCTGGATATAGGGGGCCCGGTGAGCGCCGCAAACGTGCATATCCGCGGCTGATTTTCGCAACGCAAGTTGAGTTGCCCTAGACTAGGACACGTGCGAATCGAACGGGAACCATGACAAATCAAGTCTCTGAGGCGCTGAAGCGCGTGAAGCCGTCGGCCACTATGGCGATGAGCGCCAAGGCGCGTGCACTCAAAGCCGCCGGCCACGATTGCATTGCTCTTTCGCAAGGCGAGCCGGATTTCGACACGCCGGAGAACATCAAAGAAGCCGCGATCCGCGCGATGCGCGAAGGCAAGACCAAGTACACCGATGTCGACGGCATTCCGGAACTGAAGGACGCGATCGTCGCGAAGTTCAAGCGCGAGAACGGGCTTGAGTACAAGCGCGAGCAGATCAACGTTTCGCCCGGCGGCAAACCGGTGATCTTCAACGCCTGGATGGCGACGCTCAATCCCGGCGACGAGGTGATCATTCCAGCGCCGTATTGGGTTAGTTATCCGGACATGGCGATCATGTGCGGCGGCACGCCGGTGTTCATCGACACCACCATTGAGAGTGGATTCAAGATTCAGCCCCAAGCGCTGGCGAAAGCGATCACGCCACACACCAAGTGGCTGCTGCTGAACTCACCCTCGAACCCCTCGGGCGCCGCCTACACCCGCGAAGAGCTGAAAGCGATCGCCGCAGTCCTGGTGGACTATCCGCACGTGCTCATCCTCACCGATGACATGTACGAGCATCTCACCTACGGCGATTTTGAGTTCACGACGATCGCGCAGGTCGAGCCGCGTTTGTACGAGCGCACGCTGACGATGAACGGCGTCTCGAAAGCCTATTCGATGACCGGCTGGCGCATTGGCTACGCGGGCGGCCCGCAATGGCTGATCAAAGCGATGTCGAACGTGATGGGACAGACGACCTCAAACCCATGTTCAATCTCGCAATGGGCGGCGGTTGAAGCGCTAAGCGGCACGCAAGATTTCATTCCGAAGAATAAGAAGCTCTTCCAGGACCGCCGCGACCTGGTGGTCTCGATGCTCAATCAAGCGAAGGGCTTGAAATGCCCGACGCCGGAAGGCGCGTTCTACGTCTATCCGTCTTGCGCCGAATTGATCGGCAAGAAGACGCAAAGCGGCAAAGTCATCGAGAACGACGAGATCTTCGCGCTCGAATTGCTGCAAGCGGAGCACGTCGCACTGGTGCACGGCGGCGCCTTCGGCCTCTCACCGAACTTCCGCATCTCCTACGCAACATCGACCAAGTGTTTGGAAGATGCCTGCGCGCGTATCCAGCGTTTCTGCGCGAGCCTTTCCTAGTTTGCGATGAGTGGCGTGCTGCTCCCGGGAATGTGAATTGCCGGACAGCGCCCTGAGGCGCTCCCTCGCGGTCGCGAGGAGGAACGCCTATGAAGCAAGCATTACTTGCTGGCGCCGTTATCGCCGCCAGCTTTTTCGCAACTTCCGCTCACGCGCAGATCGTTGTCTACGGAACTGGGCCGTCGCAAGACTGCTACGTGTCCGCGGTGAACGGTGCGAGCGATAGGGCGTCGATCGCGGTTTGCGATCTGGCGTTGAACCACGATTTCCTGACGCGCATGGATCGTGCTGCAACGCACGTCAATCGCGGCGTGCTTCATTTGCGCCGTGGCGCGGATGCGCGGGCTCTGTCCGACTTCGAGCACTCCGCAGCGCTCAATCCAAGCGTCGGCGAAGCGCACCTGATGCGCGGCATCGCGCTGCTGCAGCTTGGCCGGCTTGGCGAAGCAAACGACGCGCTGAGCCAGGCGATCACGCTCAACGTGTCGCGTCCGGAGNNTGCGCACGCCGCCTATGCCGACTATCGCCGCGCCGCCGATCTGGCGCCGGGTTGGCGTTCGCCGCAAACCGAGCTCGCGCGTTTCCAGGTGCGGCGGAATTGAGCGCTCAGTTCTCGAGCTTGAACGTCAGGCCGGCCTTTTCTTGGAGGCGCGCAATCAGCGCGTCACCCATGGCTGCGAATGGCGTCCAGATGCCGCCTGGCGTTGTTTGACGGCTGGTGTCGTTCAGCGTCAGCGCGGCCTCTGAGATCATCTTTGATGTCGAGCCGTATCCGGGATCCTTATCGCCATAGACGCTGGCGCGGAGCGTGCGGCCATCAGCGGTGGCGCCGACAACGAGCACGTCATACATGCCGGTTTCGCGCTGCTGCTTGTCGGGGCCTTGGCCGGGCTTCGGCAGCGCGAATTGCTGCAGCAGCGCTCGCGTCGGCGCAAAGCCAAGCAAGGCCCGCTGCATGTTCGACGCGCCAAGCGCGGATTTCGCGCGTTGCTTGCCCTTCGTTCCACCGCCCGTGAGCATCATTTCGCTGTAGGTGAAATCGCGGCCGTAAGCGTGCTTCGTCAGCGCATTGGTGCGGTGCACGTTCTTGGTGTTGATCGAAGCCATCACGAACGGCGCAGACCACGAATTGATGTCCGCGTCCTCGGTGACGACATCGCCGTTCGGCTGCGGCGCAAGGCGTTCGGGGGAGAGCATGAAGGGATCGCCCATCTGCGTCGCGAGGCTCGGGTCGCGGCGCATCGCTTCGAACGTCGCCAGCATCGAGGCCATCGTGCCGCCGGAGAACGTGCCTGTCATCTTGCGCACGCGGCCGCGGACGTCGCGGAGCGGCTGCCCGAAGCGCGCCTTCGCTTGCTGCTGAGCGAACCAGACGCCGCCATCGAACGGGATCGAGTCGAAGCCACAGGAGAAGACGATGCGCGCGCCGCTTTCTTTCGCGGTTTTCTCGTATTTTTCAATCATCGCGGCCATCCAGTTCGGTTCGCCGCAGAGATCGACATAGTCCGTGCCGGCCCTGGCGCATGCCGCAAGCAAGCCTTCGCCGTAGCGCTGATAAGGGCCGACCGTGGTGATCACCACGCGCGCGCGATGCGCCAGTGAATCGAGCGCGTTGGAATCCGTCGCCCCCGCGACGATGATGGGAAGCGAATAGGGCGCGCCAATCTCTGTCCGGACGGCCTGCAGCTTCTGTTCGTCGCGCCCCGCAATCGCCCAGCGCACCTCACCTGACGCACCGTAAGTCTTGAGCAAATGCTCGGCCACCAGCTTCCCGGTGAACCCGCTCGCGCCATAAACGATGACGTCGAATTCCTGTGCGCTCATGCCCGCCCTCCAAGCGGGCCTTATGGACCGCCAGCGTCTCGCCGGCAAACACCAGCGCTGGCAGGCGGGACGCCGCCGGTCCATACAGCAACCGACTCATGCCGCCGCTCGCCATCGCCGCCGCCATCGCCTCGGCCATCATTCACGCCAGCTGGAATGCCGCGTTGAAGGGCGGGACCGATCGCGTCACGGACTCGTTCCTGATCGCCGTCGGTGGGCTCGGCGCGGGTGCGCTCATCATCGTGTTCATGGGCGCCTTGCCGGAAGTGGCGTGGCCGTTTCTGGCCATGACCGTCTGCATCCATCTCGCCTATTGGTTTTGCCTCTTCAAAGGTTACGACGCCGGCGACATGAGCCATGTCTACACGCTCTCGCGTGGCATGGCGCCAATGCTGGTCGGCTTCGGCGCAGCGCTTTTCGCGCAAGAGATACCGCCGCCATTCAAGGTGCTTGGCATCGCACTGGTCTCGCTCGGCGTGTTCACCGTCGGCGCCAGTTCGCGCGCGCCGCTGAAGGCGACGCTGTGGGCGGTGGCGATCGGGCTCTGCATCGCCTCGTACTCGCTTGTCGACGCGCTCGGCTCGCGGGCTGCGGGCAATGCAGTGATCTTTCTCGGCTGGTCGATGGCGCTGATGTCCGTACCAATGGCGGCGTTTGCGTTCTGGCGGCGCGGCGCGAAGCGGTTGCTGACCGACGCGGCCGTGGCCCCATGGCGCGGGATTGCCATCGGCGTAATCAGCTTCGCCGGTTACGGCATGGTGCTCTGGGCGCAGACGTTTGCACCCATCGCACAAGTGACGGCGCTGCGCGAAACCTCGGTCGTTTGGGGCGCGCTAATCGCGTTCTTCTTCCTGCGCGAGCAATTGGGTGCGCGCCGCTGGCTGGGTGCGGCGATTGTCGCGACAGGCGCTGGCTTGATCGCGTTCGCTTGAGTAAGTTTACGCCAATGGCCGACCTTCAGATCATCCGCATCGACGACGCCAAAGCGCTGGTGCGCGTCGGCGTGCCCGATCCCGAGCGTGCGACGCCGCAAGAGGTGCGCATCTCAGTGACGCTTGCGCTCGCCGACCCACCGAACTTCCCAGCAGAAGATCGCATCGGCGCGACGGTCGACTATGACCGAATCATCCACTTCATCCGCGACGATCTCGGCGAACCTGCGCATCTCATCGAAACGCTCGCGGATCGCGTGGCGGGGCACTGCCTCTCGCTCTCAGATCGCGCGGGGTGGGTTGAGGTCATGGTGAAAAAGCCGTCCGTGCTTTCGGGCGATGGCCTTGTGGCTGTCTCTATCCGCCGTGAGCGCACGTCATGACGCGCTGGCTGCTGGTGACGGGAGTGCGGCGGCTCGGTGCGAAGATTGCGCTGCGGGCTGCGGCGGAAGGGTGGAGCATCATGCTCCACTACGGCGGCTCCAGCGCAGAAGCGGCGCAGTTGGCGGAGGAAATTCGCGTCAGCGGCGGCGTGGCGAAGACCATTCAGGCGGATTTTGCCGATAGCGCCTCGGCGGCGGCGCTGATCGAGCGCTGCGCGGAGATGGCAGGCGCGCCGATGATCGGCCTCGTCAATTGCGCCGCCATCTTTGAACACGACGATGCCGCGACGTTCACACCCGATGCGCTGACGCGTCACTTCACCATCAACACGATGGCGCCCTTGCTGCTCACGCAAGCGCTTGCGGCGCAGTCTGTCACCGCGCAGCGCTCCGTCGTGAACCTGCTCGATTACAAGCTTGCCGCGCCCTATCAGGATCACTTCTCCTACACGGTGTCGAAGTTCGCGCTCGCTGGCGCGACGGAGATGTTTGCGCGCGCGCTCGCACCGCACGTGCGCGTCAATGCGGTTGCGCCGGCTTATGCGTTGCCATCGCCAGGCCAGCCGCAAGACTCTTTTGAGCGTCAGCATGCGCTGACGCCGCTCGGCTACGGCGTGACGCCAGACGATGTCGCGGCGGCGGCGCTTTATCTGCTCAACGCACCCGCGGTGACAGGGCAGGTGATCTATGTCGACGCCGCGCAGCGCTTCTTGCCGCGCGACCGCGACTTCGCCTTCTTCAGCCCGTGACGTCTGTCACATCGTTAGGGCTAAGGGTCGATTACCTTCCACTCATCGGATCGATGAACGGTTCGAAGAGAGATGGAGCAGGGAATGGCCAAGTTTTATTGCCTCGTTGCAGCGCTGGCGGTGTTTGCCCCCTTCGCGTTCGCCACCATGAACCAAGCCGCGCAGATGGTTGCGTAACGGGTCTCTGACCTGAACTTTCCCAGGCTCCCCAAAGTCAAATGGCGGAGCGCAAGAACCAGGCAGATCCTATGAAAAGCCCACAAGATTGAGGGCGCCGGTCGAACCGGCGCCCTTTTCGTTTGTCGGATACGAAGTTGACCGCGCTTGCAATCCCTCGCCAAGTCGAGCCGGTGACGCAGTGTCGCTGATGCCTGGCGTGTCTCCGCCATTCTAGACGTAGTTCTTGATATGTTCCCATACTGGGACTATAGTCCTAAGCATGACATCCGACCCGTTGCATGGCCGGGGCGCTCGCACGAACGCGAGCGGCCGATACGAACGCTTTGCCCGCGAAGCCTACGACTACGGCTGGGTCGGCGAGGACGGTGCTCGGCCGTTGGAGACGATCGTCACCCCAGAACTGGCCAAGAGCATCATCTCCACCAATCAGAGCCCCGACATTTCCTTCGATCAGTCCATCAACCCCTACCGGGGCTGCGAGCACGGCTGCATCTATTGCTACGCGCGACCCAACCACGCCTACGTAGGGCTTTCGCCGGGGCTCGATTTCGAGACCAAACTGTTTGTGAAAGCGAACGCCGTCGAGCTGCTTGAACGCGAGTTCGCGAAGCCGACCTACAAGCCGAAGACGATCATGCTCGGCGGCGTCACCGACATCTATCAGCCGATCGAACGCGGCTATGGCATCACGCGCGGCCTTCTCGAAGTGATGGAGCGCTGGCGTCATCCGGTTTCGCTGATTACCAAATCGCAGCTGGTTATCCGCGATATCGACATTCTCGCGCGTCTCGCCGAACGCGGGCTGGCGAAGGCGGCGATCTCCGTCACCACGCTTGAGCGCCGCGTCGCGCGCGTGATGGAGCCGCGCGCAGCCGCGCCACACCGGCGCGTCGAAGCCATCCGCGTGCTCGCCGATGCCGGCGTGCCGGTGACAGTGATGATGGCGCCAATCGTTCCAGCGATAAACGACAGCGAGATCGAGGCTGTGCTGGAGGAATGCGCGAAGGCCGGCGCGAGCGCTGCGGGTTATGTCGTGCTGAGACTCCCGCTTGAGATCAAGGATCTCTTCCGCGAGTGGCTGCATGCGCATTTTCCTGACCGCGCCACGCGCGTGATGACGCTGGTGCGCCAAATGCGGAATGGCCGCGACTACGATGCCGATTGGGGCAAAAGGCAAAAGGGAGAGGGGCCGTACGCCAAGCTCATTGCGGATCGCTTCGTTGCGGCGCGCCGGCGATTTGGCTTGGACAAGCCCAGCTTGCCACTCGACCACACCCAATTCCGCCGCCCGCTGGAACAAGGTGGGCAGCCGGACCTTTTCGCCTCGGAGTAGCGCCATCCCCCACCACAGGCTAAGACGGCCCGGAGGGTAGGAGGACGTATCAATGCGCACAGAGGGCCAACGCCGTTCCGACAATTTTGAAGATCGCGGTCGCGGCAGCGGTGGCATGGGCGGCGGCGGCGTGCCCGGCGGCGTCCTCTTTGCAATCCTGCGACGCATCGGCCTGCGCGGCATTTTGATTGCCGGCATCGTGCTGGCGGGCATCTGGTTCTTCGCGCCGCCCAACATCAAGCAAATGGTGTTCGGCGCGCTGCTCGGCCAAGTGCCGGGCCAGACGCAGACGACGGGCGAAGGCAGCGTCTGCGACAGCCAAGCGGCCGCGTGCGATTTCTCGCGCACGATCCTCGCATCGACCGAAGACGTATGGGCGCAGCAATTTGCGCAAGGCCGTCTGCCGAACTACGGGCGCCAACCCGGCGCCTATGAGAACCCGACGCTCGTCGTTTTCTCCGGCGGCGTCGCGACCGAAGGCTGTGGCAATGCATCTTCGGATGTCGGCCCGTTCTACTGCCCAGGCGATCGCAAGCTCTATGTCGATCCGAGCTTCTACCAAGTGATGGAGAGCCGCCTGCGCGCGCCCGGCGATTTCGCACAAGCTTATGTGATCGCGCACGAAGTGGGTCACCACGTGCAGAACCTGATCGGTGCGACGCAGATTCAAGTTCAAGGCGAGAGCCAGAACCAAACCTCAGTGCGCGTCGAACTGCAGGCCGATTGCTTGGCCGGCGTTTGGGGCCACACAGCGCGCGCGAACCTCGCGATTGATGAGGCGGACTTGCGGGAAGCACTCAACGCCGCGCACGCGATCGGCGACGATACGCTCGGTCAGCAGAACGAAAGCCAGTTCACGCACGGCTCCAGCGCTCAGCGCATGACCTGGTTCCGCCGTGGCTTCGACAGCGGCGACGCACGCCAGTGCGACACGTTCAACGTGCCGGCGGGCCAACTGTAATGAGGTGAAGGCTGGGAGCTTAGGGCTCCCAGCTTGCCGCCTGGTCGATCAAGAACTGTCTGAACGCGGCGATGCGCTTGGAGCGCTTCAGGTCGCTTGGATAGATGAAATAGACTTCGAAGCTTGGCCCTTTGAGCTCCGGCAGCACTTTCACGAGGTTCGGATTTTCGCGCGCCATGTAGTCCGGCACGCTGGCGATGCCAAAGCCGGACTCAACCGCGCGCAACATGCCATAGACGTTGTTGATCTCGAGCAGCGGGGGGCGTGGCTTCGCGTCCTCGCGCCCGGCGCGCTGGGCCCAATCGAGTTCACGCATCGGCGTCGGCACGCCCGCCTGGTAAGCGATGATGCGGTGGTCATCGAGGTCCTCGACCTTCTTCGGCGTGCCATGCCGCTGCAGATAGCCGGCCGAAGCATAGAGGCTAACGCGCACATCGAGCAGCTTACGCTGGATGAGATCAGCGTGTGTCGCCGCCCACAGGCGGATCGCGCACTCGGCTTCCAGCTTCAGGAGATCGTACTCGCGGTCATCGAGCAGAATCTGCAGCCGCGTTTCGGGATAGGTGTCGGCGAAGGCGCCCAAGCGAGGGGCGAGCCACGTTGAACCGAACGCAACAGGGGCGGTGACCTTCAAGTCGCCGATGACCTTTTCGCGCGCATCCTTCAGCGTCGACTCCGCGATCACCGCGGCGCTCGCCATTTCGCGCGTGAACTCGCGCAGCGCCATGCCTGGGCCCGTCAGCAACAACCCGCGTGCGTGACGCTGAAACAGCGGCACGCCCATGTCGTTTTCGAGCGCCGCGATTTGGCGGCTGACAGAGGATTGGCTGACGCCGAGCTTTTCGGCGGCCGCCGTGAGGCTGCCGGTTTCAGCAGCAAAGTGGAAAGTCTTGAGCTTGTCCCAGTCCATATCGGCCCGACCTCGGGCCGACTGGCCCCGTTGCAATATTGCATAGCTCAGGGCCGCGGTCCATCGGGCGCAGGGTCAATCCGCGCAACCTGTTGCCAAGTCCCGCTTTTCAACATAAGTGTATACAGTATGCAATTAGCTGAGATCGAACGGGGCAACATCAGCGAGGCGGCGGCGGACGCCGTCCGCACGATGATCATCGATGGCCGCCTGGGCGCCGGGGAGCGCGTCAACGAGGTGCGCCTGGCTGAACAGCTCGGCGTCAGCCGCACGCCATTGCGCGAGGCGTTGAGTGGCCTCGTTGCCGAGGGCGCGCTGATCGCGAAGCCGCGCCTCGGCTATTTCGTGCGCCCGCTGACGCTCGAAGAGTTCGAGCAGATCTACGACATCCGCCCGTTGCTAGATCCGGAAGCCCTGCGGCTCGCCGGCGTCCCGTCAGCCAAGCGCCTCGCACGCTTGGAGAAGCTCAACGCGCAGCTTCATGAAGCGCAAGGCCTGCGCGCGATCGAGATCGATGATGCCTGGCACATGGAGCTGATTGCCGATTGCACGAACACGGTGCTGATCGAGCTCATTCAAAATATCACCATGCGCACGCGCCGCTACGAACTGGCGCTGATGCGCGAGCAAGAGAATGTTGCCGTCGCCACTGGCGATCACGAGCGCATCATGGCGGCGCTCAAAGCCGGCGACCTTGAAGCCGCATGCGCGGCGCTGAAGCGCAACATGCAAAGTGGGCGCGCGCCGATCGTCGCGTGGCTCAAGCAGCGGGCGTTGCGGAAGGGGAAATAAGCGTGAACTTGATCCGAATGGCGGCGCTAAGCCTTGTGCTCCTGGCGTTGCCCGCTGCCGCGCAGAATGCCGGCGCCGAGCTTGAGGGGCTTTGGGTTGTTGAGCGCACCTATGCTCCGGCGCTACGTGGCGAACTCGACATTTCCCGAGAAGGCGGTCTCTGGCGCGGCGCTATTGGCGGCGCGACTGCGGAAGCGCGTGCAAACAATGGCGTTATCCGCCTGGACTTCGGCGCCCACGGTTCATTCCGCGGTCGCCTGGAGCGCGGCGCATTGCGTGGTGTTTGGATTCAACCGAACAGCGATGCCGAAGAGCGCGATGATCCGACGGCAACGTCGCAAGCCTTCGCATCGCCGCTGGCTCTGGAGCGCAATGGCTCCAACACCTGGCGCGGCGCCGTGCGACCGCTCGATGGCCGCTTCACGCTCTACTTGCGTGTCTTTCGAAATTCCGAGGGCAGTCTCGTCGGCGCCTTTCGCAATCACGAGATCAACTCCAACGGCCGCGCCTCGCAGTTCCGAATCTCGGAGGAGGGCGATGTGCTCACATTCACGGCGCGCTTCGATGACGGACGTGAGGTGCGCCACTCGGCGACCCATATCCACGATCCCGATCGCATCCGTATTTTCTGGCCGGATGTCGGCAGCGAGTTGGATCTGCATCGCGCCAGCGCCGAGGAAGCAGCCAACTTCGCGCCGCGTGCAGGTGTAACGCGCTACGTCTACCGGCGCCCGGAGCAATTGCGCGACGGTTGGCGCACAGCGCGGGCGGAGAGTGTGGGTCTCGACGAGGCCGCGCTCGCCACGATGGTGCAATCCATCATCGATGCCGACCCCTCAGCACGCCGCGCCGGTTTGATCCACTCTGTTCTCGTCGCGCATCGCGGTCGCCTGGTGCTCGAAGAATATTTCCACGGCTACGCCCGAGAAACGCCCCACGACATCCGCTCCGCCGGCAAGACGTTCGCCTCAATCATGCTGGGCGCGGCGATGGAAAGCGGCGCGCCGATCAATCCCGACACGCGCGTATACGATCTGATGGCCAGCCTTGGCCCCTTCGAAAATCCCGATCCACGCAAAGCGCACATAACCATGGCGCATCTGCTGACCCACACGGCGGGCCTCGCGTGCAACGACAATGACGACAATTCCCCCGGCAACGAAGGGCGCTTGTGGGACCAGTCAAATCCGAATTTCTGGCAATACACGCTCAATCTGCCGCAAGCCTTCGAGCCCGGCGAGCGTTACGCCTATTGCTCCGCCAACCTCAATCTCGTTGGCGGCGCGCTCAACGCAGCGACGGGCGAGTCTTTGCCGGAGCTCTTTGATCGCATCATTGCGCGACCGCTGCAGTTCGGCCGCTACTATTGGAACGTGATGCCGAACGGCGAGGGCTATCTCGGCGGCGGGGCGTATCTGCGCCCGCGCGATCTACTCAAAGTCGGCCAGATGTACATCGATGGCGGCGTTTGGCGCGGGCAGCGCATCGTGAGCCGCGAATGGGTCGAGCGCTCGACATCGCCGCGCATCGAAATCTCACCGGCGACCACTGGGCTCACGCAAGAGGAGTTCGAGAATTTCTACTCGCCGGGCGTCGATGGCTACGCGTGGCATCGCTAGGGCGTGCGCGTCGGCGATCGGGTGGTTGAAGAATACGAAGCCAACGGCAATGGCGGACAATTGCTGATCGTTGTGCCCGAATACGATCTCGTCGTCGTCTTCACCGGCGCCAACTACATGCAAGGCGGAATCTGGACGCGCTGGCGCGATCAGTTCGTCGGTGGCGTGATCATTCCAGCGATGGAGAACTAGGCGCTGCTTACGCCGCCGCGCCGGCTTTTGCGTCGCGCGCCCGATCGAGTTCCAGCGCCGCCAAGTAACGCTCGGCTTCCAGCGCCGCCATGCAGCCGAGGCCGGCGGCGGTCACGGCTTGACGATAGGTGTCGTCGGCCACGTCGCCGGCGGCATAGACGCCGGGGATGTTGGTTTCGGTCGTGCCCGGCTTCACGATGATGTAGCCGCTGTCCTTCATCGCCACTTGACCCTTGAACAGCTCCGTTGCCGGCGCGTGGCCGAT
>CXWL01013950.1_pt1 | contig 11785 bp, 12 predicted proteins | sample 590931 | NCBI WGS metagenome assembly CXWL01 (sample SAMEA3498368, study PRJEB10139) | groundwater metagenome | biome: water well; material: biofilm material | place: Germany | collected 2015-04-27
GACGGAAATCACCAAGACGTTATCCGAAACGATCCTGATCGTCGCCCTCGTGGTGTTCCTGTTCATGGGATCGGTCCGTACGGCCATTGTGCCACTCGTGGCCATCCCGATATCGTTGATCGGAACCGCCCTCTTCATGGCCGCGTTCGGATTCAGCCTGAATCTCCTCACCCTGCTCGCCATCGTGCTGTCCGTTGGTCTCGTGGTAGACGATGCCATCGTGGTCGTTGAGAACGTGGAACGGCATGTGCGTCTGGGCCAATCTCGAATCGAGGCCGCGCAAGCCGCCGCACGGGAGTTGCTGGGCCCGATCGTTGCGATGACAATCACACTCGCGACCGTCTATGCCCCCATCGGCTTCCAAGGCGGGCTAACTGGTTCCTTATTCCTGGAGTTTGCGATCACACTGGCCGTGGCCGTCGTGCTCTCTGGTGTCGTCGCGATCACGCTGTCGCCGGTGATGAGCTCGCGATTTGTCCATCCGCAAGGCAAGGAAGGTCGCTTGACCGCGTTCGTCAACCGGCGCTTCGAAGAAGCGCGCGGGATCTACGCCAGGCTCCTCGACGGCACGCTCACTATGCGGTGGGGGGTTGTGGTGGCCGCGCTCCTGATCGTGCTCGCAGCCTGGCCACTCTATCACTTCTCCCGTCAGGAGTTGGCTCCTGTAGAAGATCAGAACCACATCAGCCTCTTCTTCGAAGCGTCGCCGGACTCCACGGTCCAGGCCACCAACCGGCAACACTTCCGGATCGTCAACGCCCTCACGGCCATCCCTGGGGCGGACTACACCTGGTCGCTCACCACGGCATGGGGAGGCTTCGGCGGCGTGGTCGCGAAGGATTGGCACGATCGCGCTCGCTCGACCGAGGAGATGTACGACGACGTGTTCGGCGCCGTGTCGCAAATACCGGGACTCCGTGTATTCCCCAGACTAGACCCGCCGCTCCCCACCCCTGGTCAGTACGACGTGGAGTTGATCGTGCAGAGCGATGCGCCGGCCGAACAGATGCTTGAAGCAGTCGGGTCCGTCCTGGGCGCAGGCTGGCAGAGCGGCAAGTTCTTGTATGTGGACACCGACCTCAAAATCGACCTCCCCCAAGCCCGCGTCGTGTTAGATCGTGAGCGGCTCGCGGATTTGGGATTCGATCTGGCCGGAGTCGGTCGCGAGCTGGGCACCATGCTCGGCGGCGGGTACGTCAACCGGTTCAACTACTTCGACCGCAGCTACAAGGTCATTCCTCAACTCGGCGACAAGGATCGCGCAACGGTCGATCCATTGCTCGATCTCAAAATCAAGACACCCGGCGGCCAATTGGTCCCGGTGTCGACATTCACCCATATTGAAACAAGCACTGCGCCCCGCGCATTGAATCGATTCCAGCAGCGCAATGCCGTCCGCATCTTCGGAGGCCTGAAACCCGGCTTCACCAAGGAAGAGGGGCTCCGTGTGCTTGAAACCGCGGCGGCCTCAAGCGGCCCGCGCGTGGTCATGGACTATGCCGGCGAGTCACGACAACTCCGCCAGGAGGGAGCGGCGCTCACCGTCACACTTGGCTTCGCGGTGGTCCTGATCTATTTGGTACTCGCTGCTCAGTTCAAAAGCTTCCGCGATCCCTTGATCGTCTTGCTTGGCTCGGTCCCGCTTGCAATGTCGGGCGCCCTGGTGGTCAGTTTTCTCGACCTCACCACGATCAATATTTACTCCCAGGTCGGGCTGATCACGCTGGTGGGATTGATCGCCAAAAACGGTATCCTCATCGTGGAGTTCGCCAATCAACTGCAGGCTCGCGGACATTCTCGGCTAACGGCAGTGCGCGAGGCCTCGCTGACGAGACTGCGGCCGGTACTGATGACCTCAGCTGCCACCGTCTTCGGTCACCTCCCCCTAGTCTTGGCAACGGGTCCCGGTGCAGCGGCCCGTAACAGTATCGGCATGGTGTTGGTCACCGGCATGACCGTCGGCACGATCTTCACCCTCTTCGTCGTACCCGTTTTTTATTCGCTGATTGCCGCAGAACATTCACCGCTGGAACCGAGCCAAGAACGAGAAGAATCGCCGCTGCTGCTGGCAAGGGCCGAAGTCTAAACCGTTGAATACTTTTTCCTTCGGCGACAGCCGCTCGGTATGCTTACGGCGTTGTCGGGCGCGACCTGCTGCGATCGAGGTCATCAAAACGCCGCTGGAGTTGGCGCATCTCTTCCTTGAGTGACTCTAATTCCGTTTCCGTCTCCTTCTTCATGACCGGCACCTGACTCTCACGATTCTCGTCAACAGGTACTGCGTTCAGTGTTGACGGACGTGGTGACCCAACGGTCAGCGTTTCATAGTCAAGAACCAGTGAAGCCAATGGAGTCGCAGCGGTAACATCCGGTTGTTCATTCCGGCTCGACAGCCTGGCCGCCTCAGGACTGAACGTGATTTGGTGCTTCTCCAACCCAGTTGGATTAGGAGCGAGACGACGTAGCGCACCATCCTGACCCGTCCCTTCTTGCCGTGCACGATAGTGCGTGAGAGTCAGATGGAGTAACCGCCCCTGGATGTACAGAATTCCCCCAGTCATCTCCTGCCTAGACTCGGTATCGTGCAGCACTCGAAATCCCACCACCTGGCTCTTCATGGCCTTAGACAAGGCGGTACGAACCAACGGGGTAAGAAACTCAATATCTTCATCGGAAAAAACACGCTCCCCGGGAGCCTTATCTATCAGCGAAGTCTGAGCTTGCACGCCTTGAAACACAGAAGAAACCACCGTAGGGCTCAGAGAAAGTGGATGGGCCGTTCCGAACCATCCGTCCTCGGCTTTCTGAAGCAATACCGCCCCCTGTGGGCCATCGACCAGCACCTCATCCACAATCTTGGACTGGATGAGGGAGCATGCACTAGTGACCAGCCACATCACACTGGCCAAGATCAAAGTGCTGAGCTGGAATCTTCTGTGGGAAATGCGGATTAAAGCAGCCATGAGCCGAGCACCAGTGTAGCGCATTGAGGTGAAGAAGATCGGGCTAAAAGCCGGCATTCACAAACACCCTTCCCTGCAGCGAATCCTGTTCGAATTGCACTGGATTAGGTTGCCCTGCATTAAATGAATCCGTCACACGCCATTCTCCTTGGATGTAGACGCTGGAAGAGATGTGATACCGTATCATGGCGGTCGTTCGCGAGCCTGACGGGGCCGACTCTTGCTTCAAGTGATCCCACCGAGCGCCCAAGACCCACGTCTTGTTGGGGATATAGAAGCCCTCCACCATCACATTCTGAAGATCTCGCTGATCAAGGGATGCGGCTCTGAAATACCCCGCCGTGACTACAAACGGCCCCATCTTTGCTTCCCCTGCGACACCCCACTTGTCCAACGCCCTGTTGCTGTTTGGGTGACCCGGAAACGGATTGTTCACGGTATCACGCTTGTAAATCGCTCCGATCTGGTAATTATCAAAGAACGTAGCAGCATACGTTGCATAGAAGCCCGGATTCTCCAATCTGCTTACCTCAGTGAGTTGTTGAGGCTGAAACATTCCGATCATGTATCGATGTGAGATAATCTCACCGAGCAGTTGCCCGTTCAGCTCAACAGCCGTGTTGTAGAATTCCAATGCTTCGTCTGCAACCGGAACCCCTGCCGGCGCGATAGTCTGTGCTCGAGCCCCGACTACACCGAGTGCACTCTGGGCAAAGTATCGTTGTCTGATCACCCGTTGCGAATGCGACAGAAATGGGAGCGCGATATCAAACTGACCGAATCGAACGTTCAGTAAGCCGTGTCCGGTTGGGCCAAGCAGATCGTTGATTTGGCCATAGGCCTGATTAACCGCAATCGTCCTATTCGCATACCCGATATCGACATAGGGCGAAAATATGCCAGTCTTCCCCAATGGAGCTCCGGCCATAAGCTCAATCGTGGCGACGCTCAGCTTGGACGTTGGGCGGCTATCATCCGCGTTATTGTATTCGGCCTCTACGATGATTCGCGCGGAGACAGGCACGTGCTTCATATCTTGAACATCGGTCCACTCTTTATCCTCCGGAAATCGGAATCCGTTCATGCGAAAGCTTTGACCTGTTTGGTTCAGCTTGGGTAGAGCTTGGTGACAGGTTGAACAGGACTTTTCTGTCTGCCGACTGAACGCAGGAATAGCTTCTGCCGTCTTTGGCGCTATGACTGCCGATAACCCCGATGCCATAACGCTCAGCACAACCGCACACAACAACATTCTCATCCGCATTCTGTTTCCCCTCTCTGTCTCCATCATTCATAACTACTGCATCGTAAATTTTCGAATGTAGTGGACCAGCGCCCACATCTGTTCCTCAGAGAGCTTTTTCTTGTATCCGGACATCTCAGTCGCCTCCGGATCACTCCCGTTTGCGATGATCCAGAAGAGTTGCCCATCCGGGATTTTCTCCATCACGTTTTTGTCCCGATAATTTCTCGGTTTGACGTCCAATCCTTTCGTGGCAGACCCTTTCCCATCGCCCTTGTCCCCATGACATTTGCTGCACTTGTTTTCATAAATGCTCGGAGCCTCCTGCACCACCTCTGAAGTCGGCGGTATCGGGTTCGACGTCTTGAGGACTTCCTCCGGAGCAACCGGGGTCTTAAAATCTCCGGCGATGACTGCTGTCGGCCACGCCATGATCACCGCGCCTAACACTGAAAGGCTCAAATGTCTAACATTCATGTTGTCCTCCCTCCTTATGGACACCTCTGTTGATCGTTGTTAAAGAAGAAGCCCGCAGTGCCTATTCCAGGTCGAAACTTCCCGATTGCCCTGGCACCAGATGCAGGCCACCTCTCCTTTGTTTGGCGTGCATGGGCTCGTCTCGGTCGGGCATGTCTAGAGAGAGACAGAGCAATCCCTGCACGGGATACGATCATTTTCAAACATGATCACCCCACACGCACCAGTCCAATCACGCTTATTTGGCTTAGTTGTCTCTTACGCGGATCGATGATTGGCGCTACGTAAACACACCAGGCATGACAAGACACCTCTACGGTTATTACTGATCAACACATGCTTGGATTCTCTATACGCAAGTGCGATGCCGCGCTGAATGCATGCGTGACGCACATCACGAATATCGACGTACGATCTTAATACTCTCAAGGAGTTACGAGTCCATACATCCACGAAGGATGTGAATACCAGGAAGATACGTAGAGCATTTCGCGATACGACTATCGCATGGCAAGAACTACAGCCGCACACCAGGATCGAGCGATACACACACCGTCAGTTCACAAATCGAGACGGGTTCACGATTTTCACTATTGGGATTACTATCCCAATTTTATAACCGCTTACGTATTCCAGGGCGGACACCCAGCCAGAAAGAACCGTGCCGAACAATGCGTGCGCGTTGCTGCTCCACAACATGTCGGGAACTGCATACACCAGAACAACCGCTCCATACACAACCGCGAGACCGTCATGAACATTTCCCGATTGACTTCAATTTTCAATATGGGATAATTTTCCCATATTGCATATCCGCAGTCTCACAGGCAATGATACGTACACAGTCCCACCTGACGTGTGCATACACTTCGAATGACGCGCACGAGAGTGCAGCCATCGCCTTGGGAGCAAAACAATGGAAGAGCCAGAACCGCTAGGCGCGCGCGTGAGATGTAGATGTAGACGTAACGGAGAGGAGAACTTGCCCTGAAAGGATGGACGCAGTAAACTATCAAGGCCCGACCTCCATCGGACGTTCAAGCCAAAGCATCGGCGGACCGATCTTCTGCAATTGCAGATGGCAGCTAGGACTATTTCCGTGAGTCACTGATGCAGGACGAGCCTCGGCAGGAGCCTCTCTGCTGGAACGTTCGAAGTCGAGGTCCGAAGAGGAGACGATCTGCCCTATATCATGATTGTCACTGCGTCGGGAGACGACTAGGGGCGGACAGTTAGCCTCCCATGGAATCAGCAAACAGGGACCGTTGAATCCCCGCAAGGCAAGCGAGCGCCGGTTGAATTGACCATTGTCGGTTCGGCGTGATCCTCTTCTTCTCTTTCGAACTTCACTTTCGTCGCATTCACAACCCCGTCGACTAACGGACCGTTTACCACCAGGCGAATGCCGACTTGAACGTCGCTCGGGGTTCCGCCTTCGAATACTGTCCCGGGACTTGTCTGTACACGGACAATGCCCATCGAAAAGTCGCTTAAATCACGTACGTGGGTCACAAATGCTTCCACTTTGGCGTTCTCACTATCCTTTGAACCCAGCGTTTCTGGCCATACGAGGTTCGCTTTCATACGAACGCCGGACGAACCTGGGTCTCCAGACGACACCTGGTCTCCTGTCGCATCGACTAACAACCCGTTCCAATCATCGCCGCTTATTTGGCCCGGCATGTCGTTCAACCTCGCATCGCTGTACTCGATGGTCAGGGCGCCGATCTCGAAGGTTTTTTGAGCAGCATTGTGGTTCTTGATGAAACCTTTGACCTCATAGTCAGGAACCTGCGTGTTCATATCGAGAGTTCTCAACTCTATGAACGTTCCCATGATCGCACCATCCCCCGTGACAAACCCGCTGACCTCTACGAGATCTCGACCTGGCATGAGACTGAGAACATTACGTCCAGGAATACTGGCATCGACAACCGTCGACGTCGTTATGGCGACGGTCTGACCCAAGACAACCAGGCTTGACCCATCCGAGGCTACCGATTGCACAACCCCTTCGACCGTATCCTCGTACAGCAATGTGTTCGCCGCGCGCTGCAGCACGTCATGTGTATCGTAACGCTCCGTTACCGTCGCGTTAACACGCACCAGCATCCCCTTTTTGAGATCAGTGAGGCTGCCGGATTTCCCATCGACCATCATCGACGTACTGCCGGTCTCGTACTCGTATCCGGAGACAAACACACTGCCGAACCCGGTGATTGCCCCAGAAACTACCGACGCGATCTGGCCTGTCCCACCGATCCCACCTCCGGCTTGTGGACCCGGACCGCACGATGCCAGTAAGAGGCACAGGGCGATCGCCCCAAGAAAGTTTTGATCGAGCTTCTGCATTATGACGAGGGATTTATTCAGGCTGAAATCAGTCAGATCGTTCTTGTTCTTCAAAATGATAGATCCCTAGCCCCACGCGCACGCGACCGCTCCCCTTTGATGCTGGGTTCATATCACGATCCCGATGAGAGAGCCACCGATCGAACTTCTCTAAGAGTTCCTGTCCTTCTGCAGACGCCAGCGTGCGAAATTCCTTCGCGGTCTCTAACGAGACGTTGTCATACATGACCTTGCGTTGGAACCGAGGCTTCGACGGCTTCAGATGGACGTTATGATCGATGGTTGAAATAAGATCAGCAGTATCGGCTCCAAGTACCGGCAATTTTTCAGCCGAACCTTTCTGAGGAACGTAGCCGCGAGAGAGCAGACAAATTCGCCCATCTTTCAATTGCTTAACCGCACCGACCCGTAACAACTCATCCAACAAGGCCCTCACCGGGATGTCTCCACTGTAGCGTTTCACCAACACACTGAATGAAGCTCCCCGCCCCTCCATTCGAAGTGGTCGAGGATGGCCCTTTCCATCTCCGAAATCGGAGTCCCGGATCCAGCCGGTGATCACTCGTGAAGCTCGATGGTACTCTTCATTTGTAATGGATCGAGAATGAGGCGGGAGCGTCAAGATCCGTTGCACTTCCTTGCGCGTCAATCCACTGAGGATCGCGATCCGCGACACCGTCTGCTTCTTACCATGAATTCCAAACTCAGCGTTCGCAACCTCCACGTAGACCTGCTTGGCCAGCTCGGCGAACGTCCGATGGGACACATTGTTCCGAAGAAGAATCCGCACCAACGGTCGAAGAAGCTGGAGGGTGGCGTGAGAAAGTGCTTGTCCGTGCTTGGACTGAGCCATATTGGGACTGAGCCTTAATTTAAGGGGGGAGTATACAACCTCCTTAGGCTCTCATTACAAGTGCGTTGTAATTGCATGTGCGGTAGTCGCAGCCTGGAATAGCGGGACATTGCCATGCCACAGCCACGTTGCACAGACGTGAGTCTCAGAACTTGTCCATGGTTGAAGGCATTTACGTGTGAACGCGAATGAGCGTATTGCCGCAGCAATCAATATATGGCAAGGTTCGAAAGATAATTGAGGTGAGACAGCGTTGCGTTCGTCGAGACACCGATCATTGATGGCAGCCGACACTTCGTAGCAGTCTTAGGAAAGGAAGGTGCCGTGATCCACAAACTCCTGCCCGCACAGATTAACGTACTGTTGGTTATCCTAGGGCTCACCGGTTGTGCCCAATGGAACTATCAAGACCTGAGCGACCCCTCACGGGATGTATGGCAGAAACCACAAGGGGTCGTTGAAAAGCTGTCCATCGCGCGGGGAGCAAGGGTGGCAGACTTGGGTGCCGGCGGAGGCTACTTTACCTGGCACCTGGCCAAGGCGGTCGGGGCCAGAGGAACGGTCTATGCGGTTGATACCAAGGAGAGCTCGATCAACATGATCATCAAGGAAATGGTTGCCCGAGGAACCCCGAATGTCCGACCGGTCCGGGCCGAGCCGCACGATCCAAGACTTCCGGAACCCGTCGATCTGGTGTTTAGTTGCGATGGCTATCATGACATGAACGATCGAGTAGACTATTTTCGCTCTCTTATCTCCTCACTGAGACCCGGTGGGCGGGTGGCGATTCTCGATTTTCATCCTCGCGGATTCTTTTCCGGTATGTTCGGTCACAGAATCGAGAAAGAAGAAGTCCGACGCGAAATGGAAGCCGCCGGCTATCAGCTTCTGAACGATTACGATGTCGTCGACAGCCAACACTTCCAGATTTTCGCGAAGGCGGATCACTGAGGAGGCTTCCCGCCTCTGTCACGGTCACCTCTTAATCCTTGATCAGATGAGTCGCGTGTGTCACGGCAGCGCCGGCTCTCAAGGCTGCCGCGACGAAACCAGCCTCAGCCAACTCCTCCTCACTCGCTCCGGCCTTGCGAGCCGCGTCGGCATGAATCTCAATGCAATAGGGGCACTGCGTGGTCAACGCTACTGCAATCGCCATCAGCTCTTTATACTTCTTGGGGATTGCTCCATCGGCAAGCGCTGCCTTGTCGAACGCGACAAAGGCTTGCCACGCTTCGCTGGCTTTAGACCCGAGCTTCGGTAGCTTCTTAATGTTCGTCGCCTCGTACATGTCATTTCTCCTTCGTGTGATGAAAGAATGATCGAGTTGTCTTAGTTCCGGCCTGCCATGACACCGCCATCGATATCCCAAATGGCGCCGGTGACCCATGCTGCATCATCGCTCAGATATAACAGACTGCATCAGTCCACCTCTGAGTAGGTTCATGTGATGATCGCATATTCTCTTCTCATACATGCGCATCATGTATTGCGCGAATGACTAAATATTCCCGTAGCAGCAAACCTGTCATGAGGCCGTAGGTTACGAGTGGGAAGAATCCAGAGCTCGGCGGATGCGCTCTTTGGCTTCAGCGGACAGCTGTGGCTGTGCTGTCGGCTCTGCCTCGCTGTGTGGCTTGCGCCGCAGAAGATTGCGAAGCAGTACCAGCTGGCGTTGATAGTTCATGCAGACCTGACACATCCAAAGATGGACATGCATCCGTATCCGCACGTGCCACGGCAATCGACGGTCCATCGCGTCGGAGAGCAATCGAGCCATTTCCTGACAGGTCGGTGCGAGATGTGCGAGCCAGCTCATGGATGTGCCCCCTCTCCGGTCTGGCCGAAATATCGAACAGACAAACAGGTGCGAAGCTGTTTTCGCGCGCGGTGCAACATCACGCCGAGGTTCGTTTCGGTGAGATGTAACAGTCGACAGATCTCGTTCGTCTCCATCTCATCCATCTCGCGGAGGGTAAAGACTTGCGCCATGCGGGACGGCAGTTTGTCGAGACAGATAGCCAAGGCATCCAAAAATTGCTTCCGATCGAGCAACTCATCGGGACTCTCCGGCCACCTAGAACCGGCCCCAACCTCCGGCTTCCAATGGCCGTCCGCCACGAAATCATCATCGATGGAGGGAATGTCGGACGGATCGCCCTCGTGCAACGGCTCGCGAATGATTCGACGAAAATGGTCGGCGATCTTGTGCTTGATGATGCCCACCATCCAGCGACGCTCCGCCGTTGGGCCACTTTCCCGACGCGTCCCCTGAAGGGCGGCCAGAAACGTCTCCTGAACCAGATCTTCAGCGACAGAGATATCGCGAACGCGCACGAGGGCGAACCGGTACAAATAGTCTCCGTGTTCCTCGATCCAGCGCTGTGCGTTGGAAGGTGGGACATCGTCCATATTGAGGGAAGATTCTTGTGAGCGATCTAGGATCATGATAACGATTCTTCCGTCATGCTAGTCGAAGCCACCGAGCTGACACAATGTTGTAATAGTGATTGTCGGTCACCGCATAAATTTCTTACAAGCCTCTTCGGCATGAAGCGAGATTGGCCCCACACGGGTTACCAGCGCAACAGCCTTATAAAACGGCGCCCGCGAAAAATGTCAGGCACTTACACATGTAGCTCCTAGCCAGTCCAGGCGAACAGCCGCTAGAGGTGGCTCCGCTTGTTTGGACAGTCTCTGCCACTTCATAAGTGGCGCCTGGCGGGTTAGGCCTACGCCGCGGAAGGCTGTGCAGGCTGGTTTTCCCAGTACACGCGATCGGGCGTGCGTCCGTCAAGCGCGCGATGCGGCCTGAGTTGATTATAGAATTGGATGTAGCGTTCGAGCCCCTGTTGCGCGTGATGAACCGTCTCGTACGCGTGAAGATAGACCTCCTCGTACTTGAGGCTCCGCCAGAGGCGCTCCACAAACACATTATCCCGCCAACAGCCGCGACCATCCATGCTGATCTGGATGCCCTTTTCAGTAAGTTCGTGAACTCCAGGCTGGTAAATTGGCAGCCCTGATCGGTGTTGAAGATCTCCGGGTGTCCATACTGCGTGATCGCCTCCCGCACCGCCTCGAGGCAGAAGTCCGTGGTCAGCGTAGTGGAGAGCCGCCAGGCCAACACCCGGCGACTGGCCCAGTCCAGAATGGCAAACAGATACACGAAGCCCCGGCGCATCGGAATGTACGTGATATCGGCAGCCCAGACCTGATTGGGGCGTGTGATTGCCACGTCGCGCAGGAGATAGGGATAGATCCGGTGAGCCGGATGCCGCTGCGTGGTGCAGGGCTTGCGAGACAACGCCGTGATCCCCATGCGCCGCATGAGGCTGGCCACATGCCGCCGCCCGATGGTCTGGCCCTCTTGCCGCAAGAGATCACGGAGCATTCGGGCGCCCGCAAACGGATACTGCAGGTGGAGTTCGTCAATCCGACGCATCAGGGCTAGCACCGTGTCGGAGACGGGCCTCGGTTGGTAGTAGGCCGTTGACCGAGACAGCCCGAGGAGCTGACACTGCCGGACGACGGGCAAGATATGCGTGGGATCAATCATCGCTCTGCGCTCAGCACGCCCGCCTTGGTGAGCGCCCCTTCTAAAAAATCATTCTCCAGGGCCAATTGNNCTTCGCCCCACCAAACACGTCTGCGGCTCGCGCCAGCAGTTGCTGCTTCCATTCGGTGATCTGCGTGGGGTGGACGCTGAATTGCTCGGCCAATTCGGCGAGCGTCTTGTCGCCTTTGACCGCCGCCAAGGCCACCTGCCCCTTGAAGGTCGCTCCATGATTCCGTCTCGTTCGTTTCATCGCCTCGCTCCTTTGGTTCACCACCACCTGGTGGCTTGCGTGAAGCCAGGCTCCCACTTAGCACACTGTCCGAATTTGCGGAGCCCCCTCT
>CXWL01005258.1_pt1 | contig 11784 bp, 9 predicted proteins | sample 590931 | NCBI WGS metagenome assembly CXWL01 (sample SAMEA3498368, study PRJEB10139) | groundwater metagenome | biome: water well; material: biofilm material | place: Germany | collected 2015-04-27
GGCGCCCTCGATGACGACATCCGCGCCGCCCTCGGCGAAAATGACATCGTCCCCTGCTTCCCCAGTCAAAATGTCTGCCTCATCTTGATTGGGGTCGTCCTCCGTCGTTCCGTATAACGTATCGTCGCCGCTCCCACCAGCCAGGATGTCGTTCCCGGTTCCGCCAATTAAGAAATCGTCTCCTTCTCCGCCATCGAGAAAGTCATCGCCCGTGTCGATCGCCCTGAACCCACTATCGCCCCACAGAGAATCATTGCCGGTTCCGCCGAACAGCACATCATTCCCATCCATACCCTGCAGCACGTCATTGCCCTCGTCGCCATACAAAAGATCATTGCCGGTGACCCCGTCAGGCGAACTGCTGTCGCCAAAGAGGCGGTCATTGTCCAAACCACCAACGAGGATATCGTCGTTTCCTCCGCCCTGCAGTTCGTCGTTCCCCGATCCGCCATCGAGATAATCTCTGCCATCGAAGGAGGGATCCCAGGCAATGCCGGGATTGTTCGGTCCGTCACCGAACAGCCAATCATTCCCGGCCCCGCCGAACAACGTGTCCGAGCCCGCGCCCCCGACGAGACCATGAGTAGAATCGCCGCCATCGTCGCCATCGCCCCCATCGATCCAGTCGTCGCCCCCTTCTGAGATCAAGCTGTGATCGCCCGTATCGCCGAACAACCAGTCCCGCCCGTCCCCCCCGATGACAATGTCCTTGCCTGTGCCCCCGGAAAGCTTTTGCGTCCCCGTCCCGCCTTCCGCATCGAGGTAATCGTCGCCCTTGCCCCCATCCAAATCGTCGTCCCCCTCGCCGCCCAGCAACCGATCGTCGCCCTTGTCGCCAACCAGGATATCGTCCTCCGCTTCTCCGAGCAGGTGATCGTTGTCCTCCCCACCATCTAGAGTATCCTTGCCATCCCCGCCGTACAGCCAATCGGCGCCTTTGTCCGCCACCAACGTGTCATCGCCGGCCCGCCCGTACAGATGGTCATTCCCGTAACCGCTGTTCAAGCCATCATTGCCCGCTCCGCCGTCAAGGGAGTCGTTCCCGCCTCCAGCCGAGATACTGTCGGTGCCCACTCCGCCGTCGAGTTGGTCATTGCCCTCACCGGCCACGATCGAATCGTTCCCGTTCCCGCCAAAGACGGAATTGTTGCCGTCTCCAGCCCACAGGGTATCGTCGCCCTCGCCGCCATCGATTGAATCAGGCCCCGCGCCCGTCACGACAACATCATTGCCCCCCAGCGCAACGATCGTATTGGCTTCGTCGCCGACCGGAGGACTGGCATTGGCGGAGTCGTTGGCGTTCTCGTCAAATAACGGCACATAGACCGGCTCCAAGATCGGCGTCCCATCCGGATTGTTCCCCACCTGAATATAGTGGTCAATGCGCTGAAACAGCGTACGCCCACCCCCGCCCCCCACGTCGCCCACCCCCGGGTCTTCCGGANNNNTTGCCCTTCCTGCCACCCCTTGATCGTGAGGGTGCCGTTGACCACCAAATCGGCCCCAGAGCGCTGATAGGTCACCTGCCCGTCCAGACTGGTGTACACCGACTCGTTTGCTTTCTTGAGCCCGCCCTGCAGCATCTGATGATCGAACACGACGACACCCAGGCCATCGCCGTCCGGCGATCCATCCCCATTCAGGTCTGCCGCCGTATCCACGATCGTATCGTTCCCATCGCCGGAGTTATAGATGTAGGCATCTTTGCCCGCTTCCCCGCGCAGCAGATCATCGCCCCCGCCGCCGATCAGGATGTCGTGGCTCACTCCCCCAAGCAACAGATCATTGTCGGCGGTCCCTTGGATGGGATCCCCACCTGGCCCCGCGAACACATGGGCGGCGGACTGATAGAAAAGCGCCTTCAGCAGACTTTCCGCCGGTTGTAGGTAGCGGTCCAGCACGCTGCCTTGCGTGACGCCACCGGGGTTCAGCTTAAATTTCACATCATTGGCGGTAATTTTCTCTTCAATATTGGGCTGACGGAGAAATCCGAGCACTTGTCTGGCTTCTAATTCAGAAATCGGAAATTGCCCATTCGCACCATCGTATTGACCGAAGAGATCAGACTCGGCATAGCGACGGTTGGCGATGCCTTGAGAGGGGCTTTGCCCGCCGTTCGACTGATACCGAATCTCATACCACGCCTCGACACGATTGCCTGACTGAAGTGCGTTAACAAGATCACCCCCAATAAGACTTGGATTGTTGAAGGTAAGGGAAAGCAATGCCGCCATCTCGTTCGAGCCTGCAAGCGAGCTGAATAACGGCACCCCGATTTTGTTCCTTAGAGTTATCGTCGCTTCATCGAGAGCGCGGTCAAACAGTGGACGGAATTGGGTGGGGCTCGATATCAAGAAACTGAACTTGTTTATCTGCGCCGAGTTTTCTCCTTGCGTGAATGCTGGGATCAGCGTCTTTGCTTGGGTTACATTTCCCGAGTTCAAGGCAGCTATTGCAGCTGTCAGCCGTTGATCGTCAGCAGCAGTAAGGCTGATGCCAATGAGCGCCAAGTCACTAGGAAGAGTGCTCCGCTTGGCAAATCCCCCTGTTGTTGGATCTTTAATCGCGAGAGCGTACCCAACACCCAAAGTGGGAATTCCCTTGGAATCGCTGTAAATCCTGGGGGCAAAACCTTCCTGTGTCCGTAGGAATTGGTAGACAGTTTCGTTGAAGTCGCCAGAGATCGGATGGATGCTTATAGGCATGATCCACGCTCCTTAATTTGCCTTTGAACCAGGAAGAATTGGTTGAATTAAACACATGGGAATAAGACGACGTTGCTTGTTGCTATACCCCCACAATTCCACTGAATAAGTCTCAGATCCCATTGACGGAAACAAATCAAAGACGTAGTGGGCGTTCTTGTAGATGATGACATCGCTATAGTTCTTCACCGTGGCCGTGGCGCTCGAATCGCCTACTGGCGCGCCATATCGCGCCCTACAATCGTCAAAATCCATAACCAGATAGTCGCCGCGGTTGTCGTATTCCTCGCCCAAATCCGGATCGAGTGCCTCTCCAAGATGGCTCACATGCAAAAACTTCTCGCGATAGAACACGAACTCATCGCCGTCCGAAGACTTATTATTAATATCGACTTTGTAGAGTTTGAAATTAGCGGTGCCGACGTAGACATCTGCATACCGCTCCATCTCATCGGGCGGCAATTTCTCAAACCCGTCGGCCCATCGTGGATTAATCAGCACACGCTTCCGAAGATCGAATTTTTGACATTTCTTTTTATACTCCTCTAGCGCCGGATCGTTGTAATCATTCGTTGTAACAATCGGCTTGATATATTTGATCGTAGTCTGCGCTTGAAAGTCTTTTAGGAATTGTCGGCAAAACTTTGTCTGATCGGCCAATTGAAATTTCAGCCGACTTAGAATGTTCATAATTTCTTTCTGCACGTCACTCAGAACAGCAGTATGAGAACTGGCTTTCTCTTCCCCCGCCCACGCGACGCCACCCATAGCGAGCACCCCCACGACGGTGAGCACGATAATCCGCCTCATGACAAGGCAACGGGGAATGAGGTGTTGCATTCGCATGTGTCTCATGGTGGCCCCTTTCTTGACTTAGCCCTTTGCCTTCCCCTGCCGCGCCTCGCGCATCCCGACCAACACGTGTTGTATCTGCTGATGCAAGCGCGCCAGCACATCCACACTCATCGCGACACGGGTGACGAGATGCCCTTCCAATCCCTTCGGCGCTGCCTGACCATCCTTCGCGGTTTTCGCAATCGCTCCAAGCAACGCCGGCTCGATGAACCCGAAATCGACATAGGCAATGCCCTGCGCCAGGCCCACGCTCGTGTAGTTCGACGCCCGAGGCTGTGCCGACGACTCGCTGGGCCTCAATCGCACATTCAACGAGATGGTTTTGTCTGTTGTGTCACTCATGTGAATCAGCTCCTTTTGCGACAGATGCGAGAACGAGGGCTCTCAGGTGCGAGGAGGTGCGAGGAGAATAGATTTGTATACTCATCATGATTCCTATGAAAGGTCGGCGGACTATAGTGAGCCATGTGGCCCCTGTCAAGATACGTAGTATGCCTCAATGTTCTCCGCGTACCGGAAGAAAACAGCGCCAGGAGCCGTTTCCCACGCCAGCACCCGCTCCGCCGTCGAGTTGGTCATTGCCCTCACCGGCCACGATCGAATCATTCCCGTTCCCGCCAAAGACGGAATTGTTGCCGTCTCCAGCCCACAAGGTATCGTCGCCTTCGCCCCCATCGATTGAATCAGGCCCCGCGCCCGTCGTCACGGTATCGTTGCCCCCGAGCGCCACGATCGTATTGGCCTCGTCGCCGATCGACGGACTGGCATTGGCGGAGTCGTTGGCGTTCTCGTCAAACAACGGCACATACACCGGCTCCAAGATCGGCGTCCCATCCGGATTGTTCCCCACCTGCACATAGTGATCGATCCGCCGATAGTCCGTCCGATCGGCTTGGGGCAGGGCCGGCTCGGCCTCAAACGAACTCGGGGCGTCGGTCAGCCGGATGCCGAACTGGCCGCTCTGGAAGTTTTCGTTGATGGTCAGCTCCACGGTCGTTCCGACAACGCTGACCTTCAAATCGGTTCCGACCAGGCGATACTCGAATAAACCATCGGGGCTTTCCCAGGTTGAATCATTGGCTTTCTTGAGCCCACCGGAAAGCTGGTGGCCATCGACGACGATCACACCCTTGGCATCAGAATCTTCGATCCGGTCATTGCCATCTGTGGCGCTGTTGTAGATGTACAGATCAAAGCCGTCGCCACCCCGCAACACATCATCGCCTTCGCCCCCAATGAGAATGTCGTTGCCCTGTTCGCCCAACAGCAGGTCGTTGCTGGGCGTCCCGATGAGCGTATTCCCACCGTTCGGCTCGTCCTGTCCCACCAGCACGTCACCATCGATCGTCTGCCCCTCACTGAAAATGCTAATCAGATGCTGGCGGGCTGCGAAGATTTGGAAATCGATTCCTTGGCTGCCCGCATTAGGACTGCTTGCGCGAAATTGCGCTTCGTACGCGCGAATTCCCCCGTCCTTAAACGACAAGTCCCGATAGGTCGTAAACATGCGGAGGACTTCCTTAGATTCGATATCGGAGATGGGGCCGGAACCATACAGCCCAAAGAGGTCGGCTTCCGCGTAACGCCGGTTCGCAATTCCAGGTCCCACAGCTTGTTCTTGCTGATCTTGTGATCGGCTTTCCGCGTTTGTGGCATAGCGAATTTGGTACCAGGCTTCGGCACGATTGTCCGTTTGTAGCGCATTGAGTAACTTCGGGCCGATCAAGCCCGTTCCCCCGTTGAACACCATCGAGACTAGAGCCAACCGCTCCTTAGAATCAGGAAGCAGAATCCCTCCACCGATTAGCACCTGGTTTAATTTGGTTTCGGCATCGGCGGCGAGAAGATTGAGAAGCTCGGTAGCCTTAATTTCTGTTGGGAGATGTAGGAAAAGCTTGCCCGCTCGGCTGTCCCATTCCGTCTTTGACACCCCGCTCCGGGTCTGGCGATAGATATCCAAGAGGTTCAGGTCGTGCGCCTTCTGAGAGGCACTGGCCCAGCCTACGGCGGCATCTGTTAGCCCAACGGCCTGCAATGCTGCAAGAATCTGCGCATTACTGCGCACCAATAGATCAAAGCCATAGCCCAGCGCGAGACTATCTTTTCCATCAAAGTCCGGCCTGAGAAATACGGGATTGGTTGGGCTACGTTTCAGATCTGGATTTTCTCTTTGCTGCAATAGGTCTGTTCTGTCAGCCAGATAACTTCCGAACTGAAAGGTCGTGTGAAGATTAGTCAGCATTGTGAGAGATCCTTTATCAGCCGAGGCACATTAGTTTCAAAAACGTGACTTTCCATGGAAGTAGCAGACATCCTGAAACTCCTCACCCCGAAGATACTTCGCAATGGCAATCCAATCCTGGTGAAAATCGGTCATGCTTACATACGCGGTGTTCTTCCATAAGAAGGGATGGATAACAAAAATGCCACCAATTCCCTGAGGCACACCCTCCCTCGCCTTTGTAGCCGAGTCTCCGAGCTCATAGGCATGGCCCGTCCGATGAAATTGATTCGGTGTCTCGAATAGTCTTGACCAACCATTCGGACCAGGTTCGAGTTTGCTCAACACATCGCTGTCTGGCGGAAACACATAAAAACTGTCACTGAGGTTACCGCGAAGACAGGCTCTCCTTTTGACAACAAGGTCATCAGCACCATCGTTGTTGATGTCAAAGATTGCACTGGAAAGAAATTCACAGCCATAAGTCTCTTCTTCTATCTTGAAAGACTTCCACTTGATCGCTAGAAAGATGTCGTCGTCATAGCGGATCTCCTTGTAGCGTTGCATATCCGCATTAAAGAATTTCAGGACGGTCTGACAGAGCTCTTTGTCTTTGCTCATCACCAACCGATATGCCTCTTTCCCCGCCCACGCGACGCCGACCGACGCGAGCACCCCCACCAAGCACAGCCCGATGATCCGCCTCATGACGAGAGAACGGGGAATGAAGTCTTGCATTCGCATGTGTCTCATGGTCGCCCCTTTCTCAACTTACCCCTTCGCCTTTCCCTGCCGCACCTCTCGCAGGCCGACCAACACGTGCTGAATCTGCTGATGCAAGCGCGCCAGTACATCCACGCTCATCGCCACACGGGTGACGAGATGGCCTTCCAATCCTTTCGGCGCAGCTTGCCCATCCTTCGCGGTTTTCGCAATCGCTCCAAGCAGCGCCGGCTCGATGAAACCGAAATCGACATAGGCAATGCCCTGCGCGACGCCAACGTTCGTGTAGTTCGTCGCACGTGGATGCGCCGACGACTCGCTGGGTTTCAATCGCACATTCAATGCAATGGTTTTGTCTGCTGCGTCACTCATATAAATTGGTTCCTTCTATGATGGATACAAGGACGAGGGGCTCTCAGGTGCGAGGAGAATAGATTTGCATACTCATCACGATTCCTACGAAATGTGGGCGGACTATAGAGAGCCATGTGGTCCCCTGTCAAGATACGTAGTATGCCTAGCTATGCCCCTCGCACCGGCAGTAAACGGTTCCAGGAGCCGTTTTCCACCCATGCCAGAACAACAATCTTGGAAGTCCAAGCGGGTAAACATGTCTCGCGAGTTTCGCTGTGTAGACTTACGACACTTCGATGCGTTCACCCCTCCCCACCTGCAAGAGATCAGCGGCGGAGGCTTCTTTCAGAAAGATCTCGAGCTTGCCATCGCTATTGATAAGCGCGGACGGCTTCTCCGCCATTCCCTCACTGTAACTATTCACCACCCCTTCAATGATCCGCTCACCGATCCGAATGGACAATTGCCGGCGCATCGCGACCGAACGCGCCTTTTCTAGATGCTGCTGGGTCAGGTTTGAAATCAGATTCCCGAACCGATCCACGTGGGCGATCTCACCGACCAAGACGGTCTGCTCCCAACGTGGCTGAGCGATCACAAAGGTCCGGTAATCTCCGATGACCGGCCCATACGACTCAAACGGTTCGTCTTTGGCAAGCCTGGCCGCAACCGGAGCAAAGAGATCCCGACCGTCGAAAGTCTGGCCCGGTGATTCACGCCGAAACTTTCGCAGATCGATCTCGCGCACTTCGACCGGCTGCTCCTCATCGAATATGCAGGTGAGTACGCCGTTGTCCGGCGCGAGGAAATAGTACCGCTCACTCTTGACGATAATTGCCCGCCGCTCGCTGCCTACGCCGGGATCGACCACCACGACATGGATCGTGCCCTCGGGAAACTCACGATAGCAGGACTTGAGAAAGTAACCGGCTTCGTCGATTCCGTGCGGAGCGATCTGATGGGTGAGATCGATGATATGGGCTTGCGGGTGAATCGAGAGGATCGCCCCCTTCATCGCGGCAACGAACCAATCGCGGTCGCCGAAATCGGTCAGGAGAGTGATGAGAGGGTGCGACGGCGGCACCTTATAATTCCTCGAAGCGAATCTCCACCACTTCGTATTCGACCATCTTCACGGGTGTCTTGACCTCGACGAAATCGCCGACCCGCTTTCCGATCAGCGCCTTGCCGACCGGGGACTGAATCGAAATGCGATTCACTTTCATGTCGGCTTCATCCTGTCCCACCAGCGTATACTCGCGCTTCGATTGCGACTCCTGTTCGATCACAAGCACCGTGGCGCCGAATACGATGGTGTCGGACACGCGCCCGGCGGTTTCGATAATCCTGGCTTCGGCCAGTTTCGACTGCAGTTCTACGATACGGGACTCGATGAACCCCTGGCGTTCTTTGGCGGCATCGTATTCCGCATTCTCGCTCAAATCGCCATGGGCCCGCGCCTCCGCAATAGCTTCGATATTTTTAGCGCGCTCGACTTTGCGAAGACGATCGAGTTCCGCCTGAAGCGCCTCGTGCCCCTTTCTCGTAATCGGTGTCGGCATAGTCAGCAACGTCCTCTATGAATGGTGATGATATTCCTGCAATGACCGAATGGTGAGTTCTTTCTTGAGAATCGCTTCAATGCCCATGACCGCCGCCCGTGCCCCCCGTATGGTCGTATAGTAGGCCAGCCCTTTGTTCAAGGCCTCCCGGCGGATCGACAATGAATCGGCATGCGATGACGCGGTACTCACCGTGTTCACGACCAACGCCACCTGCCCGTTCTTGATATGGTCCACGACATGGGGCCGACCTTCCATGACCTTATTCACGGTTTCCGCATGAACCCCATGGCTCCGCAAATACGCGGCCGTTCCAATCGTCGCTTGAATGTTAAACCCCAGCCGCTGGAGCTGTCGCGCGACTTCCAACGATGCCGGGCGGTCGCTCTCCTTCACGCTGATGAACGCGGTGCCTCCTCTCGGCAACGGCGCTCCTGCTCCCGCTTGGGACTTTGCAAAAGCCCATCCGAAATCCTGATCGATCCCCATCACTTCTCCGGTGGACTTCATCTCCGGGCCCAGAAGGACATCCACCCCCGGGAACTTATTAAAGGGAAAAACGGATTCTTTCACCGATAAGTGAACGGGAGTAGGGGCCTCGATCAACCCCAGATCGGGAAGGCTCTTGCCCACCATGGTCTTCATCGCCAGCTTGGCCAACGGCACACCGATGGCTTTACTCACAAACGGCACCGTGCGCGAGCCGCGAGGATTGACCTCCAGTACATAGATGGTCTGATCTTTGATGGCAAATTGAGCATTCATCAGGCCGATCACGCCCAGCTCCAGAGCCAATGCCTTCATTTGCCGGCGAATCTCTTCGACCACGCTCTGATCGAGCGAATAGGGCGGCAGCGAGCAGGCCGAATCCCCTGAATGCACCCCGGCTTCTTCGATATGTTCCATGATCCCGGCGACCACGACATTCGTCCCATCTGAAATGGCGTCGGCATCGACTTCGATCGCATCAGACAGATACTTATCGATCAGCACCGGATGTTTCGGCGAGGCTTTGACCGCCGTCTTCATATACTCCAGTAAGCTGGGTTCATCATAGACGATCTGCATGGATCGCCCGCCCAACACATACGAAGGCCGCGCCATGACCGGATAGCTGATCTGCGCGGCAATCCGCATGGCCTCGTCTACGGATCGGGCCATGCCGCTCTCCGCCTGGCGGAGTCCGAGCTTGTTCAAGAGGTCGCGGAATCGTTCTCGATCTTCGGCGCGATCGATCGCTTCAGGACTCGTACCCAGAATTCGCACCCCGGCTTTAGACAGGGGCAGTGCGAGCTTGAGAGGCGTCTGTCCGCCGAACTGCAGCACGACTCCCAACGGCTGCTCACGCTCTACGATGTTGAGGACATCTTCCTCAGTCAACGGCTCGAAATAGAGCCGGTCCGAGGTGTCGTAGTCTGTACTCACGGTTTCGGGATTGCAATTCACCATGATCGATTCGATACCTTCTTCCCGAAGCGCCATCGCTGCATGGACACAACAGTAATCGAATTCGATCCCCTGTCCGATACGGTTCGGCCCTCCGCCCAGAATGATCACTTTCTTCCGGTCTGTCGGGCGAGCCTCGCATTCGCTTCCGTAAGTCGAATAGAGATAGGGCGTATGGGCTTCGAACTCTGCGGCGCAGGTGTCGACGCGTTTATAGGTCACCCCTCTCCTACCCTGGCCGGCCTTGACACGTTGTTTCCTAACCGTAGCCGCGGTCACGCCAACGAGATGCGCGATACGATCGTCTGAAAAACCCAATTCCTTGGCCTCCCACAGCAGCAACTCGTCAAGCACAGTGGGTTTCTTTCCGGCCTGGCCGGCCAGCAAGGCTTCAAATTGCATCAACTCACGGATCTGTTCCAGGAACCAGGGATCGATCTTCGTGAGAGCAAACAGATCGTCATTGGAAAGGCCGAGACGTATGCCATCCGCAACGTGCCACAGCCGCTCGGCAATCGGGGTCCGCAGATGATGGCGCACACGCTCCAGCGCCGGTTGCCGATCGAACCCTTCGGGTATGCCGTGATCCAATCCATCCCGCGACGAGAGCCCGTTCATGTTCAACTCCAGCGAACGAATCGCCTTGTGCAAGGACTCTTTAAAGGTGCGCCCGATCGCCATCACTTCGCCCACCGATTTCATCTGCGTCGTGAGGGTGGGATCGGCCCCCCGGAATTTTTGGAAAGCAAAGCGGGGGATCTTCACCACCACATAGTCGATCGTGGGTTCGAATGAGGATTTGGTCACGCCGGTGATGTCGTTGGTGATTTCATCCAACGTATAGCCCACGGCAAGCTTCGCCGCAATCTTGGCAATGGGAAACCCCGTCGCTTTCGACGCCAGCGCGGAGCTCCTCGACACGCGCGGATTCATTTCGATCACCACCATGTCGCCGTTTTTGGGATCCAGGCCGAACTGCACGTTCGATCCGCCGGTATCGACGCCGATCTCGCGCATGATCCGTACTGCTGCGTCCCGCATGCGCTGGTACTCTTTGTCCGAAAGTGTCATGGCCGGCGCAACCGTAATGCTGTCGCCCGTGTGCACCCCCATCGGATCGAGATTTTCGATCGGACAGATAATGACGACATTGTCTTTGAGGTCCCGCATCACCTCCAGCTCATATTCTTTCCACCCGATCAGGGACTCTTCGATCAGTACTTGGCTGACCGGACTCATGGCCAAGGCCCAGTCGATCAACTTCTCGAACTCTTCCCGGTTATATGCGATATTCCCGCCGGTTCCACCCATGGTGAACGACGGCCGAATGATCGACGGAAATCCGGTCTGATCGAGAATCTTGATGGCTTCTTCACGGGTATGCGCTGTACCGCTGGCCGGTACTCGCAGCCCGATCCGCTGCATCGCATGTTTGAAGGCTTCGCGGTCCTCGGCCTTGTGGATTGCTTCGGCAGACGCGCCGATCAATTTGACGGCATATTTTTCGAGCGTTCCCCGCTTGACCAATGCCATCGTCGTATTCAACGCGGTCTGCCCGCCCATGGTCGGGAGCAGAGCGTCGGGACGCTCGCGCTCGATCACTTTCTCCACAACCTCGACCGTGATGGGCTCCACATAGGTCCGATCCGCCAACTCAGGGTCGGTCATGATCGTCGCAGGGTTGCTGTTGATGAGAATCACCCGGTAACCCTCTTCTTTGAGGGCCTTGCAGGCCTGCGTGCCGGAATAGTCGAACTCACAGGCCTGACCGATCACAATCGGCCCTGACCCTATCAATAATATGGACTTGATATCGGTTCGCTTTGGCACAGAGACCTCGTTTCAGAGTCAGCTAGCTTCCGGCATCGGCCCGATCGTCGGCTTGTATGGCGCCAGCGGTGGTGGCGCTACGCCTCCC
>CXWL01017743.1_pt1 | contig 11782 bp, 9 predicted proteins | sample 590931 | NCBI WGS metagenome assembly CXWL01 (sample SAMEA3498368, study PRJEB10139) | groundwater metagenome | biome: water well; material: biofilm material | place: Germany | collected 2015-04-27
TGCCGCCGCTTGACGAGGCGTTTTGCAAGGCGAACCAGGCCGACGACCTCGCCGGCCTGAAGGCGCAGGTGACCAACAACCTGAAAATGCGCAAGGAATACGAGAACCGCGCCGCGCAACGCCGCCAGGTGACAGACGCGCTGGTGGCCCAGGCCAACTTTCCCGTGCCGGACAGTCTCATTGCCTCCGAGCGCGACGGCGTGCTCCGCCAGTTCATCGAGGAGAACATGCGCCGCGGTATTCCGCAGGAGCAATTCGAGCAGAACAAGAAGGAACTCCACGACAGCGCCACCAAGGCCGCCATCTCCCGCGTGAAGGTGCAGCTGCTGCTCGCCAAGATCGCCGATGCCGAGAAACTCAAGGTCGAGGAGAAGGACTTTAACAATTGGATCATGCGCGAGGCCATGCGCTCCGGCTCTAAGCCCGACAAGCTGGCCAAGGATCTCGGCAAGGACCGCGAGCAACTCCGCGCCATCCAGCAGCAGCTGCTCTTCGACAAGACCCTTGATTTTCTGGTCTCAAAGGCTACCGTAAAGACGGCCACAGCCAAAGCATGAGCTACTACGTCCCCATCGTCCTCGAAAACACCGGCCGCGGCGAGCGGTCGATGGATATCTACAGCCGTCTCCTCAAGGATCGCATCATCTTCATCGGCACACCGGTCGACGACATGGTGGCCAACCTCGTGATTGCGCAGCTGCTCTACCTCCAGATGGAGGACCCGAAAAAGGACATCCACCTCTACATCAATTCCCCGGGCGGCGTCGTCACCGGCGGCATGGCCATCTACGACACGATGAATTTCCTGCAGTGCGACGTGGTCACCTACTGCATCGGCATGGCGGCCAGCATGAGCACGGTGCTCCTGGCCGCCGGCACCAAGGGCAAACGCTTCGCGCTGCCCAACAGCCGCGTGATGATCCACCAGCCCTCCGGCGGGGCGGGCGGGCAGGCGGCCGACATCGCCATCCAGGCGAAGGAAATCCTCCGCTGGCGCAAGACCCTCAACGAGACCATTGCCAAGCACACGGGCAAGAAGGCCGAGCAGATCGAGATCGATTCCGACCGCGACTACTACCTGAGCGCCGAGGAGGCCAAGACCTACGGCATTGTGGACCATGTGGTTGCCTCCACCCGGGACGCGCAAAAGATCGCCCAGACCGCCGCGGCCTGAAGCCTTGTCACCAGCCGGTTTAGGACGGGAAAATCCCTCGACTAACCCCGGCAAATCCTGACCATATCCCCATGGCCAAATCCTCGCGCATGACGCTCTGTTCGTTCTGCGGTAAATCGCAGGCGGAAGTCCGCAAGATCATTGCGGGCCCCGGCGTTTACATCTGCGACTCCTGCGTCAACGTCTGCAAGACGATCATCGATCGCGAGGTGAAGACCCCGACGGCCGAAGGCGCCAAACCGGCCTTCCGCCTGGTCAAGCCCTCCGAGATCAAGAAGGTGCTGGACGACCACGTCATCGGCCAGGATCACGCCAAAAAGGTCCTCTCGGTCGCCGTTTACAACCATTACAAGCGCCTCAATTTCGACGCGGGGACCGGCAACAACCGCGAGGTCACCTCCATGCCCGCCGAGTTCAGCGACGTGGAGGTGGAGAAGAGCAACATCCTGCTCGTCGGCCCGACCGGTTCCGGCAAGACCCTGCTGGCCCGCTCGCTCGCCCGCATCCTCGACGTGCCCTTCGCCATCTCCGACGCCACCACGCTCACCGAGGCCGGCTATGTCGGTGAGGACGTGGAAAATGTGGTCCTCCGCCTGCTGCAGGCGGCCAACTACGATGTGAAGAAGGCCGAATGCGGCATCATCTATATCGACGAGATCGACAAGATCCGCCGCACCACCGAAAACGTCTCCATCACCCGCGACGTCTCGGGCGAAGGCGTGCAGCAGGCGTTGCTCAAGATTCTTGAAGGCACCACGTGCAATGTTCCCCCGCAGGGCGGCCGCAAGCACCCGAACCAGGAATACATCCAGGTCAACACCTCGAACATCCTCTTCGTCTGCGGCGGTGCGTTTGTCGGCCTCAACGAGGTCATCAAGAAGCGCCTGGGCCAGCGCTCGCTCGGTTTCCACGTCAATGCCAAGGACCACGAGCTCACCGCCGACGAGATGATGCGCGGGGTCGCCCCGGAGGACCTGATCCGCTTCGGCATGATTCCCGAGTTCATCGGCCGCCTGCCGGTCGTCTCGGTGCTCGACGAGCTGAAAATCGCCGACCTGGAGAAAGTCCTGCTCCGCACCAAGAACTCGATGGTGAAGCAGTATTCCAAGCTTTTCGCCATGGACGGCGTGCAGCTCAAATTCACCCGCGACGCCGTGTTGGCCATCGCCAAGCGCGCCATCGAGCTGAAGACCGGCGCCCGTGCCCTCCGCGCTATTCTGGAGAAAATCATGCTCGAGGTCATGTATGACCTGCCCCAGCGCGACGACATCGTCGAAGTGATCATCGACCAGTCGGTCGTCGAAGGCCGCCGCAAGCCCCAGCTCCGGAAACCCGGTCGCGGCGTCACTTCCGACAAGAATGCCGCCTGAGCCGCAGGAGATCTTTCAAGCAAAAGGCGCGACCGTCGGGTCGCGCCTTTTGCTTGAAGGGGTCGGTTATCCTACCAGTTGAAACTTTCGCCCTTGCCGACGGACTTGGCGAACGCCGCGAACAGTCTCACGCAGTTCTCCACGTCCTGCAGGTCCACGACCTCGCTGGGCGTATGCATGTAGCGGAGCGGGATCGACACCAGGCCGCAGGCCACCCCGCCGCGGGCCATCTGGATGGCGCGGGCGTCGGTGCCGGTGGGGCGCGGGTCGGCCTCGACCTGGAAGGGCAGCTTGGCCTTCCTGGCACAGGCGACCAGGCGGTCGAAGACCTTGGGATTGATGTTCGGGCCGCGGCAGATGATCGGGCCACCGCCGAGCTTGGTCTCGCCGAACTTGCGCTGGTCGCAATCGGGATGGTCGGTCGCATGGCCGACATCGACGATCAGGGCGACGTGCGGGTCCACGGCGAAGGCCGAGGTCTGCGCGCCGCGCGTGCCGATCTCCTCCTGCGTGGTGGCGACCGCGACGACCTTGGCGGCCAGCTTCGCCTTCTCCCGGGCGAGGCGGATGAGGGTTTCGCCGACGATGTAGGCGCCGACCTTGTTGTCGAAGGCGCGGGCCGTGCCGATGCTGCCGGTGATCAGCTCAAACTCGTGATCGTAGGTCGCCACGTCGCCGATCGCGACGCGCTTGAGGGCCTCGGCCTTGGTCTTGGCGCCGATGTCGATCCAGATCTCGTGCTTCTTCGGCACTTTTTTGCGATCCTCATCGTCCATCAGGTGGACGGCGCGCTTGCCGGTCACGCCTTTGACCGGGCCGTTGGCCGTCTGGATGATGACGCGGCGGCCAGAGATGATGCTCAGGTCGTGGCCGCCGATGGTGTCGAAATAGAGGAAGCCGTCCTTGCTGACGAAGATGACGATGAGCCCGAGCTCGTCCATGTGGCCCGCCAGCATGAGGGTGGGCCCGCCCTTGAGGTTGAGCGAGGCGAGGCGGTTGCCGAGGGCGTCGTTGGCGTAGGCGTCGGCGTGCGGCTTCACGTGGGCGTCATAGACGGCCTGGGCCTGCGCCTCGGCGCCGGAGGGCGACTTGGCCTTGAGCAACTCGACGAGAAACTTGGGGGCTTGGTAATCGGACATGGCTCTAGTGTCTGGCTAAATCAGTCGCCCCGGCAAAGAGAAAATATGCGCACCCGAATTGGCTCCTACCGGGGAATTAGGCTCTTTTCCCCGCTGCTAGGATGATCTCAGAGGGCCGCAAAATCTTTACTTTCACTCTATGTTTGGGGTCTTTAGCGACCATGCGAGCGAGAGAAAAATCTAAACTTAAAAATGCTTCACAGCTGTTAAATTCGGCACACCAAATTGCGAAAGCATCGAGAAGTTGATTTTCATTGATCTTATTTGGCCCTTGATAAGCGCCAACTGCTCTCTGGATTTGATCGAATCGTGTATTGCATATCCCTGTAAGGAATTTGATTTGCTCGCGCCGCAAATCCACACCCGCTCCCACCACAAGGCGACCGTAGTCAAATGGCGGCCGACATTCTCCAACAGCAGCCCCGTAGAACCTTCCGCCCTGACTATCCATGTTTTTCATGCGCCAATTCTCGAACCACGTCTCAACCTGAGTGACGGCTTCGATCTTTCCGGCTTTGACGAGATCAGCGACGTTCGGGAGCAGATCGGCTTCTTTCTTTAATATGGGGTCCCTGATTCCGTCGTTGGGATTGATATACCCGAAATCATAGACCTTTAATACGTGAGAACGCCCGCCCCAGGCGACTTCTTGATCACGAGGCAGCAGCCTTGGCAATTTTGTTGCAGCAAACTTAAAGACGTTAGCATCGATATACGTCTTCATTCTTTCTAACAATTTGGTTGAACGACTCCAGGCCAACGCGGATTCACACGAAGCTGGCTACTTGAGCTGCCCGGCGATTTCCTCCAGCGGGTAGGTGATGATCTCCGCGAGGGTGGGATGATACCAGGGGGCGCGGAGCATGTCGGGCACCGTGGCGCGCAGCGCCAGCGCCGCGGAGAAACAGTGGATGAGCTCGCCGGCGTCCTTGCCCACGATCTCCGCGCCGAGGATGCGGCCGCGCTTCGGCTCGGCCAGCACCTTCACATAGCCGTAGTTCGCCTCCATCAGGATCGACTTGCCGTGGTCGTTGAACGGGTAGGAGGCGGCGAGATATTTCACGCCGCGCTCGTCGAGGTCGCGCTCGAGCGCGCCGATGGTGGCGAGCTGCGGGTCGGTAAAGACGACGTTGAGCAGCAAGGAATAGTTGACGGGCTTGAGGCCGCGGACCTTCGCCGCGTGGCGCGCGGCGAGGACTCCCTGTTCGATGGCGATGTGGACGATCTCCGCCGGGCCGGAGCAATCACCCGCGGCGTAGATGTGTCGCGCGCTGGTCTGCTGCCAGCGGTTGATGATGATCTGGCCGTCGGGACGCGTCTTCACTCCGGCGGTGGCGAGGTTGAGACCGGCGGTGTTGGGCTCGCGACCCAGCGCGTTGAAGAGGTGGGCGGCGCGCCGCGTGACCGTCTCGCCGTTGTGGCGAAACGTCACCCTGGCTCCGCCCTTGCCGGTGGCGACGGAGAGGAGCTTCGTGGCGGTGAACAGCTCGATGCCATCGTCGCGGAAGGCCCGCTGCACGACGCGCGAGGCGTCGGGGGAGTGGTCGCGCAGGATGTTGGGGCTGCGCTGCACCAGCGTGACCTTGCTGCCGATGCGGCGGAGATATTGGGCCAGCTCGCAGGCGACAATGCCGCCGCCGAGCACGAGCACGCTTTTCGGCACGAAGTCGAGGTCGAGCACGTCGTCGCTCGTCCAGCACCCGGCTTCTTTCAGGCCGGGAATGGGCGGGACACTGGCCTTGGAGCCGGTGCCAAGGAGGAAATGCTTGCCGCGCAGCCGGCGTCCGTCGGACAGTTGCAGCGTGTGCGGGTCAATGAACCGCGCGTTGGCGCGGTAGAGGGCAAACTTGCCGGAGTTGAGCGCGGCCACCCGGTATTGCGCGAAGTCGCCGATGATTTTGAGCTTCCGCGCATGCACGGCCTTCATATCCACGCGGGCGCCGGTGACCTTCAGGCCGAAGCGGTCGGCGTGCCGGGCGTGGTGCAGGACCTCGGCGGTATACAGGAGGGTTTTCGATGGCATGCAGCCGCGCAGGATGCACAGGCCGCCGAGCTGCTTGGCACCGTCGATGACGGCAACTTTCCGCCCAAGGCCGGCGGCGACACGGGCGGCATTGAAGCCGGCGCTGCCGCCGCCGAGGCAGATGAAATCGTAGGTCTTGATTTTAGCCACGGATTACACGGATGGGCACGGATGCAGAATAGTCCAATTCAGGAAGAGTGATTAACCACAGAATACACGGAATACACAGAAAGGGAAAAAGACCGGTCGGAAAGATTGGATGCCATCAATTCCGTGTGTTCTGTGGTGAACCTTCCTATCTTCCCTTCCCAAACAGCATGATGTGAATCGTCTTCAGGACGATGGAGGCGTCGAGGACAAACGAGAAATAGCGGATGTAGTAGAGGTCGTATTCCAGCTTGCGCAGCGTGTCCTCGATGTTTTCGCCGTAATTGTAGTTCACCTGCGCCCAGCCGGTGATGCCGGGTTTCACGAGATGGCGGAAGTGATAGCAGGGGATCTTTTTCTCGTAGCTTTCGACCAACCGCACCCATTCGGCGCGCGGACCGATGAGGCTCATGTCGCCGATCAGTACGTTCCAGAGCTGGGGCACCTCGTCCAGACGGGTGCTGCGCAGAAACCGGCCGATGCGGGTGATGCGCATGTCGCCGGCGCGGGTGTAGGCGTCGCCGCCTTCGGGGCTGGCGCGCATGGTGCGAAGCTTGACGATGTCAAAAAGGACGCGGTTCCGGCCGACGCGGGATTGGCGGAAAAACACCGGGCCGCGATCCTCGAGCCAGATGAGCAAAGCCGCGAAGGGCAGCAGCGGCAGGGCCAGGGCCAGGCCGAACGTGGCCAGCACTATATCACTCACGCGCTTGAGGCGCTCGAAGACCGGCTCGCGGGCGATCTGGAACCCCTGCTGGAAAAGCCACGACTGGTTCAGGCGGTAGAGCGGGATTTTGCGCCAGTAAACCTCGTGGAACAACTCCAGGGTGTAGGTGGGCACGCCGGAGAAGTGCAACTCCATCAGCTTCTGGGCGACGGTTGGCGGCAGTTCCTCGCTGGACTCCCGGAGGATGATGGCGTCGATGTGGCCCTCGTATTCCTCGAGGTAGTGTGCGACGTCGCCAACCGGCGGGGTGGAGACGCTGGCACCGGGTTGGGTAAAACCGCTGGCGAAGGTCGCGTGAGTGGCGTAAAGCACGGACTGGACCATGCCGGATTTGCGACACTCCTCCTTGAAAGTGATGCAGTTTTCGGGGCTGCCCAGAAACATGAAATACCGCTGCTGTTTTTTCGCCTGCGCGTGCTGGTGGAGCACCCGGCGGTAACTGAGCGTGACCGGAATCAGCAACAGGCAGGAACCGGTGATGGCCAGCCGGCTGACTTGCAGGGCAAAACCTGCGGGAATGAACGCATAGGTGAGCAACAACGTTGACAGCAGCACGAATATCAGCGCCACGCTGTGAAGGCTGGTGTAAGTGACCGACATCATGTCGGTGCGCGGGTTGTAGCCGTCGATCAGGTAGACCGCCAGGAAGTGCGTCATCACCGGCAGGGCAAGCGGTGCCAGGATGAATCCCTCCCATGACAGCACCCCCCAGGCCCAGGCGACGAAATTGAACGCCACGACCACGGCGACCGCGTCGAGCAGCACGAGGAAGAAGGTGACTATCCTGCCCTGATTCATGGCAAATTCATTAACAGATGCACTGTCGTCCAACGCAAACTGAACTTAGCTCCCGGCCGCGGTCCGGCGCAGGATCTCGTTCCAGCGGGCCAGCGCGGTTACGAAAGTGAACTGGCGCTCGTAGATCGCCCGGGCCCGCCGGCCCAATTGCAGGCAAAGTGCCTGGTCNNTGGGCATCGGCGGTGCTGAGGGCGGCGGCGAGATCGGTGCGTGATTCGGGGGGCAGCAGCCGGACATTGTTCAGCCCGCGTGACTGCGCGGTGGCGCGGACTTCATCAAAACGCGCCCCGGCCCCGATGAAAAGAAAGACGATATCGCGGTGCGATTTCAGCTGCTCGGCGGCCGCGAGCACGGCGGCAAACTCATGCACGCGGCCCAGATTGCCGGAATACGTCACGACAAACTTGCCGACCAAGCCCCACGCGGCCCGTCGGGCGGCGACAGCCTCAACGGGGGCCGGGGTCAGCAGTTCACGCGGAGCCCAATTTGGCACGAGCCCAATCCGGTCCGGTGGCACTCCGCGGGATTCCAACATCCGCGACATGTCCTCGCCGAGCGTCACGCAGCGGTGGGCGGCCTGCCAGGCCCGGTCGCGTCGGCGTCGCAGCGGCCACAAGGGCGGAATGGCGAGAGCGCCAAGGTGGGCCGCAAGGATCTCGGGGTAGATGTCCTGGATCCAATGAATGACCTTGGCGCCACGACGCGCGGCCAGTGCCGTGACCGCCGCGCCCAGCATAGGCGGGTCGGTCATCGCCACCACCACATCACCCGGCTGGACCAGCGCGGCGAGCTGGCGCTGGGCCTGCCGGCGATACCGGCCATAGTTGATGGCCCGGGAAATCAATCCGCCATGTTGCTCGCTCCCGCGGATGGCATGAATGGTCACCCCATTGCGCCGGGTCGTGTCTTCGCCGGTGGCGATGACGTGGATTGTCCAGCCGCTCGCTGCGAGGCCTTCGGCGAGATCGGTCAGCAACTGCGCCGTGGCGGCGGTTGAGGGCCAGTAAACCCGGTTGAGGAAGATTACCCGCGGCAGAGTGTCACTCACAGCTTGGACGGGCGGGTGGGCCGCAATTCGCGGGCTTTCGTCGCACACAGGAATTCATACCAACCCATCAGCCGGCAAAAAACAAAACCCCGGCGACCGTCCAGAAAGCCGCCCCGCCAGACATAGTGGTAGAGAAAACGCAGCATGGGGCGGCAGGGCAAAGACCAGGCGAGGCGGCGCAGGCGGCGCTTGCGGGTGAGGCCGGCATCCAGGCCGGCGGCATCGGCGTGCGCCGCCGCGACCTGGAGGCGCGCCTCCCAGTTGCTGTAGCGGTTGTGCTTTTCCACCCAGGTGGCGATGTCGGGGAAAGCGTAGTGCTCCATCTCGCCGGCCAGATATCCCGCCGAGCCCTGCAACCCGACATGCTCATGCACCTCGTTGTCGCCGGAACCGCCTGCCGCGCCACCCGCCGGTTGCTCATAACGGCCGAGGGCATGGCGGAAAAAGCGCAGGTTCCAGCTCGGGTAATAGCCACAGTGGTTGAGCCAGCCGTCGAGGAACCAGAAACGGCGGTTCACATAAAAGCCCTGATGCTGCGACTGGCCGAGCGCGGCCCGCATGGCGGCCTCCAACGGCGGCGTGACGCGCTCGTCGGCATCGAGGATGAACACCCAGTCGTTTTTCCACGGCACGTTTGCCAGCGCCCAGTTTTTCTTTTTGGGGAAAGCCCCGGTCCACTTGAATTCGACCACCCGCGCCCCGGCGGCGCGGGCGATAGCGGGCGTGCCGTCGGTGCTGCCGGAGTCGACCACGACCACCTCGTCACACCACGCGACCGAGGCGAGGCACGCCGCCAGGTTCGCGGCCTCGTTCTTGGCGGGGATCAGGACGGAGATGGGGGCGGAAACGGCCATGGTCAGCGGGGTTTCTCCTGCTGGGCGCGCAGGTCGAGTTGCGCGTAGCGGAGGGCGCAGGAGAAGGTCGCGCAGAATGTGAGCATCACCGCGGGGTTGGCAAAGGGGAATTCCACCCACGCGTAAAGCAGCACGAGCGAGCAACCCGCCAGCAGGTAGTGCGGCACAACCGAATCCACGCGCCGCCACGGGATCGCCCCGAGAGGCAGCAGCAGGAGGAGGGCGAGCAGGCTGGTGCCGACGAAGCCGACCTCGGCAAGCGATTGCAGCCAGTCGTTGTGCGCCTCGGCGTAGAACGGTTTCCAGATCCACAGTTCGGCGGTCCGCTGCGTATTGAAGACGGGGAAAACATGGGCGTAGCTCTCGAGCCCCCAGCCGAACCAGGGTTTCCCGNNGCGAATTGCTCGGTGGTCAGGCGGGCGCGCTGGGCGATGACATCGCGGCTGATATAGGCGACGGCGGCGGTGGCGATCAGCACGGCCAGCACGATGCCGGCCACCGGCAACATGGCGGATTCGCGCCGTTCCCGGCGCCGGCGGATCAACCGGCCGAGGAAGTGGGTGAGGGCACCCACCAGCAACAGGCCCAGCAGCGCGGTGCAGGACCGCGAGGAGCTCAACGGCACCGAGGCGGCGAGCAACAGGGTGACGACGGCACCCAGCAGCACGGGCGAGTGCCAGGCATCGCGGGTTCCACCGCGGCGCAGGGCATGGAAGAGCAGCGCGAGACACACCGCCGTGTTCAGCAGCGTGAAGGCGCCCCAGTGGTTGGGATAGATGAAGGTGGAGAAGAAGCGGGCGTTGGGTGAATGCACGAGGCCGAACCACAGGCCATCGGTGTGCGCCAGTTTCTGGAATGTGCCGAACACCGCGAGCACGACCGCGTTGGCGCCGAGGAGGAACATCACGCCCCGCACAAACCGGCGGCCGGGCAGCACGAGGAACAGGTTGAAGCAGGAAAGCACGATGACGTTGAATTGCCAAAGCTCCTTCGCGGCCAGCAGGGGTCGCGCCGCGCCGGGCAGCCACGGATTGGGGTCGCCCAGCACCAGCGACCGCTCGCCGGCCACGACGATCTCCCGGAAGGCGGGATTGAAGCAGCTGACGACCACCAGCAGGTCGTAGAGCCAAAGCGGCCAGAGATAGCGCCAAGCCGGCCAGGTATTGTCGTCCGACGATTTGTCCCGGACCCAGCACGCCGCGATGAACAGCAACACCCCCACGGCGCCCCAAACGGCGATGCCCTGGCGCACCCACGGTGCCTGCCCGCCGAAGGCCCAAGTGGTAAAGATGAGCAGACTGCCGAAGTGCAGCAGCACCAGTTTGCCCAACAGGCTGACGCGGGGTCGCCCACGAAGGGAGTCCGGGGGATCAATGGCGTTCATCGCGGAAGATGACGGTAGAATTCATTGAGCAATGCGGCGGCGCGGACCCAGGAGAAATCGCGTGCCGCCCACTCCCGTCCGCGCCGGCCCATGGCCGCCAGCTCTTCCGGCGGAGTCGAGAGGGCGGTGGCGAGCCCGGCACCGTAACTGGCCCAGGGGCCGCACCAACCGCAGCCATGGGCGGCGAGTCCCGACCAAGGGGTGGTGTCGGTCACGAGCGCCGGCACCCCGGCGGCGAGTGCCTCGGCAATGACGAGCCCGAAGTTCTCGGAGTGCGATGGCAGCATGAAAAGCGACGCCACCGCATAGGGGTGCGGCCGGCCGGCGCCGTCAGCCACCACGATGCGGCCGGCGGCTCCGGCCGCCGCCACCTCGGCGGCGAGTTCGGCGGGGGTGTAATCCTCGGCCACTCCCGCGATGAGCAGCAGCCAGTCGCCGCGCGGGGCCGAGAGCCAAAGGGCGATCAGCTCGCGCAGCCTCTTCTTGCGGTGAAAGCGCGAATAGAAAAGCGCCACGGGCCGCGTTTTCGTAGCGGGACAAATCCCCTGCCACACGGCGCGGGCGGCGGCGAGGTCGCCGGCCTCCGGCAAGACGACACCGTTGGGCGAGACGCACACCGGTTGCCTGAAGCCCAGGGAGCGAATATCGTCCGCCTCCTCCGGGCTGGTGGCATGCCAGCCGGCGGCGGCGGCGCAAGCTCCAGGATGCACGAGGGATTGGGCCAGGCGTTTCCGCCAGAGCCGGTGCCGGTAAGCCCAGCCGCTCAGCATGCCCCGGGGGGAAATCACCAGCGGGATGGCCTGCCGGTGCGCGGCCTCATGGGCGTAGTGCAGTGGCAGGAGCCAGAGGGCGTGATTGTGCAGCACATCAAACGGGGTTGCGACCAGATAGCGGCGAAGCTCCGGCGAGCGCGAAAGCCGGCGCGGGACCACGCGGGGAAAGGTGCGCATCGCCGCCGCGTGGCCACTGCCGGGTGCGGCCGGCCGGCCGGCTTCCACCGTGGCGAGCAATTCGACACTTTCACCGAGGTTGGCCTGGGCATCGGCGAGGGCCCGCACCGATCTTGACGGACCGCCGTGGCGTTCCTCCAAGCTGGGCACAATGTGGCAGACGCGCAT
>CXWL01046700.1_pt1 | contig 11781 bp, 10 predicted proteins | sample 590931 | NCBI WGS metagenome assembly CXWL01 (sample SAMEA3498368, study PRJEB10139) | groundwater metagenome | biome: water well; material: biofilm material | place: Germany | collected 2015-04-27
GCCATAGCTGGTCGCGATGAAAATCTGGATCGTGCACGCCTTCACGGACCGCTTGTTCACCGGCAACCCGGCCGCGGTGGTGCCGCTTGAACGCTGGCTGCCTGACGCGGTGCTGCAGGCGATCGCGACCGAGAACAAGTTGAGTGAGACGGCCTTCGTCGTGCCGACGGGGCTGAAGGGCAATTACCAGCTGCGCTGGTTCACGCCGGCGACCGAAGTGCCGCTTTGCGGCCACGCTACGCTTGCCGCTGGCGCGATGCTGCTGAGCGAAGTCGAGCCGGGACTCGGTGTCGTGGTGTTCGACACGCACGCCGGCGCACTCATCGTGCGCGCGACGCCGGAAGGCTACACGCTCGACCTGCCGCGCAAACAACGCACGCCTTGGGAGCCGAACGAGGCCGTTGTCGTGGCGCTCGGCGGCGTTGAGATCGTCGATGCGTTCATCGGCGAATACGCCAACGTCGTCGTCGAAGACGAAGCCACGCTGCGCAACCTGAAGCCCGACTTTGCCGCGCTGAACATAGCCGTGCGCGGGCCGCGCCAAGGCATGATCGGCGTCACCGCGCCGGCCGATGAAGGCCAGCCCTACGATTTCGTCTCGCGCTTCTTCTGCCCGGGCGTCGGCATCGACGAAGATCCGGTCACCGGCTCTTCCTTCGCCGACCTCGCACCGTACTGGTGCGACCGTTTCGATCTGGAGAGCGTCGTCGGCTTCCAGGCGTCAAGGCGCGGCGGCTATATGCGCGCGATCCAGACGCTGTCGAGCGTGCGCTTGCTGGGCCAAGTCTCGGTCTACCTGCGCGGCGAACTCGATCCGTCTCTGGCGCGCCTGCACAATCGCATGGACGAGCACCCCGAAGCGCCCAAGCGCAAGAAGCGCCGCGCGCGGACCGCCAAGCAATTGCCGGCGATATTCGAGGAGCCGCTCTTGCCGGGCTTGGTGAGCGAGCCGCCGGTTATGCCGCCGCCGACCTCCCATCCGGCGCCGCCCGAAAATGAAGCGCCGCCCCCGCCGCGCATTGTCGTGACAGGAAGCGGCGAAGTTTAGGTCGGGCAGTAGCCAAGCGGCTGTCTTCCGCGCCTCTGTTGAAGGCGTGCGGCGAGCGCTTTAGGTAAGCTCATCATGAGTTTCGACGCGCCAGATCGCTTCCGCGACAGCGGTATTTCGTGGGACGATCTGTGCGCGGCGGCGTTCTGGCGTTCGTTCGCACCTTCGCTCCGAATCAGCGACGATGCCCTGGCCTCCGAGGCTGGCGCAAACGACCTTGAGACGTTCGCGCAACGCATGCGCCGTGACGGTTATTTCAGCGGTCGCCACGCGCGGTTGGATGGCCTTGCACCTGGTTTGGCGGACGCGGTGGGCCGGTGCGTGAATGTCGGGCTGCCGCCGGTTTTCATATGGGCGTTCGACGAGGCGTGGGTGGGATTTCATGCCCTGAAGCCGGTGATCTCCAGATTTCTGGGCGAGGACTATAAGCTGTTGCCCGCGTTCTGGGCTTGGCACGTCGATCCGCGCAAGGGCGAACGCGGCTGGGGGCCGCACCGCGACAACAGTCGTAGCCTCGCTCCCGACGGCGTGCCGATGGCGCTCACGTGCTGGATTCCGCTGACTGAAGCGACGCCGCTGAACAGCTGCATGTACATCGTGCCGGCGCACCTCGATCCTTATTACGGGCGGCCCACCACGCCACAGAGCCTGCTGCCGGATCTCTCCGTTGCGCGGGCGTTGCCGGCGAAACCAGGTGAGTTCCTGATTTGGAATCAGGTCGTGCTGCATTGGGGCAGCCCCAGCAGCGAATTTGCCGAGCATCCGCGGATCAGTATGGCGCTCGAATTTCAGCGCGCGGACATTGCAACGCCGCGCCAGCCCCTTCTTGATGCGGATAAACTGCCATCATTCGAAATGCGCATGCGCCTCATCGCGATGCAGATACGGCAATACACGCACATGTACGGCTTCTCGCCGGAGCTTCAGAACATCGCCGAGCATCTGCGAACAGCGCTGATCCGCGGCTAGCTCTCGGCCGAGAAATACTGCGCTCGCACGCGCTCTGAGAAGGCGCGCGCCATCAGTTCGCGCACGTGCGGCGGCAAGCGCATGAAGTCGTTGATCGCCATGTCGAGCGATGGGCGCGAGCGGTGGTTGACTTCATCGAAGAACCAGTTGCGCGCATAGACCATGTAAAGAATGGGGCGCGCGGTCGTGCTGGTGTTCGGCAGGCCTGCGTGCAGAGTCCGATAGTCGATGAGCACGCAATCGCCACGCAAGAAGTCCACACTCGTGCTCTCGCTCATCTGAGCGACGCGCGTGGGATCGTTCCATAGATGCGAGCCGAGCCAGATCGCGGTTGGCCCGATGGTTTGATCCACATCGATAAGAGGTAGCGCCACATTGATGGCGTAGTGCGGCAGCGAGCAGCTCAAGCCGCTCTCATCAAATAGCGCATGCAGGTCCGAGTGGATGTGCTGCCTCTGGGCGCCTGGATAGGAGAGCACGGCGGTCATGCCGCTGAGCTTCATCCGCCGGTCGAGAATGCCGACGAGAAAGTTGCAGAGCAAGTCGTTGGCGAAGAGGCCGGGGTCTCCGAATGCGCCCTTCATGCGCACGAGAATTTCGTAACGGTTCTCGCCGACGCGGAGCACAGGGTTGGGCGCAGGTCTTGTGGAGAGAGTTGCCATCTCGGCGGCGTTTAGGCCGCCCCATTGGCGGTCAAACTCCGCGCGGACGTCGTCGACCGCTTGGACGGGAAATGCACCGCGAAGGATGACCGCGCCATGCGCCTTGAGCGACGCGCGCGCCGCTTGGTCGCTCTCCGGGCTCAACTGGCGCGCGGCGCGCTCGGCGGTGGAGACTGGCACAATCCAATCAGGTGTCGAAGAAGCGGTCATCTGAAGCAGTCTAACGGGTCCCGGCGCCTAGGAAAATGGCGCCCGTCGCGTTCGCTGCACCGGGCCAAGTTGGCGCATTGCGTTTGCGCCCGAAGCGGCCCACCACCGTCGACGGGCCATCCGCTCCCAACGGCGGACGCTCATCTGTGAGGATGGGAGACAAGTTGATGACAGGTACCGCGAAGCCGGCAGTGCGCCCGGCTGATCCCCGCTTTTCTTCGGGACCCACCAAAAAACGTCCGGGCTGGTCGACAGACGCGTTGAAGGACGCGGCGCTTGGCCGTTCGCATCGCGCCAAGCCCGGCAAGGCTAAACTCAAGGAAGCGATCGATCGCACGCGCGCCATTCTGGGCGTGCCGGAGACGCACAAGATCGCGATCGTGCCGGCTTCGGATACGGGCGCTGTCGAGATGGCGATGTGGTCGATGCTCGGTGCGCGTCCCGTCGACATCTTTGCGTGGGAGAGCTTCGGCGAAGAATGGGTCACCGACGCCAAGCAATTGAAGCTCGACGCGAAGGTGCATAGCGCGGGCTATGGCGCGCTGCCGAAGCTGGAGCTTGCGCGCAAGGACGCCGACATCATCTTCACGCAGAACGGTACGACCTCGGGCGTGCGTGTGCCGAACTTCGATTGGATCGCGGCGGACCGCGAAGGCATCACCATCAATGACGCGACGAGCGCGGTGTTTGCGCAGGCGATCGATTGGTCGAAGTGCGATGTGACGACGTTCTCATGGCAGAAGGTGCTGGGCGGCGAAGCCGCGCACGGCATGCTGATTTTGAGCCCGCGCGCGATTGCGCGGCTTGAGAGTTACACGCCGGATCGGCCGATCCCAAAGATTTTCCGGCTAACTAAGAAGGGTAAGGTCGATCTTGAGATTTTCGAAGGCTCGACCATCAACACGCCTTCGCTGTTGGCGACGGAAGATTATATCGACGCGCTCAAGTGGGCGGAGTCGATCGGTGGGCTGAGTGCGCTGCGGGCGCGCGCGGATGCCAACACCAAGGTGTTGGCCGATTGGGCAACGAAGACGTCCTGGATTGATTTCCTGGCGATTGATCCAGCGACACGCTCGAATACGAGCGTGTGCTTGAAGGTTGTCGATCCGCGCGTGACGTCGCTTGCGGAAGATGCGCAGGCGGAGTTTGCGAAGAAGCTTGCTTCGTTGTTGGAGAAGGAGGGCGTGGCGTTTGATGCGGCGTCCTATCGCTCAGCGCCTCCGGGTTTGCGCATTTGGTGCGGCGGCACGATCGACGCTTCCGATGTCGCGGCGCTCTGCCCATGGATCGAATGGGCGTTCGCGGCGCTTAGCGCTGAACTCGAAACCAAAGCTGCTTAACATCCACGTTTCCCGGACGCGCTAGCGATCCGGGACCCAGGGGATGAAGCACCCAAGCGTTTGCCCCTGGGTCCCGGCTCTCCGCTCCGCTTCGGCCGGGAAGCGTTCGCTTTCTTTTTCTGAGAGTTGGACCCATGCCAAAAGTGCTCATCAGCGACGAACTCAGCGAAGCCGCCGTCAACATTTTCAAGACGCGCGGCATCGAAGTGGATTTCCAACCGCAGCTCGGGTCCGATGCGGCCAAGCTGAAGGAGATCATCGGCCATTATGATGGCCTCGCCATTCGCTCGGCCACCAAGGTGAAGCCGGACATCATTGCCGCCGCGACGAATCTCAAAGTCATCGGCCGCGCCGGCATTGGCGTCGACAATGTCGATATTCCGGCAGCGACGGCGAAGGGCATCGTGGTGATGAACACGCCGTTCGGCAATTCGATCACGACGGCGGAACACGCGATTGCGTTGATGTTTGCGGCGGCGCGCCAGCTCGCGGCGGCAGATGTTTCGACGCAAGCCGGCAAGTGGGAGAAGAACCGCTTCATGGGCCGCGAGCTCTACGCGAAGACGCTGGGGCTGATTGGGTGCGGGAATATTGGCGGCATCGTTGCGGATCGTGCGCTTGGGCTTCGGATGAAGGTGGTGGCCTATGATCCGTTCCTCTCACCGGAGCGGGCGGTGCAGATCGGCGTGGAGAAGGTTGAACTTGATGATCTGCTGGCGCGCGCGGATGTGATTTCGTTGCACGTGCCGATGACCGAGAAGACGAAGAACATCCTCTCGCGTGAGAATCTGGCGAAGACGAAGCCGGGCGTGATTATCGTCAATGCCGCGCGTGGCGGCTTGGTGGATGAAGCTGCGCTGCGTGAGGGTTTGGAGAGCGAGCACGTCGCGGCGGCTGCGTTCGACGTGTTCACGGTTGAGCCGGCGAAGGACAACGTGTTGTTCGGCGCGCCGAACTTCATTGCGACGCCGCACTTGGGCGCTTCGACCAATGAAGCCCAAGAGAACGTTGCGCTGCAGGTGGCTGAGCAGATGGCGGACTACCTACTTTCAGGCGCGGTGACGAACGCGCTCAACATGCCTTCGATCACGGCGGAAGAAGCGCCGCGTTTAAAGCCGTTCGCAGCTCTGGCGGAGAAGCTTGGCGGGTTTGCGGGCCAGATTGTCGACGAAGGGCTCGATGCGGTTGAGATCGAGTACGAGGGGCAGGTCGCGAGCCTCAACACCAAGCCGCTGACCGCGGCCTTGCTTTCCGGCTTGCTGCGGCCCTTGCTGCAGGACGTGAACATGGTCTCGGCGCCGGCGATCCTTAAGGAACGCGGCACGCCGTTCACCGAGAGCAAGCGCGATCTTTCGCCGATCTATGACAGCCTCATCCGCGTGAAGGTGCAGACGGGCGGCAAATGGCGGACACTGGCGGGCACGGTGGTCGCGGGTGCGCCGAAGATCGCCGAAGTGAAGATGATGCAGCTCGAAGCGCACTTCCATCCGGTGATGCTGTTCGTGAACAACTCGGACAAGCCGGGCTTCATCGGTGCGCTTGGCACCATGTTGGCGGAAGCGGGCGTCAACATCGCGACGTTCCACCTTGGCCGCGAAGATGCGGGCGCTGACGCGATTGCGCTGGTGGGCGTGGACCAGGTGGTTTCGGATGAGCTGTTGGAGCGCATCAAGAAGCTGCCGCAGGTGCGCTACGCGAAGGTGCTGCGGTTCTGAAGGCGCGCGTCTTCGCAGCCGCAGGTCAGATGCTGGCATCCAGTGCTTCGCTCAGGGGCCTGATTGCGCCGACTTGCGCTTCCGTTACCGTTTCGACCCCGCGCGGCGCCGGACTGGGCGCTTCCCTCTGAGGGGCGCGCCGGGCTAAGTTGCGCGCCGAACTGGGGGAGACGGCTCATGCGGGGAACTACGGCTGGCATCGCGGCTTTCGGCGCAATGATGGCGCTCGCGCCGCAGGCACAAGCCGGCGTCGATGAGATCCATGTTGGCGTGATGGCGCACAACATCTGCGTCATCGATTGCAAGAACGCCGACAAGGAGGATGGGCCGAACGTCGAGTTTCAGGTCTCGTTTGATTCACCGGGCTTCTTGAGCTGGGCCGGCTCGCCGCAGCCTTACATCATGGCGTCGGTCAACACCGCGGGGAATACGAGCTTCGGCGGTTTCGGTCTTGAGTGGCGCTGGGACTTCGCCGACGGCTGGGCGCTTGAGCCGGGCTTTGGCTACGTGATCCACGATGGCGCAACTGAGAATCCGTATCCAGGTGGCGCGCCGGAGAACGTCGCGTTCTCTGAAGACCATCTCCTGCTCGGCTCGGAAGATCTCTTCCGTACGTCGATCGGGCTCACGCGCGACTTCGAGGGCCCATGGGAAGGACAAGTCTTTTTCGAACATCTGAGCCACGGCCAGATCATTGGCAGCGGCCACAATCAAGGCGTAGACCAGATCGGCATTCGTTTCGGCTATCAGTTCGGCCGCGATTGAACCGCCGCGGCGCGCGCCGCTAGATTGCCGGTGCTCCAGAAAGGGGGACGCATATGGGCGCTCATTTGCGCGAACGATTCCAGCGGCCAGGTCCGAAGCGCATCTTGGCGTTGGACGGTGGCGGATCACGCGGTCTGCTCAGCCTTGGCGTTCTCGCGCAGCTTGAGCGCCATCTCGCCGAACGCAGCGGCCGGGGCGACAGCTTCCGGCTTGCGCACTATTTCGATCTGATCGGCGGCACGTCGACGGGCGCCATCATCGCCACGACGCTCGCGCTTGAGTGGCGCGTGCGCGATGTGGTCGATCTCTATTTCAAGTTGCTGCCGGCGATTTTCGCGCGTCCGCAAGTGCCCGGACCGCTGCGCGTGCTGGTTCCGGCGTTCAAGAACAGAGCCATTACCGTGGCGCTGAACGAATATCTCGGCGACCGCCAGCTCAAGTCGGAAGATCTGAAAACTGGCCTCGCCATCCATGCCAAGCGCATCGACAGCGGCTCGGCTTGGATCCTCGTGAACAATCCGGACTGGAGCTACTACGACGCGCGTCAGGGCCGCGACGGGCTGGCCAATTCGGATTTCTTCCTGCGCGACCTCGTGCAGGGCTCGGCCGCGGCGCCGACCTATTTCTCCGATGTGCGGGTGCCGCTTGAGCATGACAAGCGCGGCAAAATCTCGGGCTATGCGCACTTCTTCGATGGCGGCGTCAGCCCCAACAACAATCCGGCGCTGCAGCTGCTGCTGACGGTCACCGATCCAGCGTTTGGCTTCAACTGGCAAACCGGCGAAGACAATCTGCTGATTTGGTCGGTCGGCACCGGCTACGTGCGCAAGCGCTTTGCCAAGAAGAACAACAAGCGCCGCTCCAGCGCCAAGTCGACGGGTGATTTCCGCCGCTTGGCCTATTCCAGCAAAGTGATGGCTGCGCTCGAAGGCTATAATCACGACATCTGTCAGCAGCAGATCACGACCCTGCAGGTGCTGTCGCGGCCGCGCTTTCCGTGGTTCGTGAACTCCGAGATCAAGATGCAGGCGGGTTCGCCGTTGCTGTCGCGTGAGCCGGTGCTGACCTATCAGCGCTATGATGCGCGCCTTGAGATCGATGAGGCGGAGTTCCGCCGGCCGGAGCACATCGAGTCGCTGCTTGGCCAAGAAATGAAGGCGAAGGATGTCGATAAGCTGCGCAAGCTTGACATCAAGGAGCCGGATCTGCTCGACATGCTCTATCGCACCGGCGAGGCGCTCGGCGCTGCGCAGCTCTTGCATCGCGACTCAACCGACAACAATCCCAGGACCAGCGCCGCGATTGGTCCGGATTGGCCGCCGGCGCAGTTCGATCCGTGGCGCCCCGCCGCTCCAACTGCGGAAACACCGCTTCCGCCGCCGGCGCAGGCCTGATCTGACGCTGCTGCGGCGCTGTTGATCTTGCTCCAACCGGCGGATTGGGCGACACCCCGGCCGAGGTGAATCATGGCTGGCGTAGTCGTCGTCGGCGCCCAATGGGGCGACGAAGGCAAAGGCAAAATCGTTGATTGGCTCTGCAACCGCGCCGACGTCGTCGTGCGCTTTCAGGGTGGTCATAACGCGGGCCATACGCTCGTCGTCGGCAACACCACCTACAAGCTGGCGCTGCTGCCTTCGGGCGTCGTGCAGAGCAAACTTTCCATCATCGGCAATGGCGTTGTCGTCGATCCGTGGGCGCTGGCAAGCGAGATTGAGAAGATCGAAGCACAGGGCGTGAAGATCAGTCCGGAGAAGCTGGTGCTCTCCGATCAGGCCGCGCTCATCCTGCCGTTCCACCGCGATCTCGACGCGGCGCGCGAAGCGCAAGCGGGCTCGGCGTCGATCGGCACCACCAAGCGCGGCATTGGCCCCGCCTACGAAGACAAGGTTGGTCGCCGCGCTATTCGTGTGGCGGACCTCGCCGATCCCGAAGCGGTCGCTTGGAAGATCGAACGGCTGACCGCGCACCATAACGCACTGCGCAAGGGGCTCGATCTGCCGGAGATCGATGTGCCGGCGCTGAAGACGGAATTGGCCGAGATCGCACCGAGCATTCTGAAGTACGCGCAGCCGGCGTGGCGTGTGCTGAACGCGGCGTTTGAAGATTCAAAACGCGTCTTGTTCGAGGGCGCGCAGGGGATGCTGCTCGACGTCGATCACGGCACATATCCGTTCGTGACGTCGTCGAATGTGGCGGCGGGTCAAGCGTCTGGCGGTTCGGGCGTTGGGCCGCGCAAGATCAGTTACGTGCTGGGCCTGGTGAAGGCCTACACGACGCGCGTCGGTCAAGGTCCGTTTCCGACCGAACTCAACGACGAGATCGGCAAGCGTCTCGGCGAAGTCGGGCGTGAAGTTGGGACGAACACCGGGCGCGCGCGCCGCTGCGGCTGGTTCGACAGCGTGCTCGTGCGTCAATCGATTGCGCTCTCCGGTATCGACGGCATCGCGCTCACCAAGCTCGACGTGCTCGACGGTTTCGATGAGATCAAAATCTGCACCGGCTACAAGCTCGGCAACAAGGTGATCGACTATCTGCCCGCGAGCCTGAAGGACCAGCAAGCGGTAACGCCGATCTACGAAACGCTGGAGGGCTGGAAGTCGACGACGCGGGGCGTGCGCACCTCCAAGGATCTGCCGGCCAACGCCATCAAGTACATCCGCCGTATCGAAGAGCTGATCGGCTGCCCGGCGGCGATCGTTTCAACGAGCCCAGAGCGCGATGACGTCATCCTGATGCGCGATCCGTTCAAGGCGTAGGCGCGTGGCGCGCGAAAGCGTGGCGCCGGGCGCGAAGCGGCGATAGGATGCCCGAGGAGAAATCGATGTCGGCCGACAACGAAAATACGCCCCCGCGTGGCCCGCGCTTCAACGTCAATGTCGAGGACGCGAAAGCGCGCGCGCAAGAGGCGATGCGCAAGTCTGAGTTCATTCTGTCGCGCGCGTGGGGTCTGCTCCGCGAGCCGAAGAAGGAATGGGAGCAGATCAAGGCTGAAGAGACGACGATCCCGCACATCCTGATCGGTTACGTCGCGCCGCTCGCGGCCATTCCGCCGGTGTGTGATCTCATCGGCTCGGCGCTGTTCAACCGCTTGCTGACGGTCGAGCCGGGCGAAGCGTTCATCCGCGCGGTGATCACCTGGATCGTCAGCATTGGCCTCGTCTATTTCCTCGGCGTGCTTGTGAACGTGCTGGCCGATACGTTCGACGGCGATCAGAACGAGCTCAACGCGCAGAAGATTGCCGCGTACTCGCTGACGCCGTCGTTTCTCTCCGGCGTATTTTCGCTGTGGCCACCGCTCTGGTGGGTCTCGCTCTTCGCGCTCGCGGCGATGGTCTACATCATGCACCGTGGCTTGCCGATCTTGATGAAGTCGCCGGATGATCGCGCGCTAAGTTACGCTGCATCTGTCACAGTCGCGGCTGCGGTTGCGGGCATCGTGCTCTTCTCGCTCGCGAGCTGCGTGACTTAGGGCTTGCCTCGGCGCGCCTGCCGCCTAGCATGAAGCGGGGAGAGGCGCTCATGGCTACCAATGAGCTTTACACGGGCGAACGCCCTGAGCTGATCGTGCGCGTGCGCGACATCCTGATCCGGCCGCAAACGGAGTGGCGGCGCATTGCCGCGGAAGAGCCGGCGCCGCTGATCGCCTCGTATGTTGTGCCGTTGGCGCTGCTTGGCGCTGTAATCGGGTTTGCCGCGAGCGTGCTCTACGCGGGCGCTTTCGCCATCAACGCCGCGCTGATCTCAAAGGCGCTTTCGGCGCTTCTTTATTTTGTGTTCGCCGTGCTTGGCGTGGTTGTGGCTGCGTGGCTGATCAATGCGCTTGCGCCGCGCTTCGGCGCCGAGGCCAATAGCGGCCGCGCCATGCAACTCGCGGCCTATAGCGCAACGCCGGTCTTCGTCGGCGCGCTGTTTGCCGTTGCACCGCCCATCGCTGGCGTGATGATGGGCGTCGGCGTTATCTACGCGTTCGCCTTGCTGGCGGTGGGCGTGCAACCGCTGATGCCGCTCGGCGATCCCGGCAACAACGTGCCGCGCTTTACGCTCTCGATCGCGGGCCTCGTTGCCGTGGTCGCCGCATTGGTCGCGACATTCATTGGACCGCTTATCCATTCAGGCCGTGAAGCGCTTGTCGGCGCTGTCGAAACAGTCGCGCCACCGCCCGCGCCGCCGGAAATCGTTCAGCGCTCCGCCGCTGAAATGGCCATCGAACGTCTCTCGCAAGGTGACGCCGGCTTATTGCTCAGCGATCCAGCGCGCATCGAAGAACAGTTTCCGGACTCGCTTCCGGGCGGCTTCGCGCGGCAGTCAGTCACGAAGGCGCAGGGTGGCGGCGTTTCGCGTGCGGACAGCGTCTATCATCAGGGCGATGTGATGCTCCGTATCGCGATCATCCAGTTCAGCGCTAACGTCGATCCGCACGCGCTCGCCGAGTTGCTTGCCGTGAAATCGGATGGCCCCGCCGAAGACGGCTACAATCGCACGCAGAGCATCGACGGCCGCTTCTATGCAGAAGAAGTACGCGAATCCTCGTCGCGCTATGTCGTGATTGGGCGCGGCGTCATCGTGATCGCTGAGGGCGGCGTGACCATGGATCAGGCGCGCGCGGCGGTGGAGACCATCGGGCTCCAGCGGCTTGAGGGCCTGTTCGGGCGTTAGACGCCGGACCGAGACGCTGCCCGCGGAACGCTGACGCATAAAAGTTCGCCGCGACGTTCCGGAGAACGCCGCGGCGTGGGCCCAGGGCAGGGCTTTGTTTGTTAGGCGTCCGCGAGCAGGCCGCGCGATGCGGCTTGCTTCTTCATCGCCTTCTGCAGCTTCTCGAAGGCGCGCACTTCAATTTGGCGCACGCGCTCGCGGCTGACGCCGTACTGCACGGAGAGTTCCTCGAGCGTTGCCGGTTCATCCTTCAAGCGGCGCTCTTGAATGATATGGCGTTCGCGCTCGTTCAGTTCGCTCATGGCTTCTTGCAGAAGCGTCATGCGCGCGCCGAACTCTTCGCTCTCGGCTAGGCGCGTTTCTTGGGTGCCTTGGACCTGATCGTCGGCCAGCCAATCCATCCACTCGCTATCGCC
>CXWL01114943.1_pt1 | contig 11777 bp, 8 predicted proteins | sample 590931 | NCBI WGS metagenome assembly CXWL01 (sample SAMEA3498368, study PRJEB10139) | groundwater metagenome | biome: water well; material: biofilm material | place: Germany | collected 2015-04-27
CTCGTTGGTGGCGTTGTCGAGGTCGAACAAGTCGCGCAGTGTGTCGTCGTTGTCGGCCAGCGGCCCCAGCACCGAGTCTTCGACCTCGGCGAAGCGCGACGGAATCAGGCGGCAGGTATCGAACTGGCGCAGCGCGGTCAGCTTTGGTGCAGCGGCCAAGGTCACAGGCCCCCGCGCCGCGCGTCGAGCAGCTTGCGCACGGTCTGCATCGCCAGCAGGCCGCCGGCCAGCATCNNCCGGGTTCTTGTTCGGCAGCGCGACCCATTCGTCGGCCAGCTTGTCGCCGTACAGGATGTGCAGCGCCTTGTAGATGCCGAGCAGGTAGGATATGCGGGTGATGCGGTCCACCTCGAGTACCCGGTCGGGGTTCTTCTTCCACTCGTAGAAGGTGGACGAGGACAGGCCGCCCAGCAGCTCGCGCGCGTCTTCGTCGCGCAACTGCCAGGCCGCGGTGAGCTTGAAAAAGCCCTTCAGGGCGGACTTCGACAGCCGCTCGCGCTCGGGCCGGGCATTCAGGTCGACCAGCACGGCGGGTTCGAAACGGCTCTTCGGATAGGCGTAGGCGAGGCTCATGATTTACTCCGGTTATGGAGTGATTATACTCCTTTTTCGGCTTTCGTGCAAATGACGTTGTTGTCGTTCAGATATCGTCGTGTCAGAATAGGCCCCATCTCAACCTGGGGGGATTCACGATGAGCCTGTTGAAACTGATCGCGAGCGTGGCGCTGCTGTCGATCGCCGCCGGCGCCGGCGGCGCGCCGCTGAGCAACGCGGAGCTGAAGAAGCAGGTGGCCGATACCGAGAGGGCGTTCGCGGCCACGATGAAGGCGCGCGACCATGCCGCGTTCAGCAGTTTCCTGTCTGACGAGGCGGTGTTCTTCACCGGGCCGGCGCCGCTGCACGGCAAGGAGGCTGTCGCGAAAGGCTGGAAGCGGTTCTACGAGAAGCCGGCCGCACCCTTTTCCTGGGAGCCGGATGAAGTCGAAGTGCTCGCTTCGGGCACGCTCGCGATCAGCAGCGGGCCCGTGTACGACCCGAGCGGCAAGCTGGTTTCGCGTTTCAGTTCGATCTGGCGCCAGGAAGCGCCGGGCCAATGGCGCATCGTGTTCGACCGCGGCTCCGAGGTATGCGACTGCAAGAAGCCCTAGCCGCGAATCAGGCACAGTGTATGGCGTGGCCATGGGCTGAAGCTGCTGGGCTGCGCGGACGCCAGCGCGGGCTCCCAGACTGCTTTTTGCACCGGCTAGCCGTTCATGAGATTCCCCTTGGGTGTGGAACCTTCGGCAATCAGGCTCGCGCTTCAGGCCGCGTGACGCAGTGCGAAATGGTTTTGCCAGGCGGTGTCGTCGCGCGGCAGCTTGCCGCCAAAATCGATCAGGTCGGCTTCGATGAAGGAGCCGGCCACGAACGCCCTGAGCGCGGCGTCCAGCCTGGACCAGCCGGCGGCGGTTGCCGTCATCTCCTGCTCCCTGAGCCACGGGCCGGTCCTCAGGTTGTCCACATTCAGCTCGTTGGCGCGGGCGCTGAACTCCCGGATCGCGCCCGCCCATGCGCTCTTGATCGACACCAGCTGACCAATCACCCCGCTCGAGGCGGGCAGGGAAAACTTCATCAACTGGTCCAGCGCACCGAGGTCGGCGCGATAGCACGCCCGCTTGGCGGCATCGTCGCTTTCGGCCTGCACGTCCGTGACCAGGTCGTCGTACGCGGTGCGGGCGGTGCCTGCCGCCGTGACCAGCGCGGCGGCGGAGGCCGCGGTCAGGCTGCCGGTGATCGCCGAGCCGACCGCAAAGCTGGTCGCCGCCGCCGGAACCGCCAGCACGACCATGACGATGATGCCGACGATGGCGATCGTGGCCGGCACGGTGCAGGCGGAAATCGTCAGCGCCAGCCACTTCTGGTAGGCGGCGTCGCGCGCGCGCTCGAGCGCGACGATGCGTACCTGCAAGGCGCCGATCTCCTTGTCGAGACTGGTGCGGGTGTTGGATGAGCGGTCGGTGAACGTCTGCATCACCATCTGGGCGGCGTCGAGTTCGCTTTCGATGACCTGGAATTCGGTGATCAGCGCATCGACCTGGTCGAGCGTCTGCTGCATCCGCTCGATGATCTGGCCGCGGTCGAGGAACAGCGTCTTGATCGCGGCGGTGGTGGCGGCAAGCGATTCGTGGCGCGGCAGGGCGGGGATGCTCTTGAAGGTTGCGGCCAGCGCAATGGCATCCTGGTGCGCGCGCTCGAGCGTCCAGACGGACGCCGAGAAGGCGTCGTTCTTCGGGCGCGCGGCGGCGGCCAGGAAATTCGGGTCGTTCAGGATCCGCGCGCGCAAGCGCTTCGGGCTGCCGTAGCGCGAGGCGGTCTGCTGCAACTTGTGCATGGCGTCGAAACATGCCTTCATCTGCGAGCCGGGCGGAGCGTCGCCATAGCGCTCCTCGTATTCGCCGACGTCGGACGGCAGGGCCAACACCGCCTGCACGCGGGTCTGCAGGTCGAGCCATTCGCTGGAAGCGAGGACCAGGCGCTGGGACGCCTTACTATCGCCGGCCTGATGGAGCAGGGACGAGGGAACGTAAAGACTCATGATGACTCCTTCAGTTCATTTGGAATGCACGGGTTCGACGGATGCACTGTGAACACAGCGAGGCATACGACCGGCAAGGGGCGTGGGGACGCCGCCATGCCGGAAGGACTCGGAATTTGCCAGGGCCGGTAGTGTTGGAACACGTCAGAATGGGCGCGTAAAAACGCGATCGGCATTCCAGTTTAGTAAGCGCAGGGTGGGCGGCAACCTATCACTAAACATAGCTTTCCGGGCGGCCAAAAAAAGCTGGTGTCAGGTCTGACATTCGGACATTTTGCTGGTCTCAGGTCTGACATTCGGACATTTTGCTGGTGTCAGGTCTGACATTCGGCCAATTTGAGGCGAACTCATCTGCCAAAAATGCATCCAAAGACCCCTATTCCACATATCTCAAAACATGAGTCCGCCTGTTTTGACGGGAAAATGTCCGAATGTCAGACCTGACACCAGCAAATTGTCCGAATGTCAGACCTGACACTAGATTTTTGTCCGATTGTCAGACCTGACACCAGTTTTTGTCAGGCGGCTTCGGCGTGCTCGACCATCAGCTGGACTTTGGTGACGCCGTTGTATTCGTTGGCGTCGAGCCGGAACGCGACGCGTGCACGCTCGCCCAGCGAAGCGGTGTGGCCGAACCAGATCGCGTCGTAGCGCTGGCCGTTGCGTTCCAAGAGCAGCTTGAGGTGGCGCTCTTTGAGGATGCGCTGGCTGATCACGCGGAACTCGTCGCAGAATACCGGCGGCGCGAAGCCCTGGCCCCACACCTGCCCATCCATCAGTTCGATGAACTGGGTGGTGTAGTACGCGTCCTCCAGCGGGCCGTCGGTTTCGATCACGCGCTCGAGCTGCGCTTCGCTCAGCCAGGCCTGGCCGACCGCTTCGAATGCCTCGGAAAACGCATCGAATGCGTCGGCCCGAATCGTCAACCCGGCCGCCATCGCGTGGCCGCCGAATTTGTCGATCAGGCTGGGCGCGCGCTTCGAAACCAGGTCGAGCGCGTCGCGCAGGTGGAAGCCGGGGATCGAACGGCCCGAACCCTTGATCCAGCCATCCGCACCGGGCGCGAAGGTGATCGTCGGCCGGAAGAACTTCTCCTTCAGGCGCGAGGCGACGATGCCGATCACGCCCTGGTGCCAGCCCGCGTCGAACACGCTGATGGTGCTGCTGTCGGCCGGCTGGTAGGCATCGAGGTGCAGCAGCGCTTCATCCTGCATCTCGGCCTCGATTTCGCGCCGCTTGAGGTTGATCTCGTTGAGCTGCTGGGCGATCGCCCAGGCCCGTCCTTCGTCGTCGGTGACCAGGCATTCGATCCCGAGCGACATGTCATCCAACCGGCCGGCGGCATTCAGGCGCGGGCCGAGCGCGAAGCCAAGGTCGAACGGGGAGGCGCTGCGCGCTTCGCGGCCGGCGACCCGGAACAGCGCCGCCACGCCCGGACGCATGCGCCCGGCCCGCATCCGCTTGATGCCTTGTGCGACCAAAATGCGGTTGTTCGGGTCGAGCCGCACCACGTCGGCCACGGTGCCCAGCGCGACCAGGTCGAGCAGGCTGTCGAGCTTGGGCTGGGTCTGGGCGTCGAATACGCCGCGCCGGCGCAGTTCGGCGCGCAGCGCGAGCAGCACGTAGAACACCACGCCGACCCCGGCCAGGTTCTTGCTCGGGAAGCCGCACTCGGGCTGGTTCGGGTTGACGATCACGCGCGCCGCCGGCAGCGTATCGGCCGGCAGGTGGTGGTCGGTCACCACCACTTCGATGCCGCGCCGGTTCGCTTCCAATACGCCGTCGATGCTGGCGATGCCGTTGTCGACCGTGATGATGATGTCCGGCGCCTTCTCGCGCGCGGTCAGTTCGACGATCTCCGGCGTCAGGCCGTAGCCGTATTCGAAACGGTTCGGGACGATGTAGTCGACCGTGGCGCCCATCGAACGCAGTCCGCGCAGCGCGGTGGCGCAGGCGGTGGCGCCGTCGCAGTCGTAGTCGGCCACGATCACCATCTTCTTGTTGGCGGCGATGGCGTCGGCCAGGAACACGGCGGCCGCATCGATATGCAGCAGTCCGGACGGCGCGATCAGCGCACCCAGTTCGCTCGACAGTTCACGCGCGTCGGTCAGCCCGCGCGAGGCGTACAGTCGGGCGAGCACTGGATGGACGCCTCCCTGGCGCAGCATTTCGGAGGTGCGGAACGAACACGGGCGGGTGGAAATACGGGTCATGGCAGCAATCGGTCTAGGGTCGGACGGCGCCAGAACTTGCGTTGCGCCAGATTGGAAGTGGTGAATTCGGCGAGGGCATTCCGATGGCTCAGCACCAGCCGCACCTTGCCAACGCCGCCGCCGGTGAGGGCGCCAAGCAGCGGGGTGAAGATGTCCTGGTCGAGCCGCTGCATATGCGCCAGCCAGCCAGCCCAGTCGGCGGCGAGCGCCGCTTCGGCTACGCTGCCGCTGCAGTACAGCGCACCCTGGCCCGGTTCGGCGAGCAGCTGGGCGAAGGTGGTCCCGTGCCGCTGGGCGATCGCCGCCAGCCATGGCGTGACGTCCGCGCCGGCCAGGACGACCGCCGGCGCCGCGACATCGGCCACGGTGGCGGCGCCCCACGGCCAGAATGAGTTGATCGCGGCGAATCCGCGCGACTCGCGCTCGACGTTGGCGGGGTGCTGGTGCCACAGCATCTGGACTTCATTTTGCAGCTTGCGGTACTCGATCGCGCGCGTCCCGAAGGGCAGCCAGTCGGTCAGGTTCATCCCGGTCGCAGCGTCCGGGGACGCCGTCTCCAGATCGGCCCAGCCGTCTGCGCGCATGAACCAGGTCTGGGCGTCGCCATATAAGAGGGTATTGCCGGTCTCGTCGAAATACGGCTTGGCGCTGTCGAACAGCGCGCGCGAATGCGACTCGACCAGGTCGAGACGGCGCATGTCGGTCATCAACAGGTGGCTGCGCGTGATCTCGATATGCGCCGGGTTGACGATGAACCAGCAGCCGCCGGCCGGATCGAGCCCGTAGCCGCGCATCGCCGCGGCGGCGAACGACAGCTTGCGCCCATCGGACAGGCCGAGCGCCCGTCCCAGCCACAGCTCGTGCGGCAGCGCGCGCGCGCCCGGGTCGGCAGCACTGGCATGGTGCGAGGAAGTGCGCGACAACAGCGCCGCCAGGCCGGGCGCCTGCAGCGCGCGGACCAGGTCGGGGGCAAGTTCGGGTGGAGGCAGGGCGAACGGCAGGACAAGCGTAATTTCGATCATGCCGCACATTGTAGGGCATCCGCCGGGTCCCGGACCAGTTTGGCGATGCGCGGTTAAAGAGGGCATGATTCAATTGTGTCAACCTCTGTCATGGACGAGCTTTGTGTGGCACACTGCGGCTTCACACGAATTTCCCGTCGGAGCCCATGAGTATCATCCACAAACTGCCGTATGAATGGCTGGTCGGCCTGCGCTATACGCGCGCCGGCAAGCGCAGCGGCCGGAACAGCTTCATTTCGTTCATCTCACTGATCTCGGTGGCCGGCATCGCGCTCGGCGTGGCCGCGCTGATCGTCGTGCTGTCGGTGATGAACGGCTTCCAGAAAGAGGTCACCGACCGCATGCTGTCGGTGCTCGCGCATATCGAAGTGTTCGACCCGCGCGGCGCGCTGCCCAACTGGCAGGCTTCGGTGCAGGACGCATTCAAGAACCCGGCGGTGAAGGGCGCGGCCCCGTTCGTCGAGACCCAGGGCATGCTGGTGCGCGACGTGATGCGCCCAGCCGTCATCCGCGGCGTGCTGCCCGCCGAAGAAGCGAACGTGTCGGACGTCGCCAAGCAGATGAAGCAGGGCAGCTTCGATGAGCTCAAGCCCGGCTCGTTCAACATCGTCATGGGCTATGCCCTGGCGCGCGCGCTGAACCTGTCGATCGGCGACAAAGTGACGATGCTGCTGGCGCAGGCGCAGACCACGCCGGCCGGCATGCTGCCGCGTACCCGCTCGTTCACGCTGGTCGGCATCTTCGAGGCCGGCCACTACGAATTCGATTCGGGCCTGGCCTTCATCAGCCTCGACGACGCCGAGAAAATGGAGCGGCTCGACGGCCCATCCGGCCTGCGCCTGCGTATCGCCGACATGCACCAGGCGCCGCAAGTGGCGCAGGAACTCAAGCGCAGCATGCCGGGCGAGCTGGTGGTGCGCGACTGGTCGCAAATGAACGCAACCTGGTTCGCCGCCGTACAGACCGAGAAGAAAATGATGTTCATCATCCTGACCCTGATCATCGCGGTGGCGGCGTTCAACCTGGTCTCGACGCTGGTGATGACCGTGACCGACAAGCAGGCCGACATCGCCATCTTGCGCACGCTCGGTTCCTCGCCGCGTTCGATCATGAAGATCTTCATGATCCAGGGCGCGCTGGTGGGGCTCATGGGTACCGCCCTCGGCGTCGGATTCGGCGTGCTGGTGGCGATGAATGTCGACGTCATCGTGCCGTTTATTGAACATCTGTTGGGAGTGCAGTTCTTGTCGAAAGATATTTACTTTATCAGCACCGTGCCGTCCGACCTGCGCTGGCCGGACGTGGCGAAGATCGGCGGACTGGCCGTGATCCTGGCCTTCGTGGCCACGCTGTATCCAAGCTACGCCGCGTCGCGCGTGCGCCCCGCGGAGGCGCTGCGCTATGAGTGACGACGCCAACCTGCCGGTACTGTCGTGCGAAGGCCTGGGCAAGACCTTCACCCAGGGATCCTATTCCGTTGAAGTGCTCAGCCACGTCGACTTCAGCATCTACCGCGGCGAGCGCGTTGCCATCGTCGGCGCGTCCGGCTCGGGCAAGTCGACCTTGCTGCACCTGCTGGGCGGGCTCGATACGCCGACCACCGGCTCGGTGACCTTGCTGGGCGAGGACTTCGCGACCCTGTCCGAAACGCGCCGCGGCGACCTGCGCAACGCCGCGCTGGGCTTCGTCTACCAGTTCCACCACCTGCTGCCGGAGTTTTCCGCGCTCGACAACGTGGCGATGCCGCTGATGATCCGGCGCGAAAAGCGCGCTGACGCAGTCGAGAAGGCCCAGGCGATCCTGGAACGGGTCGGCCTGGCCAAGCGCGTGATCCACGTGCCGGGCGAGCTGTCCGGCGGCGAACGCCAGCGGGTGGCGCTGGCGCGCGCACTGGTCACGCGACCAGCCTGCGTGCTGGCCGACGAGCCGACCGGTAACCTCGACCACGCCACCGCACAGTCGATCTTCGACCTGATGCTGGAACTGTCGAAGACGCTCGGCACCGCGTTCGTGATCGTCACCCACGACATCGAACTGGCGCGCCGCTGCGACCGCGTATTCCGCCTGACCGAAAACGGATTGCAGCCGGCCGAGGCCTAGCCATGTGGATCGACACCCATTGCCACCTTGACGCGCACGAATTCGGCGGCGAGTCGCTGGCAGTGGCCGGGCGCGCGAGCCAGGCCGGGGTGTCGATGATTGTCATTCCGGCGGTCGACCGCTTCAATTTCGACACGGTGGCGCAACTGGCCGCCACTGCGCCCAACGCCAGCTATGCGCTTGGCATCCATCCGATCTGTGTGCCCAAGGCGACTGAAGCGGACCTCGCCGCCTTGCGCGTGAAGGTCGAAGCTGCGCTGGCCGACCCGCGCTTCGTGGCGATCGGCGAGATCGGCCTCGATTTCTTCATCCCGATGCTGACCGAACCGGCGATGCGCGAGAAGCAGGATTATTTTTTCCGCGAACAGCTGCGCATCGCGCGCGACTTCGAACTGCCGGTGCTGATGCATGTGCGGCGCTCGCAGGACCAGGTGCTCAAGCATGTGCGCCAGATCCGGCCCGCCGGCGGCATCGCGCACGCCTTCAACGGCAGCTTCCAGCAGGCGCAGGCTTATATCGACCTGGGATTCAAGCTTGGCTTCGGAGGCGCCATGACGTTCACGCGCGCACTGCAGATCCGCCGGCTGGCGGCCACGCTGGCGCTCGACGCAATCGTGCTCGAAACCGATGCGCCGGATATCTCTCCCGCCTGGATCCATCCCGCGCGCAACAGCCCGGAGCAGCTGCCGGCCATTGGCGCGGTATTGGCCGAACTGAGGGGGATCACGGCGCAGCAGGTGGCGTCGGGCACCCGCGCCAGCGCATTCGCCGCACTGCCGCGCCTGGCCGCCTTACTTCCCGCCTGATGATTTCTCGAGCGGGAAAAAGTCCGATGCTGCGCGCGCGCACTTGATCGCAACGCCGATCGCCGCAACGAAGAATGCCAGCAGCATGAAACCCCACGCGTTCGGCGCCTGGAGCATCGAGGCCATCGCTTCGTCGCTTCGTGACGTTCGCTTGTTCTGTTCCATCGCCTGGATCTCATCGGCGACCCGCGTGGCTTCTTCGACCGTGTCCTCACAATCCGAATGGCGTGTAAACACGTTCGGGATGCAGCCCGGGTAGTTGGTGCGGAAGGCGCGCAGCGATTTTTCGGCCATCACCCAGTCGGCGTCGGCTGCATACACGCCAATGTAGGTGCGGGAGATCGCGCAAAGTTCCTTCTTCGCGACGGTCGGGCTGTAGGGCTCGAGGGCGCGCCGGCCGGTGGGCGCGCAATTGTTCAGGATCGCCAGCCGAAAGCTTTCGCCGACCGCCGATTGGGAGCGGTGGACCAGCTCCTCGAGATTCTGGTGATCGGCACTGATCTTCAACCTGCCCGCGAACGTCGCCAATCCAATCAGGCCGACCGCTACGCAAACTTCCGCCAACAGCGTCAGCAGCTTCCAGTACCGGGCGGCGGCGCGGTCCTGCTTGTCATTGCCGATCCGGTAGAACAGATAACCGAATCCGGAAACGATGATTGCCGAGATGATGAATGCCGTAAAAGGCGCGGAGAATAGCCTGACGAAGCCGAGATAAGTCATTGCTCTCCAAATGCGCGTAAATACATCTTGTTGGACATCGTGCCTCCGTAGCGAACGAGTCCGATTATGGTTGGTTTTTCCCGCGCTGTGCAAGCGGAGTCGTAGTGTGATGCGCTTCACAACAGGCAGGTGGTCTATAAACGGCTCGAAAGAATCGGGCAACTGGAAGCCTGACGCCCTGCGCCGATCGATTTCCTGCATAAAGTCCCTCAAAAACAGGCGTTTTTGCGGGCCTGGTTAGACGGCAGCCAAATTGGGGCTGCCAAATACACGGCAGACTAGGGATTTTGTCACTGCGTTCGTCACCATGCGTTGTGCGATCCTCGGATTTGTCGGCGGTGCGGCGTATCTCCAGACGCTCGGGGCCTTGCCGGATCATGCTGTGCTGCTGTCCTGCGCGGCACTTGCCGTCGTCCTGCTGTTCGCCTTGCGCGGGCCGGTCCGTGCAGCCGCAGCTGGCGCGCTTCTGGGCGTATCCTGGGCCGCGCTGATCGCGCACATCGCGCTCACGCCGCAACTGGCCAAGGACGACGAAGGCCGCGACGTCACGCTGGTCGGCACCGTCGACAGCCTGCCGTATCGGTTCGAGCAGGGCGTGCGCTTCAATTTCGCGGTCGAACAGGTCGTCGGCACGACGATGTCGGTCCCGCCACGGGTGTCCCTGGCCTGGTACTCCGGATTCCGCGATTCGGTCCAGCAGGTCGGCCAGGTGCAGCCGGGCGAACGCTGGCAACTGACGGTGCGCCTGCAACGCCCGCACGGAAACGCCAATCCCTACGGCTTCGACTACGAGGTCTGGCAGCTGGAGCAGGGCGTGCGAGCGACCGGCTACGTGCGGCCCGAGGGCGACAGGAACCGGCGGCTGGACAGCTTCGTGTTCGGCATCGGCAACCTGGTCGAGCATTGTCGCGCCAGGCTGCGCGACCGCATCCTGCGCGCCTTGCCGGACAAGCAGTACGCCGGCGTGATCGTCGCATTGGTGGTCGGCGACCAGCGCGCGATCGACCAATCCGACTGGACGGTATTCAACCGCACCGGCATCAGCCACCTGATTTCGATCTCGGGCCTTCACATCACCATGATCGCCGGCCTGTTCGCGATGCTGGCCTCATGGCTGTGGCGGCGCTCGTTTTTCACCAGCGCGCAGTTGCCGCTGCTGCTGCCGGCGCAGAAAGTCGCTGCGCTGACCGGCGCCGGCGTGGCGCTGCTGTACGTGCTGCTGGCCGGCTTCGGCATCCCCGCACAGCGTACGCTGTACATGCTCAGCGTGGTCGCCGCGGCGCTCTGGTCGGGGCGCATTGCCAGCGTCTCGCATGTGCTGTGCGCCGCGCTCGGCCTGGTAGTGCTGCTCGATCCGTGGGCCGTCCTGTGGCCGGGCTTCTGGCTGTCGTTCGGCGCGGTGGCCATCATCCTGTTCTCGACCGCGGGCAGGACCGGCGTGCCGCAAACCGGGGTCTGGAATATGCTGCGGCTGGGCGCGCATACCCAGTACGTCGTCACCCTTGGCCTGGTGCCGCTGACGATGCTGCTGTTCGCCCAGGTGTCGATCGTCAGCCCGGTCGCCAACGCGGTGGCGATCCCGCTGATCAGCTTCGTGGTGACGCCGCTTGCGCTGGCCGGCAGCATGCTGCCGTCGCCGCTGGCCGAGATCCTGCTCGGCGTGGCGCACTTTGCGGTCGAGATGCTGGCGCTGTTTCTGGCATGGATCGGCGCCAGCCAGCTCGCGGTCTGGAGCGCGCCGACGCCGGCGCCATGGGTGTTCTGCTTTGCGCTGGCCGGCACCTTGTGGATGCTGGCGCCGCGCGGATGGCCGCAGCGCTGGGCCGGTGCTGTGGCGTGGCTGCCGCTGCTGGCCAGCCTGCCGTCACGGCCTGAGAACGGCGAGATCGCGGTCACCGCATTCGATGTCGGGCAAGGCATGGCGCTGCTGATCGAAACCGGCGGCCACCGCTTGCTGTACGACGCCGGGCCGCTGTATTCGCCCGAGGCCAATGGCGGCAACCGCGTCGTCGGACCGTACCTGAAGGCGCGCGGGATCGGCTCGCTCGACGGCATGATCATCACGCACAGCGACGCGGACCACGCAGGCGGTGCGCTGGCCGTGATGCAGGCGGTGAAGGTAGGCTGGGTCGCGTCGTCGCTGTGGGACACGCATCCGATCGTGCGCGCGGCGGCAGCGCACACGCGCTGCGTGGCGGGCCAGCGCTGGCAATGGGACGGGGTTCAGTTCGAAATGCTGCAACCGACGCCGGCAAGCTACGATAATCCGGCCCTGAAGCCGAACGCGCGCGGCTGCACCCTGCACATCAGCGCGCGTTCGGCTTCAGGGCCGGATTATCGT
>CXWL01071794.1_pt1 | contig 11776 bp, 10 predicted proteins | sample 590931 | NCBI WGS metagenome assembly CXWL01 (sample SAMEA3498368, study PRJEB10139) | groundwater metagenome | biome: water well; material: biofilm material | place: Germany | collected 2015-04-27
CCATAATGAGATCCAGCAGTTGAAGGCGACCAGTGCAGCATTGCGCGATGCCCTTGAAGCCGCGCGCATCGACAAGGAAAGCAGTATCAATCAGGCAGTCAGCGGAGCCGGTGCAGAGATCGCCCAGTTGCAAGGCACCATCCGCGAGTTACGCAAAAAACTCGAAGCCCTGTCCGCCAAATCCACAAACTGAGACCTCAAAAAATGGGACAACCACGCGCCACCTCCGCATCCAAGAAATCCAAACCTATTGCCTCCGACAACAGCGCTCAGCAGCACAGTCATCTGCGCATGGTCGAGTTGCTGCTCGAGGTGTCGCGCAAGATGACGGAATTCGACACACTTGACGGTGTGCTTAACGCTCTGGTGGAGATGACCACATCCCAACTCAACGCCGAGCGCGGATCATTGTTCCTCAACGACCCGAACACCAATGAGCTTTACTCACGCGTGGCACAAGGCAGCATCCAGCGCGAGATCCGTCTGCTCAACAACAGGGGAATTGCCGGGCACGTGTTCAGCAGCGGCGAACCGCTGATTATCCATGACGCCTACTCGGATCCGCGTTTCGACCGTTCCATCGACGAGCAAACCGGCTTCGTCACGCATAACATCCTTTGCGTGCCGATCAAGACTGTGAAGGGCGAAGTCATCGGTGTCGCACAGACACTCAATAAACTCAGAGGCAAATTCACCGCACGCGATCTGCATCTGCTTGTAGCGATGACCAGCCAGGGATCACTCGCGCTGCAAAGCGCACAATTCATCGAACACATGAAGGCAGCGCACAAGAAAGAGATCGAGTTCATCGACATCGTCTCCGAAGTCACCGCCGACATCAAACTCGGCTCGCTGCTGCAGAGAGTGATGGGCGAAGCGACGCGCATGCTCAATGCCGAACGTTCTACGCTCTTTCTCAACGATGAAAAAACAAATCAGTTGTGGTCGGAAGTCGGGCAAGGGCTGGAATCGATGCAGATCCGCTTGCCCAATCACCTCGGCATCGCGGGTGCGGTGTTCACCTCCGGCAAGTCCATCAATATCCCTTACGCCTACGCCGATCTGCGCTTCAACCCGGAATTCGACAAGAAGACCGGCTTCTTCACGCGCTCGATCCTGTGCGTGCCGATCGTCAACAAGCACGGCAAGACCATCGGCGTGACCCAGGTGCTGAATCGCCGCGGCGGCCCGTTCACCGGCGACGATGAATCGCGGTTGCGCGCCTTCACCGCACAGATTTCCATCGCACTGGAAAATGCCAAGCTGTTCGCCGACGTGCAGGCGATGAAGAACTACAACGAGGCCATGCTGGAATCGATGTCGAACGGCCTGATCACATTGGATGAGAACGAGCGCATCGCCACCTGCAATGCGGCCGGTCTGCGCATCCTCAAGGCACGCGCGGAGGGAGTGCTGCACAAGCCGGTGAAGGAATTCTTCGCGGATGCCAACGCATGGGTGCTGGAAAAGCTCAAGCTGGTGGACGAAAGCGGCGAACAGCAGACTTCCATGGATGCGCCGCTGCAAGTGGCCGGTGAAACGCTGTCGGTCAACCTCACCGTGCAGCCGCTACTCAACATCGACCAGAAGCGCATCGGCTCGATGTTTGTGATCGAAGATATCAGCAGTGAGAAACGCATCAAGTCCACTATGTCACGCTACATGGACCCCGGCATCGCAGACCGTTTGGTGGCTGCCGGCGCGGAAGTGCTGGGCGGCAAGGATGTGGAATGTACCGTATTGTTCTCCGACATACGCGGGTTCACCACGTTGACCGAGCAACTCGGCGCGCAAGGCACGGTAGCGTTACTCAACGAATATTTCACGCTGATGGTGGAGTGCATCCAGCGTGAAGAAGGCATGCTCGACAAATTCATCGGCGATGCCATCATGGCGGCGTTCGGCATACCGGAAGGTCACGCGGATGATGCCGATCGCGCGATGCGTGCCGCCATCGCGATGATCCGTACGCTGGGCGAATGGAACAAACAGCGCCAGGAGCATGGTTTGCTGCCCGTCAATATCGGTATCGGCATGAATACTGATAGCGTAGTGTCCGGCAATATCGGCTCGAAAAAACGCATGGACTTCACCATCATCGGCGACGGCGTCAATCTCGCTTCCCGTCTGGAGTCGGCCTGCAAACAATACGGCACGCATATTCTGGTGAGCGAATCCACCTACAAGCGCCTGCGCGGCACCTACCAGGCGCGCGAACTTGATCTGGTGGTGGTCAAGGGCAAGACCCAGCCGGTAGCCATCTACGAAATCCTCGACTACCACACCGACGAGACTTACCCGAATTTAATCGACGCGCTCGGCCATTTCCGCAACGCGCTGACCAAGTACCGCCAGCGCAAATGGCAGGATGCCATCCACCTGCTCGACGAAGTGCTGGTGCTCAATCCGAACGACAAGCCCGCCAAACTCTATATCGAACGCTCACGCTATTTCATCGACCACCCGCCCGGTGACGACTGGAACGGGGTGTGGGTGATGGAATCGAAGTAAGTAGGTGTTGGATTTGTACAGCACACAGAAATAAGTCGCATAATTCGAATGCATCTGATCGCTGACTACGTAAACCATCGCCAAGCGTTAGGTGACATTTCAGTGACAGTGAAAGAAAAATGGCTAGATTTCTCTAACCCTTTGTAAATATGGTGCGCTCGGCGGGAGTCGAACCCACGACCCTTGGCTTCGGAAACCAATACTCTATCCAGCTGAGCTACGAGCGCGTTTTGAAGAGGTGCGGAGAATAGCGGCTTTTGGCCGCGCAGTCCAACCGCGATCAGGTCGGAACGCAGCCCAGATTCTGCGTGTGGCGCCTACAAACACGCTGGTTTTAAGGTCGTCTTGACCTATATCAAAATAATTTACTCTTGCCTGCTATATCCTGAGCCCTCCGCGAATTAACTTGCTTGGATCAATGGCACTTTCTGATTACATCCTTACTTTCGGCCAATACATGGTGCAGCAGCATGGCGAGCGCGTGCACAAGATTGCACTCGATGCGGGCATGACTTGCCCCAACCGCGATGGCTCCAAAGGGATAGGAGGCTGCACTTTCTGCAACAACGACTCTTTCAGCCCGAATGGACGCACCCCGCTTACGCTTTCCGAGCAAATCAGAAACGGCAAACTCTCCATCGGAAAGGGCACCAAGGCGCGGCGATTCCTTGCCTATTTTCAGGCCTATACGAATACCTACGCCGATGTTGGAAAACTGTCGGCGCTCTACGAAGAGGCATTGTCTGAACCGGATATGGCGGGCATGTCTATCGGCACGCGCCCGGACTGCGTTCCCGATTCGGTGCTGGATTTGCTGGTGGATTATCAACAGCGCGGTCTGGTCGTGTGGCTGGAACTCGGCTTGCAATCTGCCTTTGACGAAACACTCAAGCGCGTGAATCGCGGCCATGGCCTGAAGGAATATGAGAAAACGGTAGTCGCTGCAAGAAAGCGCGGTATTCCGGTATGCACTCACTTGATTGTCGGCCTGCCCGGCGAAACGGAGCGCCATTGCCATGCTTCGCTCGATACTGTGCTTGCCTTGGGAACAGATGGCCTTAAACTACATCCCCTGCATGTGGTCAAAAACACCGTGCTGGCGATAGAGTGGCGGCGCGGAGAATATCAGCCGCTGGAAATGGCCGATTACATTAGGATTGCGGTTGATCTGATCGAGCGCACCCCCCCCCACATTGTTTACCACCGGGTTACCGGGACTGCTTCGAAGGACATCCTGCTGGCCCCTTCATGGTGTTCGCAAAAATGGAATATTCTGAATGGAATCGAGTTGGAGCTGAAACGTCGCGGCCATCGCCAGGGTGAATTTGCAGGGCCGTCACTTGCACGAGAAGAGGTTCCTTATGCAGCCTGAATACAAACTGGAACTGGTCTGTCCGGCCGGCAGCCTGCCTGCATTAAAAGTCGCCGTGGACAATGGCGCGGACTGTGTCTATCTCGGTTTCCGAGATGACACAAACGCCCGCAACTTCACCGGGCTTAATTTTGATGCGGCGAATGCGCGTACCGGAGTCGAATATGCGCACGCGAAAGGTGCGCAAGTCTATTTGGCGCTCAACACCTATCCCCAGGCTCATGGCTGGGAGCGCTGGAAGAAGGCGATCGACCTGGCCGCCAATCTCGGCATGGATGCGATCATCCTGGCCGATCCCGGCCTCATGCAATACGCAATGAAGACACACCCTCAATTGCACCTCCATCTTTCGGTGCAAGGATCGGCCACTAATTACGAGGCGATCAATTTTTATCGCGAGCATTTTGGTATTCGTCGCGCAGTATTGCCGCGCGTGCTGTCGTTTGCCCAGGTCGAAGAGCTGTCCGGCAGTACACAGGTGGAGCTTGAGTTGTTCGGTTTCGGCGGATTGTGCGTGATGGTCGAAGGGCGCTGCTCCCTTTCTTCCTATGTCACGGGCGAATCTCCCAACAACTGTGGCGTATGCTCCCCGCCCAAGGCAGTGCGCTGGCAGAAAACCGCCAAAGGCTTGGAATCGCGACTCAACGGCGTGCTCATTGACCGTTACGCCGATGATGAAAATGCCGGTTACCCCACCCTGTGCAAGGGCCGTTTCGAGGTGGAAGGAGAAACCTACTACGCGATGGAAGAACCGACCAGCCTGAACACGCTGGAACTGCTGCCGGAACTGCTGCGCATCAAGGTGCGCGGCCTCAAGATCGAAGGGCGGCAAAGAAGCCCGGCCTATGTGGGACAAGTCACCCGTGTCTGGCGAGAGGCGATAGACCAGTGCACGAAAGACCCCTCGCGTTTTGCCGTCAAACCCGCCTGGACTGCCGAACTGGGCAAGATTTCCGAAGGCCAGCAACAAACGCTGGGCGCTTACAACAGGCCATGGAAATGAAACCAAATAATCTATTGGAGAATTCAATCAACTTCCCCCTTTGTAAAAGGGGGATTGAGGGGGATTTTTGTGTCCATGCAACATTCAAATCCCCCCTAACCCCCCTTTTGCAAAGGGGGGAATGTATTGTCATCGCACGAATCACGCCGAATGGATATCCGTGATGAAACTCGCACTCGGTCCCACCCTTTACTACTGGCCGCAGGAAAAGCTGCGGGCATACTACGAAGAAATAGCCGCCACTCCGGTGGATATCGTTTATCTCGGTGAAACGGTTTGCTCGCGACGCCATATCATGCGCCTGGCAGACTGGCTGGAAGTGGCGAAAATGCTTGTCACCGCCGGCAAGGCAGTGGTCCTGTCCACGCTTACATTGATCGAGTCCGAGTCCGACCTGAAGTTGCTACGCAGGATTGCGGAAAACAACGATTTCAGGGTGGAAGCCAATGACATGGGAGCCGTGCACCGCCTGGCGGGCCGCATGCCTTTCATTGCCGGACCTTACCTCAATATTTATAACCCGCAGACTTTGAATCTGCTTGCGTCTCTCGGCGCGCAGCGCTGGGTCATTCCGGTGGAAATGTCGCTTGAAGCGCTGCAACCGCTACAGCAAGCGCGGCCGGCGGGAATGGAAACGGAAGTGTTCTCCTATGGCAGGTTGCCGCTGGCTTTTTCTTCGCGCTGTTTCACCGCGCGCTTTCACAATCTTCCCAAGGACGATTGCCGCTTTCTTTGTATCAACGATCCCGACGGCAAAACCATGCGCACCCGCGAAGGCAAGCCGTTCCTGGTGATCAACGGCACCCAGACCCAATCCGCCCTGGTGTACAACCTGATCGGCGATCTGGATTCCCTCCGCAATGCCGGTGTGGATGTGCTGCGCGTCAGCCCGCAATCCGAGCATACAGCGGAAATTATCCGCCTGTTCCGCGACTGCATGGCACAGCGGATAAGCCCCGAAATCGCCATGCAACAAATGGAAATCGTTATGCCGGAAGCGGCCTGCAACGGTTATTGGCACGGGCGACCGGGAATGGAGCAAATGCACCTCGCCAGCACCGTGTAACATGAACGAGTCAACGCGACAGTCGAAAGCGATTATGATTGCAGCGTGAAAATTGAATACCTGAAAGGATGCCAAAACGGCAATCGATATGAATCATCAATTCTTCATTCTTCCCAAGCTGGTCGGCGATATCCTGTCCATCCTGCCGGGATATCCGCAGACCATGCTGTTCGTCCATGCAGTCAATCTGGTTCTGGGGAACACTCTGCGCTCAGAAGTGATGCAACCCCTGCAAGGCAAGCTCATCAGCATCCAGGTGACCGATGCCGGGGTGGCATTTTATTTCACCCTTGACCGCAACGGTCTGGTTGCTTGCCGCCGCATCCGGGAACCGGAGTTGACCATCAGTGCCAGTGCCTATGATTTTCTGATGCTGGCCCTGCGCAAGGAAGATCCGGATACCCTGTTTTTCAGCCGCCGCCTGTGCATGGAAGGCGACACCGAGCTTGGCCTGCTGGTGAAAAACACGCTGGATGCGCTGGAGCTGCCGCCTCTTGATTTAAGGTTGTTATCCCCGCCCAGAATTCTCGCTGAAATCAGGATACGGTTGCTGGGCTGATATCAATACATGGGGCATGACCCAACTCCCTCCTTCGACTTGCTATGCCATTCACCAACCCTGCTCCCGATGAGATCTGCCGCCTATTGCGCGAGGTACATACCATCGCCGTGGTCGGACTGTCGCCCAACCCGTCGCGCCCAAGCTTCCGTGTGGCGCAGGCATTAAAGAGCTTCGGCTACCGCATTTTTCCCGTACGGCCTTTGGTGATAGAGGTGCTCGGAGAAAAGGCCTATCCCGATCTGGAGAGCCTGCCCGAAGTACCGGATATCGTGGATGTGTTCCGCGCCCCGCAGCATGTGCCTGCCGTCGTGGATAGCTGCATCAAGCTGGGCATCAAAAGGCTGTGGCTGCAAGAGGGAGTGTTGCATGAGGAAGCCGCACTGCGCGCGCAACAAGCCGGAATCACCGTAGTGATGGATCGCTGCATGTTCCGCGACCATACCCAGCTATGCCGGTGAACACCGTATAATCACCACACCCAACCGAAACGGCTGAACCATGTTCCTGAAATTTACCAAGATGCACGGTGCAGGAAACGATTTCGTGGTGCTCGATGGCGTGCACCAGTCCATCGCTTTGTCGCCGGAGCATCTCCGTTTCATCGCCGATCGCCATTTCGGCATTGGCTGCGACCAGATATTGCTGGTGGAAAAATCGCAGCGTGACGATGCCGACTTCCGCTATCGCATCTTCAACGCCGACGGTGGCGAAGTGGAGCAGTGTGGCAACGGTGCCCGCTGCTTTATGCGCTTTGTGCACGACCAGGATCTGACCAGCAAGCGCGAGTTCGTGGTTGAAACCAGGAGCGGGCTGATCTCGCCGCGTCTGGAAGACGATGGGCGCGTCACCGTCAATATGGGCGCGCCGATTTTTGACCCATCGCAGATCCCTTTCGTCAGCGACAGCCATGAAGTGCTCCAGCCACTGCAGCTTGGAAATGAAGTTGTACAGATCACCGCCGTCTCCATGGGCAATCCGCACGCGGTGCAGGTAGTGGGCGACATCGAGGCCGCGCCTGTCACAACACAGGGTCCGCTGATCGAACGCCATCCGCGCTTTCCCAGGCGCGTGAACGCGGGCTACATGCAGATCGTGGATCGCGAACACATCAAGCTGCGCGTGTTTGAGCGCGGCGCGGGCGAAACTTTGTCCTGCGGCACAGGTGCCTGCGCCGCCGTGGTCGCCGGCATCCGGCACGGTCTGCTGGATGCCACAGTACATGTCGCCACGCGCGGCGGCACGCTCACCATCTCCTGGGCAGGCGAGCGTTCGCCGGTGCTGATGACCGGCCCGGCCATCACGGTGTTCGAGGGCGAGATAAATTTATAAATGGCAGAAGGCCGCCTCTAGAAATTCAAAGTTCTGATGGAACTACTAGCCAATCCACTAAGCCAGCAAGCTGGCAAGTGGCTGGTTATAAGCAAGACAAGGCGCGAGCAAAAAATTGCGACGCGGCATATGTGTGATATGTAAGGAGTAATTTTTTGTGAGCAACGCAGTATCGCGACGAAGTGGGATAAGCAGGCAATCCGCGAAGCGGATGCTCGCAAATTTGGATTTATAGAGGTGGCCGGAAGATGAAAGCAGAAGACGTCGCACTGTATTTGCAGGACAACCCGCAGTTCTTCGAAGACCATGCCGAGCTGCTGTCGCAGATCAATCTGCCGCATCCGCACGGCGGGCGCACCATCTCGCTCTCCGAACGCCAACTGCTCACTTTGCGCGAGCGCGTAAAAGAGCTGGAGAAGAAGCTGCACGAGTTGCTGGAGTTCGCCAAAGAGAATGATGCGCTGCAACTCAAGGTGCATCAGTTCAACTGCGCGCTGTTCGGACCGCACGACCGCTCCACGTTGCAAAGCCTGATCGTGCATAACCTGCGCGACATCTTCGCCGTCCCGCATGTCACATTGCATCTGTGGAAAGACGAACCACCCAGCGCCGATGTGCTGGCCTTTGCCGACCAATACCAGCAGCCGGTCTGCACCCATCACGCAGTACACGACACCTTGCCCTGGTTCGGCGAGGCTGGTGCACATCTGCGTTCGTTCGCCTATTTGCCCCTGCGTGCGCACGGGCAGACCATCGGCCTGCTCATCCTCGCCAGTGAGGACAAGCAACGTTTCTACCCGGAAATGGGCACGCTGTTTCTGCAACGCATCGCGGAGACGTTAGGCAGCGCATTTAACCTCCACGTGTGATGCTTGAGGTTGTCGAACAGATTCCCGCCACACTGCAAGGCTATCTCGCCTACCTGCACAACGAGAGAAATTATTCTCCGCTGACTGCCGAGAACTACGCACGCGACATCCGCCGTTTGTTCGCACTCGCCGGAACGACCCCGCTGCCCGACCTGAAGAGCCACCACATCCGCCGCTACATCGCGCAGTTGCACAGCGGCGGCTTGGGCGGTCGTTCGCTGGCACGCGTGCTCTCGGCGTGGCGCGGTTTTTATTCGTATCTCATGCGCGACCACGGCTGCCAGAGCAATCCCTGTGTCGGATTGCGCGCACCCAAAGCACCAAAAACTTTACCTCATGCGCTCTCTCCGGATGAAGCCGTGAAGCTGGTGGAGATGCCTGTCAATACGCCGCTCGATGCGCGTGACAAGGCGATGTTCGAGTTGCTCTACTCTTCCGGTCTGCGTTTGGCGGAACTGGTGAGCCTCGATCCTATCGATATGGATTTTGCCGATGCCTCAGTGCGCGTCACCGGCAAAGGCAACAAGACGCGCATCGTGCCGCTGGGCAGCCATGCCATTTCTGCATTGCAGGCATGGCTGGCAGTGCGCGAACAGATCGCCAAGCCGGACGTGACTGCACTGTTCGTCGGCAAGAATGGCAAGCGCATCAGTCCGCGCACGGTGCAACTGCACCTGCGGCAACGTGGCATCACTCAAGGCATCGCCAGCGGCGTGCATCCGCATTTGCTGCGTCACTCCTTTGCCACGCATGTGCTGCAGTCCTCCGGTGACCTGCGCGCAGTACAGGAGATGTTGGGACACGCCAGCATCTCCACCACGCAGGTGTATACCCACCTTGATTTTCAATACCTCGCCAAGATCTACGACGGTGCGCATCCGCGTGCCAAGAAAAAATCGTGACCAGTCCAAAACCAAAGTCCCATTCGACACCGCACCGTCAATCACAAGGCGGCAAAGATTTTCGCAATCGAGTGAGTCGCAACAAACCGCAAGGCGATACCCCTGTGCCGCAAAGCGCACCGCGTATAGGGGCCGCATCGGCAAATCCCGGCATCATCCTCAAAGCAGGTCGTGAGAAATCTTTGCAGCGCCGCCACCCGTGGATATTCTCCGGCGCGGTCGAGTGCATCGACAGTGCGCCGGCCAGCGGCGACACTGTGTCGGTGCGCGATGCCGTTGGAAATTTTCTGGCATGGGCCGCTTATAACGCCGACTCGCAAATCACCGCACGCGTATGGTCGTGGCTTGAAGCGGATGTCATCGATAAGGAATTCCTTCGCGGTCGCATAGCTAATGCGCTAGCGATGCGTGCAGCAATCATGCCCCCTCTCCCCACGGGAGAGGGTTGGGGTGAGGGAACTCTCGGCAACGGCATGCGCATCGTGCACGGCGAATCCGACGGCCTGCCCGGCCTCATCGTGGACAAATACGGCGACGTGTTGGTAATGCAACTGGGCAGTGCCGGCTCTGAACATTGGCGCGAGACCTTGGCCGACATTCTGCAAGAACTATGTTCACCCGTCTGTATCTATGAACGCTCCGACTCCGACGGGCGTGCACTGGAAGGATTGCCACAACGCAACGGCATCGTACGCGGCATATTGCCGGAAAAAGTCGAAGTGACCGAACACGGTCTGCGCTTCGCGGTGGATGTGGCAGCAGGACAGAAGACCGGTTTCTACCTTGACCAGCGCGATAACCGTGCACTGACCGGCACGCTGGCACAAGACAAGGATGTGCTCAACTGCTTCTGCTACACCGGCGGTTTTTCGCTTTACGCGTTGCGTGGCGGGGCGAAGTTGGTGCTCTCAATTGATTCTTCGCAGGAAGCTTTGCAACTGGCACAAGCCAATGTAGAACTGAATGGACTCGATGGATCGCGTGCTGAATGGCAATGCGCCGACGTGTTCGAAGCATTGCGAAAGTTGCGTGACCAGAACCGGAAGTTCGACCTCATCGTGCTGGATCCGCCCAAGTTCGCTCCCACCGCCGCCTTCGCCGAAAAAGCCTCGCGCGCCTACAAAGACATCAATCTGCTCGGTTTCAAATTGCTGCGTCCGGGCGGCTTGCTGTTCACCTACTCCTGTTCCGGCGGCATCAGCGACGACCTGTTTCAGAAGATTATCGCGGGCGCTGCGCTGGATGCCGGAGTCGATGCGCAGATCGTGAAAAAACTCCACGCAGCAGCGGATCATCCGGTGCTGCTGAGTTTTCCCGAGGGGGCGTATTTGAAGGGATTGGTGTTGCGGGTTGCCTAGTGCAAACTTACGAACGGCTTGAAACCCAGTTTTGAAGACAGCTTCGCAGCAGCAGCACGGGCTTCATCCGCATTCGTATAAGGCCCAAGATGCACACGGGTCAATCCACCCTTTTCATTCAATGAGAACTGCTTGCCGTTATCCCCAAGAACGGCGCGCATCTTGCCCAGGAAACTTTCAGCTCCCTGCCTGGCTCTGAATGCGCCGAGTTGCAGGAAGACTTTACCTGTGGATGCATCCGCAGTTTCGACCGGCATGGAGGGTGCGGCTGCAATTGGCTCCACCTTGATGGCGGGCGTTTCCACTGCGGCAGTGACGGGTGCGTTGCTGTCGACGGCGATGCTCTCGACTTCCACTTCGGCACTGCCATTGTTGATGTAGCCGAGTTTGTACGCCGCAACATAAGAGAGATCCATGATGCGCTCATGCAGGAACGGACCGCGATCATTTACGCGCACGACAACCGATTTTCCCGTCGCCACGCTGGTGACGCGCGCATAGCTGGGAATCGGCAGCGTGGGGTGCGCGGCGGTCATGCCGTACATGTCGTACACCTCGCCGATGGAGGTGCGCTGACCGTGGAATTTCTTGCCGTACCAGGAAGCGATGCCGCGCTCTTTGTAGTTACCCGTTGCGCCAAGTGGGGCGTATTTTTTTCCTAAGGCTGAATATTCGCGATTGGCGTAGCGATGCAACGGCTCGGACCTGGGTACGGCATCTGGAATGGAGTCCAGGTTCGCAGGGGCATCTGCGCCGGGACCGTCACCCGCCAAGTAGCCGCCGCCCGTCGTGGCGGATGTCGGT